>LXOW01258944.1_pt1 | contig 12330 bp, 9 predicted proteins | sample 1368591 | NCBI WGS metagenome assembly LXOW01 (sample SAMN04884650, study PRJNA319009) | bovine gut metagenome | isolation source: Cow rumen | host: Bos taurus | place: Italy: Legnaro (PD) | collected 2014-07-09
CTCGTCGGCAGCGTCAGATGTGTATAAGAGACAGGAGATGCCCGGCGTGCCGGCATCGCTCACCAGCGCGGCGGTCGCCACCTGCTGAATCATGCGGATGTAGTTCCCCACCTGCTCATGTTCGTTGAAGATATGGTACGCCATGCAGCGTTTGCCCTCAATTTCGTAGTGTTGGAGCAGATTCTTGGTGGTGCGGGTATCCTCGCAGAGAATCAGGTCCGCGGATTTCAGCACGTTGAGTGCGCGAAGGGTGATGTCTTCGAGATTGCCGATCGGGGTCGGCACGATAAAGAGTTTTGCCATAAATGGAGTATTCTAAAACAATGAAAGACGGCCTTTTAACCGTCTTTCCAATGGTGCCCAGAACAAGAGTCGAACTTGCACATCCGTTCGGATACTACACCCTGAATGTAGCGCGTCTACCATTCCGCCACCTGGGCTTAAAAAATACCCTCTTTGATGATGTCGTGAATATGAATCACGCCCAAATAGTTGTCATCGTCATCCACCACAAAGATGTTGGTGATTTGATGATCCTTCATCATCTGCAACGCATCCACGGCGAGGGTGTTCTCGTGGATCGTTTTGGGTTTCCGGGTCATGATGTCCTTCGCCTTGAGGGACATGATTTCCTGGTGATGTTGGATGGCTCGGCGAAGATCACCGTCTGTGATCGCGCCGACCACCTTGCCATCTTCGACGACTGCAGTCACGCCCAACCGTTTTCCGGAGATCTCCAGGATCACTTCCTGCATATTGGCTTCCTCTTTGACGGAGGGGACCTCATTGAGCTTATACAAATCTACAACCTTCATGCGAGTCCTTTTTCCGAGGATGCCGCCAGGATGCAGTTTTGCGAAATCCTCCGTGGAGAAACCGCGCATCTTGATGAGCGTTGACGCCAAAGCGTCGCCGATTGCCAACTGAGCCATAGCGCTGCTGGTCGGAGCCAAATGGTTGGGACTTGCTTCCCGCGACACCGTGCAGTTCAACACACAGTGGGCTTCTTTTGCCAAGAGGGACTCCATTTCACCGACAATGGCGATGAGCAGGTTTCCGTTGGCTTTCAAAAACGGGATCAGCAGGGCTATTTCCGGCGTGTTCCCGCTCTTGGAGATGCAAATCACCACATCATCTTTCTGGATGATGCCCAGGTCACCGTGAACGGCGTCGGCGGCATGCATGAACACCGAGGGAGTTCCTGTGGAATTGAACGTTCCGACAATCTTCTGTCCGATGATAGCGCTCTTTCCGATGCCCGTCACGATAACGCGACCTTTGCACTTGATAATCTCTTGAACGGCTTTCACAAAGTTGTCATCCAGATACTCGGTAAGCTTTGCTACCGCTTCCGCTTCTTCGCTGACCACTTTCGTGGCATATTGGATAATTTCTTGTGGTTCCATTCTACAAAGATGCTCTCGTTGCCTTTTCGCTTCTATCAAAGAACGAAATCTTGCATACTTCCTTCTAAGAATCGAAGTATCCGAAAAATAACGCTTGAAATCCGTTTCACTCAGCGTTTCCAAGTCGTCATTTTCGAGCGGCAAAAATAAAGAATTTTTCGATATGTTTGAGGGGTTAGGCAATTTTTTTTTGTTCCGGGGACAAACCTCCTGACAAATGTCACACCCGAAGATATACTTTTCATCCGCTAACTCATTGTAATTCGGATGTTTATACTCTGTATTCAGATAAGAAACACACCGCCGCGCATCCACCCGGAAAGGGGTTTCCAAGGCGTTTACCGGGCAACTTCTCACACACAAGTCGCAACTTCCACAGTCGGATTTCGGCGAGGAAGGGTCATATTTGTCGCAAAACTGATCGACTAAAAGGACACCTAAAACAAAAAACGAACCGTTTTGATTGTGTATCAGTCCGTTCTTGCCCATACACCCCACCCCGGCCTCCATCGCCCAGCGCTTTTCGGAGATGGCGGAACTATCCACTGTTAAGCGGCATTGGGTCGTCGGATATTCCTCCACAATCTTGTCCGCCAACTTTTGCAACAGATTCTTCACTAAAATGTGGTAGTCCTGAATCCAAGTGTAACGCGCCAACCGATAACGGTCAGACTTGGGCTGGATGTCAGTCAAATAGTTGTAAGTCACCACAACAACCGATTTGCAACCAGGGAGCAGCGACTCGGGGTTGAAGCGGCCTTCGACATTTCGCTCCAGAAAGTGCATCTCCGCATGGAACTCCTTGTCGATGGATTGCCTAAACTCGTCCGCGGCTTCCGAAAGCTCACGTGCACGCGCAATTCCGCAGTCCTGGAAACCGATCTCAGCGGCCCACGACTTGATGGCTTGCGAGGAAAGGGGTGCTGACGACATGCTAAAGCTCTATGGGATCGAACTTTTCAGGAATTTTGATACTGGTCACGCCGGGCACGTTCAAACGAATCACCTTCAACTTGCCCCGCACTTCGATGAGACGATCCAACTCTTTGAAAACGAACTCGGTGAAGAAGGAGCTCGTACTGTCCACCGGCTCGAAAGCCGAATACTCGAAGCTCAACTTCTGTCTTTTGGGAAGCTTGTCAGTATCACCGTTGAACAGAGCCTGAACAGTCTGGAAATCAACGGCAAAGGGCAAAAAACGCCGGAACGGGGCGTAGGTGCCTTTGTAGTATTGATACGTCAGTTTGTTCACATAGATGATGGAGTCGGGCGTGAACACCGCACGCATGACTTCAATGCCATACGCATGAATATTCAGGTAGAGGATGCTGTCAGTCCGATTGACCATGTAGAAGTTTCCGGATTTTGTACCGCCAGTATCCACCAGATCGAATTTTCCGCGATAGGTGATCCACTCATAGCCCGTGGCCATCGGCAGAACCGTAGTATCTGCAGCAACTGCCGCACTGTCAACCTCCTGCGCCGAAGCCAACGTCCAAAACGACAGTAGAAAAGTCAGCAAGCAAAATATGCGCATTTCAAATCTCTTCATCATTTGGGCAATTTTCTGGTTAGACACTTCAGACGGTCAAAAGTAATACAAAGAGCTGGATTATTCGGAATTAAGATTCGGGGATGATGCGGATTTTCACCTCATCGATGCGGTTGTGGTCCATTCTGACAATCTCGATCATGTAGCCCATGAACTCGAAAGAATCGCCCTCTTTGGGAATCGTTTCGAGGTGATCGACCACGAAACCGGCCACCGTGGAATAGTCGATTTCATCGTAATCAACCTCATAACCGTCAATCACGTCGGTGAGCACGTCGATAGGCGCATCGCCCTTCACCAACACGGAATGGTCTTCGCATTCGGTCACGTCGGGTTCAACAACCTCCTCTTCCTCAGGCATTTCACCGACAATATTCTCGATAATGTCGTGCAAGGTGACGATGCCAGCCAGGTCGCCGAACTCGTCCACCACGATGCCGAAGTAGTACTGTTTCTGACGGAAAGCGTTGAGGATATCCNNCGTCCAGCATTGAGCGGACATCTGCCGTGCCCTCTTTACGCAGTTCCATGAAGAAATCCTTGATATTCAGCACACCGAGATAGTTCTCCACATGCTTGTCGCACACTAGCACGCGACTGACGGAGAAGTCGTACAGCTGTTTGATGAACTCCTCCTGCGGCAGATTCACGTCAATCCACTCGATTTCAGAGCGGTGAATCATGACGTGGATGGCGCGCTTGTCGGCGAAGGAGAAGATATTCTCGTGCATCTCGCTCTGTTCCTCCTCGATCACGTCGGTTTCGCCGGCCTCCTTGATGATGTCGAGCAGCTCGTCCTCGGTGAGGTGGTCTTCATTCGCTTTCACGCCCAAGAGCTTGTCAATCAGGACCGTAGTACCGGAAAGGGTCTTCACGGCGGGTTTGAAAATCACGCGGATGAAGTTCATGATGGGGGCCACCACCACGGAGACGCGCTCGGGTTTGGAGAGCGCTATCGTTTTAGGGACGAGCTCGCCCAGCACGATGGTGACGAACGTGACGATCAGAAAGCCGATGACCAACGCGGCAGAGGCGGCGAACGATTCCGACATGTGCATCCAGCGGAACAGCACCTCCAGGTATGGCGAGAGCGCGGCGCCGCCGATGAAACCCGTCAGCAAGCTGATCAACGTGATGCAGACCTGGATGGAGGCCAGGAACTCCTCCTGACGGTCCTGCAGGAACAGCGCCTTGCGGACGGCTTTGGGGAACTTGTCTGCATACTTATCGATGCGGATCTTCTTGAAGGAGACAATCGCAATCTCGCTCATCGAAAAGAATCCGTTGGCTAAGATCAGTAAAAGAATGACAACAAGACGTATCATGGCTATTTTTGCGAAATACTGATATTCAACACGTTATAATTATTACTCCTCTATTTGAAATTTCGGTGCAAAGATACAATTTATCCGTAAGTATCAGTCATTGAGAAAATTTTGTACTTTTGCAAAAAATTTCGGCTTGGTATAAATCAGACTCTTATACACTCGTAATCCTCTTATTGCCAGTTATTTGATTCACTTAATAGCATTTTTATGAAGATACTGTTTGTCATTGACACCTTCTATACAAACAACAACGGAACCAGCATATCGGCGCAACGGTATGCCTCAGAATTGCGCAAGCGTGNNCTCGTCGGCAGCGTCAGATGTGTATAAGAGACAGCAACAACGGAACCAGCATATCGGCGCAACGGTATGCCTCAGAATTGCGCAAGCGTGGTCATGAGGTGCGCATCCTGACCGCCAACCACTCTCCCGAAGCGGATGCCGACATCTATTCTGTGCATTTTTTCCGTTTTCCAATTTTCCAACCGTTGCTGGACAAGCACAACTTTTATTTCGCTAAATATTGGGGCAAATATACGACAGAAACCATTCACGCCGCCGTGGAGTGGGCCGATATCGTGCACTGCTTCTTGCCGTTCGCTTTGGAAAAGAGGGCAGAACGCTACTGCGAGCAGATTGGCAAGCCCTGTACCGCTGCCGCGCATCTGCAACCTGAAAGTATCACCGCCAACATCCTCGGTCTGCACAAGGTGGGCTGGGTGACACATCTGTTCTATCTGTGGTTCAGAAGAATCATTTTCGACCGTGTACAGCATGTGCACTGTCCTTCACAATTCATGGCCAACGAGGTCAAGTCGCACGGATTCAAGGCCAAGCTGCACCCCATCAGCAACGGTATACAAGATCCGTTCATTGAGGCGGGCCAACGCAACATCGCCGGTCACCGAACAGAGACATACGACGAATACAAGGGGAAAATCCTGCTTTTGATGGTAGGACGACTCACGCGCGAGAAGGGGCAGGAGCTGATCATGCGTGCTGTGCCCTACTCCAAATACGCCGACCGCATCCAGCTGGTTTTCGCCGGCCACGGACCGATGCAAAAGCACTACGAGAAGGTGGGTGAGATGCTTCCGCTGAAGCCGCAGTTCGTCTACTTGAAACGCGACGAGCTCATCGAACTCTTCTCGCAAGCCGACCTATACGTACATGCTGCCGATATGGAATCGGAAGCCATCTCCTGTATCGAGGCCATCGCAACGGGTTTGGTGCCGGTCATCGCCAACAGTTCGCACTCGGCCACCACGCAGTTCGCACTCGACGAGCGCAGCCTCTTCAAAGCCGGCGACCCTCAAGACCTCGCCCGCGCCATCGACTACTGGCTCGACAACACCGAAGAGCGACTGAGAATGGAAAAAGTCTATCAAGAATCAGCACTGAAATACAGCATCGACAACTCTATCACCCTGTTTGAAGAGATGTTGAACGAAGCTATTCAAGATCATGAAAAATCAAAGCATTAATTGTCGTAAATTATTATCAATCATAATATTATCAATTCTCACTTGTTCTATTCAAGCGCAGAACGGCCGCACGGAAGGCCTCAACATACGGGAGGACGGATCGGTGGAATTCCGTTACCACGCTCCCGATGCCAATATGGTGAAATTGGTCTTCGACGGCGAATTGCACAAAGAGCTCAAGACCATCGAAAGTGAGAGTTATCACTCCGTGAAGATGCAGTGCGACAGCAACGGAGTGTGGAGTTACATCACTCCCCCACTCCCGCCTGAGGTCTACACTTACCAGTTCGACATAGACGGTGTGTGTCTCCCCGACCCCACCAACCCGGACTCCATCCGGGTGCGCGACGACAAGAAAAGCGTCTTCATCATTGAAGGCACTCCGCAAATAGAGCTCTACATCAACGAGAATTTGCGCGGTCGCATGGACACGCTGGTGTTTCCGGGCACGTCTGAGCGAAAAGACAGAACGGTGATTGTGTACACCCCGCCGCAATACCTTCAAGGGCAGCGAAATCTGCCAGTTCTATACCTGCTGCACGGTCTGAACGGCAACCAGACGGCTTGGAACGACCGGGGTCGTGCGGTGCAGATTTTAGACAACCTCATCGCACAAAACAAGGTCACCCCGATGATTATGGTGATGCCCGATGCCAACCCCGAGTGTCTGGTTTCCCAAGGCGAGGATATCGGGTTGATGGAAAACATCAAGCACTACGGCTCTTGGAACAAGATGGAGTTCGAGCATCTCTACCCCGAGATGGACCGCTTTCTGAGCGACATCTACCAGTTCTCCACGAATCCGGGTGATCGAGCCGTAGCCGGGCTCTCATTGGGCGCGAAGCAGTCGGCCAACCTCGCCAACCTCTACGACAGCACCTTCTCCGCCGTCGGATTGTTCTCTCCCGTAGCCGGACGCAAGCAGGTTCCCCAAAGCGCTTACCCCAACTATTGGATCGGCGCAGGCCGCACCGACTTTTTCTATGGCAAAATCAACAAGTTGCGCAAAAGAATACAACGCAAAAACATCCCCTACACGATGTACAGCTCCGTTGGCGGACACACTTGGCGGAATTGGCGCGTATATTTTACAGAGTTTGTGCAGACGTTGTTTTAGATTAAAGGTTAAGGGTTAAAGGTTATAGTATTATGAAACAGATTTTGATAGTAGCAATATTTGTCGTTTTTGGCGGTTTTATTTCGGCGCAGACGCAGCTGCCGAACAAGAGTTTCGAACAGTGGACCACCACCGACAAGGGCAACGCGGTGCCAAAGTATTGGCACTCTTACGGTGACGGCGACTGTCAACTCAAGGGCATCTACTCGTGGGGCTGCGGTCCGTTGACGAAGAACCACAGCAACCGCGTGACCGGCCATACCGGCTACGGCTGCGAAATCTACTCCACCAGCATCAGCGGCAACTTAGTGAACGGGGTACTCACCACGGGACAGATGCAGTTTGCCTCTACCGACAACAAAAGTGCGGACAACTGCACTTACACCGACAAGGACAACAAATTGGGGCACAAGGCGGCGATGGCGTTCACTGGTCGTCCCGATTCGGTCTATTTCTGGTGCAAGTTCGAGATGAAAAAGCCCTCCAACGTGGCCATCGCCAAGTTCCATCTGCACGGCAACATCGCCTACCGCGACATCTCCACGCATAGTGCCAGCACTGCGCAAAAGGGCAAGATTGGCAATGCCTATTGCGACATCAAAGACCATAACGACCAGAAATGGCACCGTTACAAATACAAATTCACCTATTATGACGAGCAGAACCACGTGGTGAGCAGCACCTCTCGCACACCCTCCTACATTCTGGTATGCTTCTCCACCAACAAGATTGCCAAAGGTGGCAACAACGGTGACAAACTCATCATCGACGACATCGAAATGATATACAACAAACGGCTCTCCTTCATTGAGATTGACGGGCATCCGCTGCCCGGCTTCAACCCCGACATCACGGAGTACACCTACGCTTGCGACGATCCCGCACGTATTCCGGAGGTCTCCGCCGAAGCGCAATCACCTAACGCCACGGTGCGCATCGAAAGTGCCCCGCAGCAAATCCTCATCACCGTCACCCATGACGACGGCGAACAGGTCTACCGCATCGCGTTACACGACGAGGTGGTTAAACGGTAACCTTCTCGAAATCTGATGCAGGATGCTTGCAAAGGGGACAGATGAAGTCCTCAGGCAGATCCTCACCCTCATATTCGTAGCCGCAAATCATGCAGCGCCAAACGGTCTTGCCCTCAGCAGTCTGACCGACGGCTTGGGGTTTCGGCTTGATATGCTCTTGATAGTAATTATAAGTGGCTGAAGGCACGTCAGAGAGTGTCTCCATCTCGGTAATGAGACCGATGAAAAGGATATGCGTACCCAAATCGATGGTCTGCTCGACTTTGACCGAAAGGTAGGTGTTCGTGCCGCGAGTGATCGCCAGCGTGCCGTCACTGACACGACGGCAGTCGTTGAAATCGGCAAACTTGTCGACCGTTCGACCGCTCTGGAATCCAAAATGCTTGAACAGTTCGAAATCGGCTTCCTCACTGATGATAGAAACCGTGAAGCGCCCCGAACGTTGAATAAGTTCTGTAGTAAAATTCTCCTTGCACAAGGACATGGAGACGCGGTTGGGTTGCGCCGTCACCTGCTCAACAGTATTACTGATGCAGCCGTTGTCGCGACCATCAGCGCAAGTCGTGATGACAAAAAGGCCATACTGGATGTTGAAAAGAGGATTGCTCATACTATCGTTGTTTTAACTAATTGCAGCTCTAAAATTGCGTTTTTCCTTTGCGAAAGAAGTCCGTTTTCGCGTTGCAAAGATACAAAAAAAAGAGACCTATTGCCATTTCGAAAGCCGTTTGGAGCGTTTCCGTTTCATGGCCGAGGAGGCGTTTTTGCGGGCTTTCAGCAGTATTTTCCGACCTTCAAGGTTCCGAGTATAGACAATTTCACACTCCCCGATGTATTTTTCCCACAGCTTTTGGAATATCTCAACGCTTTTCTTTTTCGAAGACAAAATCGCAGGAACCGCGAAATAGTCTGTCTGCCTGACTCTTCCCAAGAATTTGCTGTGTTTGATGATCAGGTATCTAGGATTGTCAATGGGATCGAGAAATTCCTGCAGAGCTTGGACGAACAGATTGTTCTCCTCCGCTGGAAGATTGGCGCAGCTGACAAAAATCGATCCGCTATTTTCAGTGACGTGCAACCCGACATTCTTGATGGACGATTTTATCACTCCTTGAGACGACATCGTTTCCAAAATCGCAATGGAAATCTGTTTCACCACCCCTTCCACCGTTCCCGTTTTGAGATATTTTGCGGTCATGACGCCAAGGAAAATGACAACGACCACCAATGCGAGGGTGGTAAGAAAGAAAAACGGAATGATTCTCAGAAGGAGATAATAACACACAAAAACGATTGCCAAAAACGACAAAACCATGGATTTATACCCATAAAACAGCAACGACTTAGTGGTCAATCGGGGAACATCGACACCCGTGGAGAGGTTCATCGCCTTGTTTTGGCTATATCCAAGATACAAAGCATCGTTCCACCATTGCCGTATCCAATCTCTATTCTTGGCAAGCTTCAAAGTGTTCTCTTTAAGCTTCTCAACTCTTTTCTTCAGCACAAATTCCCTGTAACTCGGGTCATCCAAAATCCTTTCTATTCCTGACATAATCTCGTGGTTGCCATAGTAAGACGGCGCCTCAAAACCTTTGAATCGGGTGTCTAATTGCACGAGATCGGAGGTATATATCCTAAGATCTTCCAAATCATTGTCTGAAATGGTGCCAAACCTGGAAAAATCGTTCTTGTCAGGGAAGTCGATGGTGGCCAGGTGCCAGATATTCGACACCTTGTCAGGGTTATGCTTGTCGATGCGGATGGCGCGTCCCCGCATCTGGTTAGAGAGCATATAAGAGCTTACCGTGCTGGAGAGAATCAGCGAATTGATGGAGGGCGCATCCCAGCCTTCGCCGAGCAGCGCCTGCGTACCAACCAGCACCGTGAGGTCACCCGCACAGAACATCTCCGTAATGATCCTGACGATATGGTTCCGAAGGCTCTCCTTGGGGGTGATTCTGACGTAGTTATCATCGTCACCAAAACGACCGATGTTGACAGCGTCTTTAGCAATATCATTGTCTGACAACAACTTATAGAGTTTGCCAACGGTTCTTTCCGGCAGCAGAATCAGGGAACCGCACAACACGCCGATGGAAACCAGAGATGTTTCGGGAGACGTCTCTGCATCTTTCAGTTTTCGCCAAATCGGCACCACACCGATACTTTGGCAGTTGGTATCATCCATCCGGATATAGTCGGTCAGGATAACCATGCGCAGCTTTTCTTTCAGCTGGGACGACTCCTGTTTGACAATCTGGACGATGGAGTCCAGTTTTCCCAAACTACCGGCAATCATTTTGCGAATTTTGACATTTTCGTCAAGAACGACCTTTTTGTTGGCCACCAGCCCCAAGCGCTTTGCATGGTTGAAATAGTCGTTCTTCTTCGACTCAAAAGGCTGAAACTCATCCCTTTCAATCTCCAAAAAGCCTTTGATGAACGTCGAGGCCTGTTTAAGGTCGAATTTCGGAAGGTCAGATTGTTCGGCATCGAAAAGTTCCAAAAACCTCTCCGAAATCGGATGCCCTTTGGAGTTCAGCAAGGAGGCGACGGAGACATAGAACTCCGGATTTTCGAAAATTATTTCCACATCGGAGTCTTCTGCCTCAAAAAACCTCATTTTCGACAAACCCTCCAACAACTCCGCGTCATTCAGGATCAATTCAATGAAATTTCTGACGTTTTGGCTGTATTTGTCCAGCAACTCCCGCTCATGCTGCTTCAGGAACGAAAAGTAGACATAATCCTGATGAGGGCACAGGTCGCCGTTTTTCACCAGTTCCGGAATGGAAATCACCTCGTCGATTTCTCCGCAGAGGTCCTGATAGCGCTTCCATTCGCCGAAATCCGCATCGTAGGGAGGCGTGGCCGTCAAAGCCAGCGTCTTTTCCGGCTTCAGATGTTCATTAAGGTAGGTAAGCGCTTTCCACCACTCCTTCCGCAGATGGTGCGCCTCGTCGAAACAGAGCAACGAAACATTTGCCGCTTTCAAGATGGCAATCACCTCATCAGCCTTCTCCTGCTTGAACCGTGCAGAAGAGGCGATGGAATCGGTCTCAGCAGGTTCCTGTTCGGAGTTTTCATCCATTGTTGGACTCTCTTCCTCCTCCGCACGCCCGCAAAAAGCCGCCAACAGTGCCTGATAGGTGGTCACGGTCAGGTAGCCCGGCTTCCGGATAAGGGTAGAAACAATGCCATAATCTTTCTCCTGAAGGAAGGAGGTGCAGATGCGCTCCCGCCACTGGTTTTTGATGGTGTTGGTAGGACAAAGAATCAGCGTCGGACGCTGAAGACGTGCAATCACCTCAATGCCGAGGGTAGTTTTGCCTGCCCCAGGAGCAGCAACGACGTGAAGCTTTTGGTCCCGCAGATGAAAATCAAGGTCGTCCAGGATTCTCTGCTGATAGCTTCTCCACTTTCCGTTAAAATGTAGGATACGCTCTTGTGGCATTACACAGTGTCTTTTTTTTCGTTTTGAAATTTCAAGCGGCAAAAATAAAAAAAAACGGGCACCGATTCATCATCNNACCTTGAGAACCTTGAGGACCAGCCTGTTGGTTGAAGCCGCCGTTGAAGTCGGCACCGGGCTGTTGTGCACCGCCCTGTGCGGCGTACATCTTCTGCGAAGCTTCGTTCCAAGCGCTCTGCAACTCGGCCGTTGCGCTGTCGATGGTGGCGAAGTCCTTGTTGTCGTGAGCGGTCTTCAGCTTGGCAGCCGCAGCCTCGATCTTGGCCTTGTCGTCAGCGGGGATCTTGTCGCCGAACTCCTTGAGCTGTTTCTCGGTGTTGAACACCAGAGAGTCAGCGTTGTTCAGCTTGTCGATCTCCTCCTTGGCCTTCTTGTCGGCGTCGGCGTTGGCCTCAGCTTCAGCCTTCATGCGCTTGATTTCGTCGTCGCTCAAGCCGGAGGAAGCCTCGATTCTGATCTTCTGCTCCTTGCCGGAAGCCTTGTCGTGAGCCGTCACGTTGAGGATACCGTTGGAGTCGATGTCGAAGGTGACTTCGATTTGCGGGATGCCGCGCATAGCTGCCGGGATGCCGTCCAAGTGGAAACGACCGATGCTCTTGTTCTGAGCCGCCATGGGACGCTCGCCTTGCAGCACGTGGATCTCCACAGAGGTCTGGTTGTCGGCTGCGGTGGTGAACACCTGTGACTTCTTGGTCGGGATGGTGGTGTTGGCGTCGATGAGCTTGGTCATCACACCGCCGAGGGTCTCCAAACCGAGGGACAGCGGGGTCACATCCAGCAAGAGGATGTCTTTCACGTCGCCGCTCAGCACACCGCCTTGGATGCAGGCGCCGATGGCCACCACTTCGTCGGGGTTGACGCCCTTGGAGGGCACTTTGCCGAAGAAGTCTTCCACCACTTTCTGGATGGCGGGGATACGGGTGGAGCCGCCCAC
>LXOW01116172.1_pt2 | contig 12329 bp, 8 predicted proteins | sample 1368591 | NCBI WGS metagenome assembly LXOW01 (sample SAMN04884650, study PRJNA319009) | bovine gut metagenome | isolation source: Cow rumen | host: Bos taurus | place: Italy: Legnaro (PD) | collected 2014-07-09
AGATGTGTATAAGAGACAGCTTCCATAGCGTCCTTCCCCCCGCCCTCTCCCGTAGTTGCGGGTTTGAAAAAAACAAGTGCCCCCGCGGCTTCGCCGCGGGGCACTATTGGTATTACAAATGCAGGACACGTATACTCACAGAAAGTCTCCCGCGGATGGCCTAGGAAGTCAATGCTCTTCAACAACAAACTCCTTGGGCAGGATGATATTCTCCACGTCGATGGCCTCCGCAAACAACGGCGCGATCTCTTCAACCGTAAAACCGGCAATACCGCAACCTATTTTCGTCACGAAAAACTTGTACTCAGGGTGGGACTTGGCAAAGGCAACAAACTCATCCACATAGGGCTTGATGGTCTCCACCCCGCCTTGCATGGTAGGGATGGCATAGCTCTGTCCTTGCAGCCCCACGCCTTGTCCCATGATTGCTCCAAAACAGCGGTATGCCAGCCACGCAGCACCGCCGCCATGCGAGCCGGCCAGATTGCTGCCAAAAACGAATATCTCATTCGGCTTCAGTTCCGATATCCTCTCGGGAGTGTATTCTCTATTGTACATAATATCATTATTTTAATTCCTTACTTGGGCATCCTAACCCGGGCGTGGTATTGCCGTTGTGGGCTATGTCAAACCCTGCGTTGATGATAAACTTGAGGGTCTCAATGCTGGTGTTGCGGTCGTAGACCTTCTCCTCCTCGGGCAGTTGGTCGTATGGGACGAGGCAAGGATGTTTCTTGTTGGCATCGTCCCGTTCAGGCCCGTAACTCCAGCCCTGATCCATACGCGTCTTGGCCCACACCTCATGGACGTTCTCAGCCATCTTCTCGGCCAGTTTCATCAAATCATCCGACAATTCCACATTGGAGGTGTCGACAGGCTGGGGGATGTATTTATCTCTTTTCATATCGGCTTTATGATGTTGGGAATCTCTTTTGTAAATTTGTTATCGTACTTTTTGGTTTCTTCATCTAAATCGTTGTATGGGCGTATGTCGCAATGGATAAACCTCTGTTTCAAACCGTCTTTGTCTTCAGTCCTCCTTTCTTCATCAGTTGCTGCCCGGAATCCCATCATGAGTTTTTCCACGTTCCAGCGGTTGTGTTCTACGGCATCTATCAGTTGGATATTCTTTTCACTCCATACACCGCGGACGCTGTCTATTTTCTTCTTGATGGTTGACACGCAATAGACGTTTGACCATTTCTTGAACACATCCAGGTTGTTCCATTTTTCTTCATCCATCTTCTTGTAATCCAATACCAGACTGTCTACTGCATCCAAGATCTCTTCCTGTGATTTTTCTTTATTCTGTTGAATCGTATCGTAAATCAGTCCGTAGAGGTAGTTCAACCTTTTTGCCTGAAGGATCATCTCTTCATTCTTGATATCGAGGTCTTTGCCCGACATGCCGAAGGTGATGATATTCTTGAAATGGGAACACTCCAGGTAATCCTTCAAGTCTCCCTTGGCGGGCTGGTAGACCCATACGGGGATGTTATTCTCAAACACCTCGTCGGGGAGGTATAGCCCTGCCGCCATGCTGCGGTGGGGCATATCGGTGCATACAGCGATGGTCAGCACCTGCTTGTCCGAACTAGCCCATTCAGTTATCTTCTCCCGAATTTGCCTTTCGGCAATATTGGCCTGGATAAACTCAAATTCAATGTCCAAGAAATCCTTTTCAGGATTATGCGGAGCAGGATTCAATGCCCCCGGGGCGTAGTCAAAGAAGGAATAATGGCACAAGTCAAACAAATGCCTGTACCGTCCTGTCAGGTAAGTCATCTGTTCCTTGGCCTGGGGGTCGATGAAGGTAATCTTGGTGCGGATGCGCCTTGTGACAAAGTTGGGGTAATGGCAGATGAAGGCCGCCTCGCGTGCCAGGGCCTCACCCATCTCCGTCATGCCAATAACCACAAGGTGTACCTGCTTGTCTGAATCAGGGCCGATACTCATGCCCTGCCTTGTGTCAATCTCTTCCCGCATCACCATCTGCCGTGCCCAAATGTCATGGAAATTAAAGGCGTGGAAATGTTCGTAGCCTTTTGTCGCCGAGTAGGTCTGGAACAGCGCAAATGTCGACTGGTGCCGCATCTCCACATAGCATTCGGGCATTTTGTCGCCACAAATTTCCTGTATCTTCTTGTAGCTGTTCATGAGGTAGGCATCGTCACCATCGCCGATGATGTAGACCTCTTTGGCGTACTGCACTTTCAGTCTTTTCCGCAAGTCCCAGCGGTTGTTGCTGTCGGCATTCAGCACCACCACCATCTTCTTGTTCTCCTCCAAGTGGTTGCGGAGTTGGTTGAAAGTCTCCTGCACATTCCCGTTCACGCCTATCACGATGCGGTTGGGTCTCCCGCCATTCTCCTTCCAGATGCGTTGTATCATCCCTGGCACAAGGTTGTTGTAACCCATTATCACCACATGGTTCCGGAACCTATACCTCACCTTGCCCTCCTTGAACCTGTCGGCGCGGGTACGCAAAGCGTTGGTGATGGTGGCTATCAGCAAGCCAGAGAACACCAATGAGCCACACAGGTAGATAACGCCCAATCCCAAAAGGTTCTTCTCTTTATGGGGGTTAGGAGCTGTGGCTGTGTTATCCAATACAAGTACTTGGGTGCTGTCCTTGTAAGCCTCATTCCGCAGGGTGACAGGGCTTACGATGTCGGCAAAGGCTTTCCCTAAAGGCTTAGTTTCCTGATTGCAATTGTATATTAAGCCCACGATGCCAATCAATGCCGACGAGAGCAGCAAAGCGATAATTATCTGCCACAATATGCTGCGGGCAATAATCCTGTCAATTCCCAGCAAAAAACTTTTCTTTTTCTCTTTTCCCATAGTATCTTGATTTGTGTTTTACTGTTTCTATCTCCCTGTCAACCGTTGCCAGAAGGTTTTCTTTTTCCCCATGGCCGCATGGGTGAGCACTATCCATTCTTGGGTTGCTTTGGTATTTGTGTGGTTTCCCCCAAATCTGGCCATGAATATTATCAATGCCTTCTCAAGGTATTCCAACGCCTCGGGGTATTTTGCCCATTGGTAATACAGGGTGCCGATATTGTGGTAGGAGGCGGCGGTGGAGGGATGCTCTTTGCCGAGGACTTTCTCATATATCGCCAAGGACTTCAGATAGCATTCCAACGCCTGTGGGTAGCTGCCTTGGGCATAGTACACCGCGCCGATATTGTTGTAGGAGGTGGCAGTGTCGGGATGCTCTGTGCCGTGGATCTTCTCGCGTATCGCCAAGGCCTTCCCGTAGTATTCCAACGCCTGCGGGTAGGCGCCTTGGGCATTGTACACCTCGCCGATACTGTTGTAGGAGGAGGCGGTGTCGGGATGATCTTTGCCGAGGACTCTCTCGCGTATCGCCAAGGCATTCCCGTAGTATTCCAACGCCTGCGGGTAATTGCCTTGGGCATTGTACACCAAGCCGATACTGTTGTAGGAGGAGGCGGTTAGGGGATGGTCTTTGCCGAGGACTTTCTCAACTATCGCCGAGGCCTTCCCGTAGTATTTCAACGCCTGCGGGTAGGCGCCTTGGGCATGGTACACTATGCCGATATTGATGTAGGAGGCGGCAGTGTCGGGATGCTCTTTGCCGAGGACTTTCTCGTGTATAGCCAAAGCCTTCCCGTAGAATTCCAACGCCTTCGGGTAGTCGCCTTGGGCTTTGTACACCATGCCGATATTGTTGTAGGAGGTGGCGGTGTCGGGATGCTCTGTGCCGAGGACTTTCTCACGGATCGCCAAGGCCTTCCCGTAGAATTCCAACGCCTTCGGGTAGTCGCCTTGGGCATGGTACACCGAGCCGATATTGTTATAGGAGGTGGCGGTGGAGGGATGCTCTTTGCCGAGGACTTTCTCACGTATCTCCAAGGCCTTCAGATAGCATTCCAACGCCTGTGGGTAGCTGCCTTGGGCTTTGTACACCGTGCCGATATTGTTGTAGGAGGTGGCGGTATAGGGATGCTCTGTGCCGAGGACTCTCTCGCGTATTGCCAAGGCCCTTCCGCAATATTCCAACGCCTGCGGATAGTCGCCTTGGGTTTTATACACCAAGCCGATATTGTTGTAAGTATTGGCAGTATCGGGATGCTCTGTGCCGAGGACTTTCTCGCTTATCGTCAAGGCTTTTCTGTAGTATTCCAACGCCTGCGGGTAGTCGCCTTGGGTTTTATACACCAAGCCGATATTGTTGTAGTAGGTTGCGTTGAAGGGATGCTCTGCACCGAGGACTTTCTCGCTTATCGTCAAGGCTTTCCTGTAGTATTCCAACGCCTGCGGGTAGTCGCCTTGGGCTTCGTACACCAAGCCGATATTGTTGTAGGAGGTTGCGTTGAAGGGATGCCCTGCACCGAGGACTTTCTCGCATATCGCCAATGCTTTCCTGTAGTATTCCAACGCCTGCGGGTAGTCGCCTTGGAAGCGGTACACCTCCCCGATGCAGTTGTAGGCGGTGGAGGTGGAGGAATGTTCTTCGCCAAGGACTTTCTCAAATATTGCCAAGGCCTTACCTAAATACTCCAACGCCTGGGGGTAATTGCCTTGGGCAATATACACCATGCCGATATCAATGTAGGTGGTGGCGGTGTCGGGATGCTCTTTGCCGAGGATTTTCTCACGTATGGCCAAGGCTTTACCGCAGTACTCCAACGCCTGCGAGTAGATGCCTTGGAAGCGGTACACCTCGCCGATATTGTTGTATAATGTGGCGGTGTTGGGATGCTCTTTGCCGGGGTCTTTCTCTAATATTGCCAAGGCCTTACCGTAGTATTCCAACGCCTGCGGGTAGTCACCTAGGATATAGTACACCGATCCGATATTGTTGTAGATGGAAGCTGAAATGGGATGCTTTTTGCCAACGACTTTCTCTGATATCAACAAGGCATTCCCATAGTATTCCAACGCCTGCGGGTAGTCGCCTTGGAGATGGTACACCCCGCCGATATTGTTGTAGTCGGTGGCAGTGCCTGAATGCTCTTTGCCGAAGACTTTCTCGTCTATCGCCAAGGCCTTCCCGTGGTATTCCAACGCCTGCGGGTAGTCGCCTTGGGCACGGTACACCAAGCCGATATTGTTGTAGGAGGTGGCGGTATAGGGATGCTCTTTGCCATACAATTCTTCGGCGAGGGGTATCTGGCGGAGGTAGACATTTTCGGCATCGTAGTACATGCCGTAGGCATCAAGGAAACTGGCGTAGGCAACCAGCAGGTGGCTGTATTTCTCTTTGTCGTAGTTGGTCTTGGAGGCCCAGAGGTCGCCTTTGTAGTACAGTTCAATAGCCTTGACGATTTTGGCCGCCACCGAGTCTGTGTTGGTGTCCATAACAATGGGGACTTGCGCCAGCAGGCTGTCTATCACGTCATGCAACTGTTCTCCTAGATGTTTTTGGTGCTGTTCGTCGGCTTTGTACTGGTTGAAAAGGCGTTCCCCATCCTGCTCTGCCACCTCTATCTCAGGGGTTGTTGGAAGGGATATTCCCAGATGTTGCAGCACACGGAAAGAGATGTTACGCTTCACCTCTGACAGGTCACGGCATTCTTCCCAGTCGATACCCGCATCTGCCAACTGCTGCTGGAAGGCCGTCAGGCTGTCGTCCCGTTCCTCTTCCGAAACGTTCAGGCAGCACACAAACAACTTGTGGTTCTTATTCTCTTTCTGGAGGATACGCGCCACCTCGAACTCATGTTCCGTCACCTTCCCCACCCTCGACTTGAAGAGGAACAACGAAATGTCGCTGTTCCTAAGGCTTTGGTCGATACGTGCCTGGCACCCTTCCGGGTCTCTCTGGTAATCCTCCAACTCCATGAAATTCTCCCACTTGATGAATTTCGCGAAGATGTTGTCCTGCTTGAGAAGATTGCCGATTTCGTCGGATACGGTGTTCAGGTTCTGACGCTCATACTCNNACGCTCATACTCCATCCCGTCGATGGCTGACGCGAAGAAGATTGTGACTGTGCGTGAAGGGTTCATTTTGTGCTTTTTTTTCACCTGTATTGATTTTGCAAAGATACGAAGATTTTTTCATTCGCGGGCGGGGTTGCCGTCATTTTTTACCGTACAGACCAAACAGAAATAAAACAATTCTCTGAAAATCAGACAACCACATTGTTCCTATTCTCATTCAAGCCATTCATTGTCAGGTAAATATGTGCCCTTTCCGTATTTGTGCCACTAGTGAATTATATTTGGATTACATATCCGCTTCCTGTAGCGGAAAAGGAGTGGATAGGGAACGGATAAGGAGCGGATAAATGGAAAAGGCGGAGTCAAACGTTTCACGTAGGGCCACGCCTGTGGTGAGGGCGCAATGGCGTTCCGCCCGAAGGGCGGAATAGGCACCTGTACGGGCGGATGGGACATCCGCCCGTACAGGTGATACGTCTGGAACCCCTACGGGGTTCTTTTAGAAATGGTTTCGCTGATTGCTATTAAACTGCAACGCCTGACGGCGTATAATCGTGGGCGGCGGGAAACCCCGTAGTGGTTGCAGGAAAATTGGTGGATTTCTCCGGGTTTGGGCAAAAAAAATTAGTGGATTTCTCCGGGTTTGGGCAGATAAAAAACAACTACACGGACGGGCAAACGATATGTATGCCTGTCGACTATACTAGTATTCTGTAAAGGAGACGCCGGAACACGTTTATTCGCGTTTATTCGACGGTTGGCGACGGTAGGGGCCGGATAAGGGTGTTTGCGGTGAGGGTGGGGGTTGTATCTTTGCAGCACGGTTGAGGAGGGGCTGAGACCGTGAGGAGATTGAAATACTGTGGTTTGGAGAAAACAGGTGCCCCGCGGCGAAGCCGCGGGGCACTGTATGTGTTGCTGGTGCAAAGCGCGTAAATACTAAAATCCCATGCCGAAGAGGGCCCAGTATTTGGCTTCGAGCTGGCTCCAGGCGAAGGAGGTGTTCTCGTATTGCTCGCGGGTGTAGTTGTTGAGGGTGGCGGCTACGTCGGTGTAGCGGCCCAGGCGGTAGTAGCGGGCGACTTCGCGCTCGAGGTTGTCGAGGCCGGCGAAGGCTTTCTCTTCGAGGGTTTTCAACTCGTTGCACATGGAGGTCTTGGTGCGCTGCCAGGCGACGGTGGCGAGTTTGTTGGCTTTGCGGTATTTCCAGAGGACGGCATCGGGGTTGTATTCCTTATGGCCACAGATGCTGTAGGGATGGGGCAGGTCGGTGGTGCCGCAGAAGATGGGAACCCGGGGCGACTGGCCGGGGTTGTCGACAGACATCCAGGCGACGCCACCCACGGGGTCGGGGAGCCAGTTGCGGAGCTGGGCCACAAAGCTGTAGGAGCACCAGGCGACGCTGACGGTGCGGCGGGGAACTCGATGGTGCCCGGGGCGATGGTGTTGAGGGTGCGCTGCATGGCGGAGCCGAGCCAGGGGTTGGCGACAGGGCTGACGATGGTGTCTTCGTAGGTGTTGCCGTTCTTGTCTTTGCGGCGGACGGGCATACGGACATTCTTGCACATGTCGAGGTCGGTGCCCTCGTAGGTGCTGCGGAAGAGCTCGATGACGGAACGCACGTCGACATTCTTGTCGGGACGGATAGAGAAGGGCAGCTCGTCCATGTCCATGGAGAATTCCTGCGAGGGGGCCAGGGTGCTGAAGATGAAGTATTCACGCTCGCGGAAGTTCTTGCCGTTGGCATAGGAGGCGTTGAAGGACTTCCAGAAGATGAACTCGCCGTTGCCGTCCCAGAGGCCGTTGTCGAGGGCCACCTGCTCGATGTTGTCGGAGCACATGAAGTACTCGGTGTTGCCGCGCTGGAGGCGACCGATGCGGGGGATGTTGCAGGAGACGCCTACGTGGTCGTCGGGTATGCGTTGTGCAGCCCAGATGCCGCCGATACGGTCTTTGCCTTCACCGAGGATCTCCATCTGCCATACTTCGTTGGGGTCGGCGATGGTGATGCACTCGCCACCGTCGCCATAGCCGTAGACCTTGATGAGGTCGGCGATGAGGCGGATGGCGTCGCGGGCGGTGGTGCAGCGCTGGAGGGCCACGCGCTCCAGTTCTTCAATCAGGAACATGCCTGCGGGGTTCTGGAGGGTGTCGGGACCGCCAAAGGTGCTCTCGCCGATGGCGAGCTGGTGCTCATTGAGGCAGGGGTAGGCGGTATTGAGGTAGGCGTAGGTGTGCGCTGCCTCGGGGATGGCGCCAGCGAGGCGTACACCCGTGGTGTCGCCACGGAAGGTGGTGTGCATGGTGCCTTTATAGACGGCGTGCATGGTGCCGGCGGGATGGTCCTCGGCGGGTTCGACATACATCCAGGTGCGGTAGCGACCGTCGCAGGTGTGAGAGGTGATGACGCTGCCGTCGCGGGAGGCTTTCTTGCCCACCATGATGCTGGTGCAGCTCTGTCCGTCGAATTCGGGCTGGCTAATCTCCTGTGCCTTGAGGGGGAGGAGGAGAGCCACGAGGGCGAAAGAAAGGAATATTTTTTTCATGTGACTGATGATTATTGATTTACTAATATATTGTAGAATATCTTTGCTGCGGGTTCGATGAGGTCGTCGGGGAAGTCGTAGTCGGGGTGGTGGAGTTCGGGATGGTTCTCGCCGGCGCCGATGCCAAACATGGCACCTGGGAATAGTTGGAGGTATTCGGCGAAATCCTCGCTCCAACGGTTGGGTTCTTCTTTGTGCCGGACGTCGGCTGACGCGTCCAAACGCTTCAGGGCGTTCTCAATGGCTTTCACGCAGTCGGGGTTGTTCTCGGTGGCGCGGAAAGGCTCCTGGAGCATCCGCTCGACTTGGAGACGATGGCGAGCGGCTATTTCATCGACGGCCTGGTTGGCCTCGGCGAGGAGTTGTTCCATCGAGGCGTTGGAGAAGGTGCGGAGGGTGAACATCACATCGGCGTCGCCGGCGGAGGTGCCGAAGGCTGGATTGCCGAGACGGATGCAGATGAGCGTGGTCTGCTGGCGGTGGCCGGTGGCCGGATTCTGGGCGTTGAAGGTTGAGAAGCGCTGTACGATTTCGGCTACGGCAAGGCCCGGGTTGATGCCTAGTTCGGGGGTGGAGGCGTGGGTCTCGCGGCCATGGAGGTGGTAGATGACGCCTGTGGAGGCGGCGGCGAAGGTGCGGGGGCAGAGGATGACGGCGCCGAGTGGGTAGCCGGGCATGTTGTGGAGGGCGTAGATGGCCTTGATGTTATATTGCTGTAGGATGCCGCTCTCGAGGATGGCGCGGGCGCCTTGTCCTGTCTCCTCGGCAGGTTGCCAGATGAGGAGGATGTTGGGAGTTGAGAGTTGAGAGTTGAGAGTTAAGAGGTGGGAGTCGATTAGTTGGGCGAGGCGGAGGAGTATGGTGGTGTGGCCGTCGTGACCGCAATGGTGCCCTGTGGGGAGAGCGTCGGTGTCGGCGCGGAAGGCGATGGTGGGTGCCGAGGGGTCGTTGCCCCAGACGGCGATGACGCCGTAGCCGCCGACGTGGGTGTATACTTTTGTGGGGTGGAGCGTTTGAAGATGACGGACGATGAGGTCGTGGGCATACTGTTCGTTGCCAGCGGTATCCGGATGGAGGTGGAGCTCTTTCCTGAGTGCGGAAAGCCGGGCGTCGGGCGTCGAGAGACGGTGAACGAGCGATTTGAAGGTGTCGCCACGTACTTCAAAGTTCTTGAAGGCGTCGTAGCTGGCGGCAGCCGGAGAGAGGAGGCAGATGTGGTCAGGTGCCGTGTTCTCGCAGCACCAGGGCACGATGCGGGAGTAGTCGTTTTCGACAAGTAGGTTACGGTCGGTGATATTCCATTCGCGGAGCATCCGTTTGCCGGCGTCGCCGACAAAGACGATATTATGCACCTGACGGCCCAGGGGGTCGCGGTCGAGGAAGTCGCACAGTGAGCGGTAGTCTATCCCTCGGTCGAAGCCGCCCAAGATAATGGTATCAACCTTCTTGAGGGCTTTTACGGCGGCGATGGCAGCCTCCGGAATGGTGGAAATGGAGTCGTTGTAAAAGGTGACACCATTGAAAGCGCCCACCAGTTCCAGCCTGTGTGGCAGGCCTTTGAAAGTCGAGAGATGATTTTGCAGAGAGGTGAGCTGGTCAGGGTCGTTGCCAAGGATCAGCATCGCGGCTTGGACGGCAACGTAGACATTGCAAAGATTGTGGTCGCCCTTGAGGGGGGTATCCCACTGCGCGACGGCGGAATGTTGGGCGGTGGCGAGGTTGTAGGGGTGAAGGGTGGAAGTGATGGAGGATTGGAGTTCTTCCATCATGTCGCGCAAGTCGGGACTGTCGGTGCAGTAGAGACAGTGGTCTCCCCTACCCTGCCGGAGTGCGAGTTGCATCTTGGCCATCTGGTAGCCGCGATAGTCATGGTAGTGGTCGAGGTGTTCCTGATAGAGGTTGAGTATGATGCCGATATGTGGACCGCGATGGATGTTCTCGAGTTGGTGACAGGAGAACTCGGCGACGACGAGGCTTTGCTCATCCAGCTGGTCGATAATGTCGAAGAGGGGGATGCCGATGTTGCCGGCGAGGACAACGTTGCGTTGTGGGAGAGAGCTTTTGAGGAGGTGGTGGAGGAGTGACGTGGTGGTGCTTTTGCCTTTGGTGCCGGTGACGGCAAGCGTTTGGTCGCCGTAGAGTTGGAGGAAGAGGTCGGTTTGGGAGGTGACGGTATTGAGGTCGCAACGACCCTCGAGTTTCATGGTCGGGATGCCCGGAGACTTGATGATGAGGTCGTAGCGGTTGTTGTCGAGGAGTGAGAAAAGCTCTTCGTCGTTGCGGGAGATATCCGGGGAACTGGAGGGCAGAATACGCTGTAAGAGGGCGTGGGTGCTTTGGCCTTCACGTCCGTAGCCGGCGATGAGGATGCGCCGGTCCGCGAGGAGTGCTTTAAGCTGTTGCTCTCTGTACATGGCTGTTCACTATGGCGAGTTCTTGGGTGCTGAGGTTGTGGTCGGGGAAGAGTGTCCGGAGTGAGAGGGTGTGGGAGTTGTAGGTTGGGAATTGCTTCAGTAATGCGGGACGTTCCTGTGGTATGGGGTACCAGCGGTTGAGGGTCATGGAGAGTGCTGCGATGACCTCGCCCACGGTACCGACGCATTCGAATGGCTTGGTGGGTGCATTGCCCGTGAGTTGGTCGAATTCGGTCCGCAAAGAGGTATCGTCGAGGAGGTTGTGCCCAAAGATGCTGTTGAGCTTTTCCGGAGAAATGAAGGGACTGAGGATGATATAGGCAAAGAGGCATTTGGCGCAATGCCCGCACCAGATATCCTGTTTGCTGCCGACGTTGCAGCTGCGGAAAACGGGATGGTACTTCTCGAAACGGCTGAAGAGCATGGCTATCTGGAGTTCAGATAGCGGACGGAGGAAAGAGAAGTAGTTGAACTGCGGGATGGTGAGCGTTGCGTAGTAGTTGCGGAAGTCATTCTCGAATTCGAGACTTTTGGAATACTGGTGGTTGACGGAGGTGCCGACAACGGTAGACTCGTTGGCGCTGTTCTCGTTAGAAAGGGCGATGTTGGGGATGCCGGAGAGCTGGGCGGCCAGGAGGGTGTAGAAGGCCAGCATGGCGCTGAAGGGAGTGTGCCCGTTGAGGAAGAGAGAGGTGCCGTCGGGTGATTTGAGGGCGTTGAGTTCGAGGAGGTGGGGGTCGATGGTGCGGTGTATGACGAGCACGTCGTCCATGGTATATCCTGCGGCTTGGATGCAGCCGATGGTGGCGCCGCGAGGGTTCATGATGAGGGGTGTGGTGCGGAAGCCTTGCTGTGAAGAGAGTAGTTCCAGGGTGACGACGGAGTCTTTGCCGCCGCCGATGGGGACGAGGTAGTGATTGGCTGGGCGTTGGTCGGACGTGGAGGTCTGAGCCGCGGGAGAGGTAGTGTTCTCCTCGTTGACGATGATGGAGACAAAGTCATCGTAGGAAGCATGGATGCCGTTGACATAGAAGAATTCGCCAAGTCCGTGCCAGTAGAGTTTTTTCCAGAAAGAACGTTGGGTGTTGTCGAGGCAGCCGCATTGGATGACGACGCTGGGAGGGCAGGCGCACTTCCAGTAGCTGATAAGCTCGATCATGCCAATGTTGAATACGAGCGTGTCGAGGATTTGTGCCGGCTGGTCGAAGTGGACGAAGGGGCGAGAGGGAATGACGGAGTGCGGGGCAAAGTGGTGGTCGCCGATGCGGAAAGAAAAAGCAATGTGCAGCCCGTCGGGCTGCACATTATATTGATAAGTCTCGTAGACAAACGAGGGGTAAGTCTGGCGGAGGTGTGCGTATAGCTCGTGGTTAGACACGATGGGAGTGTGTTATTTGAGGCGGAAGGTAGAGGTGCCGATGATGTTGCCGTTGGCGAACACGGCGACCTTGTAG
>LXOW01040183.1_pt1 | contig 12324 bp, 5 predicted proteins | sample 1368591 | NCBI WGS metagenome assembly LXOW01 (sample SAMN04884650, study PRJNA319009) | bovine gut metagenome | isolation source: Cow rumen | host: Bos taurus | place: Italy: Legnaro (PD) | collected 2014-07-09
CTTTAAGGTCTCCCACCTGCTGGCCGAGGAGCTCGTAGTTGCCTTCCGACGGGTTGTCGAGCAGTCCGAGAATGTTCAGCAGTGTTGACTTGCCGCAGCCTGAGGGGCCCATGATGGCCACAAACTCGCCGTCGTTAATCTCAAATGACACTCCATTCAGCGCCAGGGTTTCAATTTCTTCCGTACGGAAGATTTTTACTAAATTTTCAACTTTAATCATAGTNNNNTCTTCCTTTTTTCTTCCAAATCATTATTTCATTTTTTTCTTTTACCACGCTGAAATTAAAGAAATTTAGGAAATTGGACTTCTATTTTTCTGCTGTTTCCGCTATTTCTGCGTGATGCTAATTATTCTTTTTTCAAGGCGTATGCCGGATTAACTTTTGATACTGATATGATTTGCCAGATGACCGAGCCGATGGCAATGATGAACGAGAGGACTGCAGCCACAGCAAAAATCCACCAATAGGTTGGGATGCGGTAGGCGAACTCTTCAAGATAACGCCCGCAAAGCCAGATGGCGACAGGTATTGCTATCACGTTGGCTATCAATATCATGACAATGTATTCCTTCAGATTGCGACGGATTTCGCTTTCCATCGTGCCGCCAAAAACCTTGCGGATGGCGATGCCCTTCTCGCGCTCGGAGGCGAAATAGGTGCTCATGGCGACCAAGCCAAGCAATGCCAGCATCACCGAGATACCCATTATCAACTCGATAAGTCGCATCTGGCGTCGGGTCTTGTCGTATTTCTTGGCAATGACATTCTTCACAAAATCGTTATTGTAAGGCTCCACGTATGCACCAAAGACAGTTTTGCAATGCTTCTCATACACCGCATCGATGGCACGTTTTGCCTCGTCGTGATTACCAACAATATCCAACAGGAAATGAAACGGTTGGGAAAATAACCAATGACCGTTTGCAAAGACGATGGAATAATCTTCATCGGTGGCATGGAGTGCGTCCAGCATATTGAAATCCTTGATGACACCACAGATATCTTTGACTCCCTTACCATTTGCCCACGACATAATCTCATCGAAGTTGTAATCGCCGTAAGGCAATCCTGTCATACCTACAACGGTACTTTCCGTTATCCAGCCGCTACCCTCCTCGGGCTTATGGAACTTTTCCACCACCTGAAAGCCCAACATCCTGAATGCCGCAGTGTCGCATGTGAAGAAATTGACATTTGTTGTATTAACCGACTCTCCTTTCTTGGCCATGAGTACTGTAAAATATGTAAAAGTCGGAATACTGTTTGTTTTTGCCAATTCCTTAACACACGGCAAAGCTCGAAGGTCGTCGGCAAAGGCTTCACTTTGTCTGGAAACGTCCAATTTCGAACTGATGAAATAAAGGTTGTCGGTATGTAGTCCGATGGGTCGCTCCACCATATGACGCATCTGAAGTTCCATAGTAATGACCAACGAAATCAGAATTATCACAATCACATTCTGCAAAACTATGAAAACCTTCGACAAGGTCTTTTTCGAATGATATTGGAAGGTGCCTTTCACCACGTCGATGGGACGGATTTTGGCGATAATAGCTGCAGGCATAAATCCAGCCAACAGCGAAACAGTTATTGTTATAAGCAGATAAGCGACGACATAACTTATTGAGAATGGCACCTTTACAGGGATATCAGCAGCCAGCAGACGGTTAATTCCAGGCGACATAGCATGAGCTATTGCCAAACCGACCACAAAACAGCACAAGGTAAATGCGAACGACTCGCAGAGAAATTTCCAGATAATATCGGACCTCTGCGCTCCCACAAGCCGCCTCGAAGCCATCTCCTTGGCGCGTTTTCCCGTAAGGGCGACGTTAAGATTCACATAGTTGATGAGAGCCGATATCAGCAGCAAAAGCCCTATCACAATCATTGTTCGAAGCATTGACCTGTCACCTTGTTGCAAGTGAATTTTTGTTCCGCTGAAAAACAGTTCATCCATACGGAACATGGAAACACACTTTTCCTTGAAGAAAACAGTAAACTGTCCGCCGTATGTCTCCTTGCAGATTGCAGTGATNNCCGCCACATTCAGGGTGTCTCCCCCTGCAATCAGCTGACGGCCAATTATTTCGTCTTCTATTTTTGAAGCTAATTTCTCTGAGATGAAGGCAATGTTGGATTTGGTAAAGTTGTCGGCATCGCCTTCCTTAAATTTTACAGGGAAGAAATCGAAAAATTCGCGGTCGCAGTACAAATAATCACTTACATACAACTCGTCTCCAATTTTGATAGACTGTTCTTTTGAGAATGAGAAATGTGTCACGCTTTCCACTTCGGGCAGCTTGTCGGCGATAAGCTCCTTCATACCGTAGCCGTTGGTCATTTGATCGGCACCAACTGCATAAATCCGCTCACGGTCGGGGTTCTCACGCGTGACGGAGTATTGCTGCATCACATAGCAGAACGCGATGATGACAAAGGCCAAGGCGACGCTCAAACCGATGAACTCGATGGCGGTGTAAAGCTTGTTGCGGGATAGGAATTTAAGGTAACTGCTCATTTTTATTCTTTTTTCAATGATTCTACGGGGTTCATTTTTGCGATGCGGTTGCTGCTCAAAACGACCACGATGGTCACGATGATTATCACGAACAATGCGCCGATGAGGAAATACAATGGCGAGAGGGCGATGCGTTCAGCAAATTGCTCCAGCCATTTGTGAGCCACGAAATAGGTGCATATACAGGCTACGACTGACAATACAAGAGACAGTCTCAGCACGTCCCAAGTGAAGATACGAAGCACGTCGGGCACCGTAGCACCATGGATTTTACGGACAGCCATCTCTTTGCTGCGACGGTTCGACTCGTCGCGGACGAAGCCGATGAGGCCGATTATTGCTATCATCAAGGCGAAGACCGAACCGATGAGGATGGTGTTGCGCATCTTGAGGCTGCCTTCGTAAGCCACGCGCATCGACTCTTGGTATGAGAAGATCTCAACCTCTTTTCCGTTAAGGGCTTCAGAGACTGCACTCGTAAGTTTCTGCATAGCGATGTCGTTGAGTCTCTCGTTGGTACGGAAAATGAGGAACGGCAGATAAGACTCCTCATCATCGAGGGTACCGTAGAACAGCACGCTCGGCCGCTCATCGAGATAGACAAGGTTGCCGATACGGATATCGCGATACACGCCGGAGATGACGTAGCCTTTCAGTTCCATAACTTTCTCAGATACTTCGTGACCTGTGATGTTCACAATCTTACCGACAGCGCCGTCACTCCAGTCGGCAAACTCGTTCATTCGCTTCACAAATCGCTCAGAGACAACAACTTCCAACACATCAGAAGGTTCACGACCTTCGATAAACTCTATGCCAAGCAGGTCGAAAAAGCCTGGAGTGACCTCGTAGCCGTCAGCCACGTTGAAAAGCTCCCGTTCGTCGCCAGGAAGCATGATGTTGTCGCCACTGAAGCCGATGATTGGTAGCGAATTGCTCGCCTCAACGCCTTTTACTTCTTGATATTGCGTAAGTGTCTGAGCCACAACCTTTTCCGTGTCTTTATTTCCATCATAAAAACTCATGTAATAAAGATTATCGGGATTGTAGCCAGGGTTGGAGTTATTCATTTTACGATATTGCAGCGTCACGACGATTACCATCACAGCGATGAAGACGTTGATGAACACCTGCACGCCGAGCAGCCCGATTTTCCAGCGGCGAGAGTTTTCAGTATAGTTGCGGAACGCCACCGAAACTGGAATCCGCATGAACAGCTGCGCCGGCACGAACACTGAAACGAGCAGCACAAAGAGCAGAACCAGACTGATAACGAGTATGCTTCGAGGTATCAGCAAGGTCTCAAACGGCACATCCAATAGATTAAGTATCAATCCTTTAAATGCAAATATGATACCAGCAGCCAAGGCCAATGAAAGCAGCATATGCAGGAAAGCCTCACGTGCCAGCAGCCAGTGGATATTGAACGAGTCGGCGCCATAGCATTTGCGCACGCCTATCTCCTTGGCGCGACGCACCATCGAGGAAATCACGACAAGGATATAATTCAGCAGGCTGATGATTATCAACAATGTAGCGGTGACAGTAAGCAGAATCACCATAGAGCGCACGTACGACTCGGAGGTATGAACATCGCTGAAAGGCTCGAGATAATACCACAGCACCGTGCCGTTTTTCTCAAGCTCCTCCATTGGCTGATGTGCCTCCTGCATACGGCGGATAGCCTCGCCAAGTGATTTATAATCAACGCCTTGCTGAAGCTTTACAAAGCCAAAATAGCGGTCGTTGCCGAACCAGTTTTCGGTGCTCCACGAGGGATACGACACCAACGAGCCCAGGATGCTGAAGTGGAACTCGCCGTTTTCGGGAAAGTCTTTGAACACGCCCTCGACGGTGAACTTGCGGTTAGGGTCGTCCTCATTGGAGATGTATTTCCCGATGCATTCCTCCACACCGCCGAGTTTCTTGGCGAAAGTCTCCGACACCACTACGCAGAGCGGTTTGGCGAGAGCTTTTGCTGGGTCGCCAGCCAGTATCGGGCGGTCGAACACCTTGAAGAAGCAGCTGTCTGCAAGCACCATGCTACCGGAGATTACGTTGTTGTCTTCATCGACAAAACGCTCGCTGTTATAATAAAATGTATAACGCGTTGCCTCTTCCACCCCTGGCACCTCGGCTTTAAAGCCCGGGGCGATGGCACCGCTTGTCTGGGCAAAATCGTGTTTCTCGCCCTGCTGTTCGTAGTGAGTATCAATGAGATAGATACGATCCACATCTTTGTAGAAGCTTTCGTACGACAGTTCGAAGCACACCTTGGCGATGAGCACGATGCCGATGGCGAGACCGATGCCTAGGGATAAGATTTTGATGAGGTTATCAGAGAAGTTTTTCATACATTAATAACGTAAATACATTAATAATGCTGCAACAATCATGCCAAAAACACAAATCATTAAATATCAATGAGATACATTTTTAACACAATAAAAAGTGTAAAATTATTTTACAGTGGGTGTAAAGAAAATTTACAATTAGGCGGTCATCCCCCTTTGCAGCCACAGATTGAGCAGTCGGTCGTAAATGATATAGCCGTCAGGTTGAGTGTAAACAAGTTCTTTGTCAACAAGTACATCAAGCGCTGCCTTTACACTACTCGGACCAGGAAGGTCATTACGTTTGACGAACTCATTGCTTTGTGGTTGTTCCACTTTGCCTTCTTTGGCAATAGCCTTCAGCAGATTAACCTGATTTGAGGTAAGAAACGTCATGAGCATCTCGTACTGTGGTGTCAATGTGGCAAGGACAGCAATGATGGCGTCGGTAGCTTGATGCAATTCGGTTATCCGTTTGTTTCCTTCATACAAACGGTTCATCATCAATTGTATATACCAAGTATAACCGTCAAAACGCTGATATATGTCATGAAAAACCTCTTGACTCAAACTACCTTTCTTTGCCTCGAAGAAACGGCTGGCAAATTCATAATAGGCATCTTCCGGAATCGGTTGAAGGTTCATAAACTCCGTGCTCTGGTAAAACGGACGTTGTGGAGAATTGAACATTTCAGCCATCAGGTGCTGCCTGCTGCCTGAAAAGATAAACCCGGCATTTGAAAATTGGACATGCGAGCGCAGCAAGGCTTCTGTACCTTTCTCAGGGTAATATGCCACCTGCTGAAACTCGTCAATGGCAACATACACCTTTTTCTTACTGCTTTTCAGATAATCAAAGATACTCTTCAACGTGTATTCATCGCTTGTTGAATCGATATTTAGCGAGAGCGATGGCATTCCCGTCAACACGTCCACAGTAACGACTGGCCTCCATGCCTTGAAAGCGTCCAACACCTTTGACATTAAAGACTTCTCGCGTCGCAAAGCCTCATCCACAATAGCAGCGCCCAACACTTGCACAAAATCATGAAGGTTTTGGGTGGAAAAGATATCCACATAGATACAAACCGCGTCTTTTTCAGTTGATGAAATGCGGTTAAAAACATGTTTTATCAATCCTGTTTTTCCGATTTTTCGAGGGGAAAGCAGTGTTATATTGCGTCCATTTTTCAGTGCAGAAATCAGATTTTCGGTTTCTTTTTCCCTGTCGCAAAAATATGCAGGTCCATCATATCCCTTGTAAACAAAAGGATTTTCAAGCTCTTTAGTTTTTTGTTTACCCATAGCATTATCTTTTTTTATCACATAATTATCGTCACGTAAGTTACGTCACAACTTTTACGTGATGCAAAGATAAATACTTTTTTTGAATGACAATACAAAATCTTCAAAAAAAGATTATTCCTTCTTCAACGCCTCCGCAGGATTAGTCCGCGCGGCCTTCAAGGTCTGCCAAAGCACGGACAGGAAGGCCATCAACACACCGAGGACGACCGCCACGGCGATGATCCAACCGTAATGCCCGATGCGGTAGGCGAAGCGGTCCAAATAGCGGCCACAGAACCAGATGGCGAGCGGGATGCCGATGAGTGCGGCAATGCCAACCAAAACCATGTAGTCCTTCACCGTGCGCCACAACTCGCGACGGACATTGCTGCCAAACACCTTGCGGATGGCGATACCTTTTGTGCTTTGCTCGCTGTAATAAGTGCTCATGGCAACGAGACCGAGCAAGGAGATCAGTATCGACAGCAACATGAACAATTCGAGCAGGCGCATTGCCATCTTCGCAGGCTGGAGTGACACATTGATCAGGTCTTTCAAATAGCCGTTCTCCGCTGGCTCCACATAAGTGCCGTTTTTTTCCTCGGAATAGTCGGCGTAGGCTTGCATGATGGCTTTTTCGGTCTCCTTGTAATCGCCTGAAACATCAATCATTACGCCAAAGCCATAAATCAAGTCTTCAGATTTGGCAATAAGGACCGCTGATAATTGATTGGGTTCGGAAGCCGATGCCGAGCGCGTCGGGATGTCCTCATAGATGCCGCCAATGGTCTCGGGGTTGGCACCGTTGATGTTCATCCTCCGCACAAAATACCGCTCTGTCGAATCATTCAAGGCGAGTTTTTCAGCCGTAGTCCGCGACATCCACACCGAATTGGTGCGTGCGCCAAAGTCCTCAACCACCTGCAAATCAAGCATGTTGAAATAGGTCTCGTCGCAAAGGATGAGTTGGACGGACACATTTTCGCCGTCGGGCGTGGTGATGGTAGTGCTCATGCTCATGTGGCCTGCATAGTCACGTCCGTAGCCCACCGCCTTCACATTTGGAATCTGCTCCAAACGGTCGATGAGCGGCGCAATTTCGGAATACTCTTTCGCCCTGTTTTTCAGCGAATACAATCCCTCCGAGCGCATGTTGATGGGACGGTTCATCATGTGGCGCATCTGCACTTCCATCAGCAAAGCCATAGCGATAAGGACAATCGTGATGGTGTTTTGGAACACGATAAATACCTTGCTGAACACCCTTTTTGTCTTCAGGCGATAGGTGCCACGCACGACATCAATCGGCTCGAAACGCGAGGCGATGGCAGCAGGCGTGATGCCCGCCAAAACGCCCATCAACACTATGGCAAACAGATAGACCAACACCGTACCTAAAGACCATTTCAGGTCAAGCGGCACATATTGCTTAATGTTGTCAACTGATACATTTCTCAAGAGGTCGTTCATCATCGGGAGCAATACCACAGCAAGCAGATAGGCAAGAACGAAGCATACAGCGGTAAACGCCACGGATTCAAGGATATACTTCATAATGATATTGCCTTTGGTGGCTCCGTGAAGTCGGCGGGTGGCCATCTCCTTGGCGCGTTTTCCCGAAAGGGCCATGTTGAGGTTGATGTAGTTGAAAATGGCCGAAAGCAAGAGCAGCAACACGACTATGGTCAGCATTTGCAGCACCGATTTATCGCCCCGTTTGAGCCCCCACTGGTCTTCGTGGAAAAAGACTTCCGGTAGGGTGTAAAGCGGTAACGCTTTTACGAAACTATTCGAGTAATTGCGCAAGCCAACCTCCTCCACTTTCTTCGCAAACGCCTCACGGTCAGTGCCCTCGTGTACCTTTATTAAGGTCGTGTAATTCCCGATGGAACTGAACGGCCTTTGTTCAACGAAATTATAGACTCCACCAAATCCGGGATTAAGGAACACATCGGTGTGTAGCACCATTGAGTTGGCATCATCCCTAAAAACGCCACAAACCACACTCTCAAGAAGATTATTGAAATAACTGATTTTTAACGGCTTGCCGATAGCATCGCCATTGAAAGCGCGATTGGCAAGCGATTCGGAGATAAGGCAATGCCCTTTGAGGCGGTACTCGTCCATGCTGCCATCGATAAGGGAAAGGCTTGGGAAGAGTTCAAAAAGTTCGGGGTCGGCCTCGTTGACGAACGCACTGATAGACTCGTCGCCAATGGTGACATAGCCGCTATCGTCGGTACCGCTGATGCGGCACACGGCCTCCGCCTCGGGTAGTTCGGCCTCGAAGGCGGCTTTGTCCCACCACGAGAGCGAGAGATAATCCTGGTTTCCAACGGCATAGATGCGTTTGCCGTTTGGATTTCCGTAAGCGACGGAATACTGCTTATACACATAGTTGCCAATAAGGATTACGAAGGCTATCGACACGATGAGGCCAATTGCTTCAATTGCCGTATAAAGCTTATTTCTGCTTAAAAACTTAAAATAACTTGACATGTTTATTCTGTTCTTAATGATTTCACCGGATTCACTGTGGCTGCTCTCAAACTTCTCAACGTAACGACAGCAATGGTTATTGCCATAACTGCGAGTAATGACATCGCGAACACCCAGATATGCAGCGGCACACGGTAGGCAAAGCCTTCCAGATAGCGGTTCATGATGACGACGCTCACTGGCACTGCGATGACGAAGCACACCAAAACTATTTTCACGAAACGTGAGTTGAACATCGCCAGGATCTGCTGCACTGTGGCGCCATGCACACGTCGGATGCCGATTTCCTTGCGGCGGTGCTCCGTCTCAAACATCACCAAGCCAAACACGCCCATGAGGGAGATAACGATTGCTAAAATGGTGAACAAGGAGACCAATTTAGAGAGGTTTTGCTCCTTTTTGTACTGTTCTTGCAGTGTTTGGTCGAAGAGTTGCACATCGAAGTCGGAGGCAGCGATATTGGGGTCGAGCTCATGCAAGGTGTTTTGTATGCGCGCAATCACTTCGGAGCCATTCACGCCTGCCTCGGTGCGGACAAACAGCTGCATGCAGGGACGCCACGGGTGCTTGCCGAAGACATATAATGCGAAAGGACCAATCTCGTTGCGCAAAGCCGAGTAGTTGAAGTCCTTGCAGATGCCTGCCACCTCCGCCAAGCCGTCGGTATGACCGGAAATCCTGTCGTCCAAGGTGATGTCGAACATCTTCTGGGCGGTCTCGTTCAAGATGTAAACGCCGTTTTCCGACTGCTCGTCAGCGGGTGTGAAATCGCGGCCTTCGACTATCTCTATTCCCATGAAATTCAGAAAGTTATATGACACAGGATAGCACTGCCAATGCACTGAGCCGCCTTTGAAATTGCGGTTCCAACCCATGCGCTCGTCGACGACGAAGGCTCCGTCGCCCCAAGCCACGTCTTTGATGGCGGCATCGGTTCTGAGACGGCTCTCGGCAGTCTCACGGTCGAAGCCGATTTTTTTCGTAGTCTGCACCGTGAGCAGCTGTTCATGGTCGAAGCCCATGTCGCGGTTAAGCATATACCGACGTTGTTCCTGGATGAATATCGAACAGATAATCAACACGATAGACACCGTAAACTGCAGTCCTATCAAGCCGATGCGGAAAGCCTTGCCTTTCTGGGTTGTTCCCAAAGTGCCTTTTATCGCGAAAGCGGGGTTGAACGAGGTGGAGAACAAGGCGGGATATATGCTGGCAGCCACCGAAACCACCAACGCCAAGCCTATCGTCAAGGCGACGATGCCTGTATTTTGGCCGAATTCGAGCGGAGTGTCGATAAGCGATGCCAGAGTCGATTGTCTGAACAAGGTTACGACAGCCACCGCCAATGCCAGGGCAATGACGACCATCAGCACCGACTCGCCCACCGACGACATCACCAATTGGAAGCGGCTGCTACCCAAAATCTTGCGCGTGTTGATGTTTCGCAGACGCAGCGGAACCATCGCGAAGAAGAAGTTGATATAGTTTATTAGCGCTATGACTATGACTGCGACTGCGATGGCGAGTAGTGTAATCGTGGTGGTGCGGTTGCCCGTCTTGCCAGGCGCGTTGATATTCTCGGCAAAGTACGTATCCGTCAGCTTCATCAGATGGAGCTGCGTTTGTGGGGCATTCTCTTCCCATTTGGCTCTTTCCTCTTCGGAAAGCGAAGTGGGATCAACGCCGTTCATGCGCATCCAGGCATCTTTCATGGCAGGCTTAGCAGCCTCGTCGAAATCCTTGGGGTCGGCGTCTTTGCAAAGTTTCACAAAATAATGAAAGCCCCATTCGCTCCAGTTATTCAGAGAGCGGTTGCCCACAGGGCAAAACATATCGAACGTGGCGCAGTCGCTGTTGGCAGGCATGTCTTTGTATACAGCTACGATGATGGCGTCTTCCATAGCAATGCCGCGCCTGCTGCTTAGCTGAAGCTTCACGACATCGCCCACTTCCAGACCGAGCTTTTGTGCCATCGATTCCGAGACGGCGTATGTGATGGGGTTGATCCAGTCGTCCCAGCTGCCCGCTACGAGTTCGATGCCAAAGACATCCTTGCCACCGCTGCTGAAGCTCGCGATTTTCACCTTCATCTGACGCTCGTCGTCGATAAAGATGTTGCCGTTGGTGCAATCTTTATAAAAATGTGCGCAGCCGCCAGCTTCCACGTCGGGCGAGGCCGCGATGACAGCCTCCGATATCGGGCGGTTAAGCCACGATGAGGCACCGTAGTCGGCAAACTGGTCGCCGACCATCATGCAATAAATCCGGTCGCTGTCCTTAAGCCCCTTGTTGTAGGTGAGGTCGTGGTGTACCTGCACGAGGATGATGTAAAGCGCGGCAAAGGCTGCCGTCAAGCCCAGGATGTTCAGGATTGATGAAGCAAGGGCTGTTTTTCCTTTTTTGATAATTCTAGACATCGTTGTATTTTTTTAAGTCTTTAGTCGCTAGTCTTTAGACTCTAGTTTTTAGCATCGTCTAATACTAATGACTAACGACTAAAAACTAAAGACTAATTATTCTTTTTTAAGTACTGTTGCCGGATTGGCTTTAGCTGTCCGCACGCTTTGCCAGATGACTGCGATGAACGCCATCAGAAGCACGACGAGGCCTGCGAGCACGAATATCCACCATGAGAGGCTGATGCGGTGCGAATAGCCCTCGAGCCAGCGATGCACCACAAACCATGCCACCGGGATGCCGATGACGAACGCCACTCCCACCATCTTCATGAACGACAGCACCAGCTCGCGCAACACGCCATTGTAGTCGGCGCCGAACACCTTCTTCACCGCCACGCTGCGACGCTGCTGCTGCATGTAATACGAGCTCATCGCAAACAAGCCGAGACCCGACACCAGCATCGAGAGCAAGGTGAACACCAGCACTATGCGGAGGATGCGGCTCTCGTCGACGAAACAGTCTTCTATCATATCTTCCATGTAATTGGCGCCAAAAAGCTTGCCAGGCATCACTTCATTCGTCACCTTTTCCAATCTGGCGAAAGCTTCCTTGTGGTCACCTCTGACCTTCACCAGAATGGTCCACGGCCAGTTCTCATCCCAGTCTTCACCTCTGTTATATATCAACGCCGACGACTGCTGCGCCTCCAACGGCCTGATTTTGAAGTCGTAATAGATGCCTCCGATGTTGATGGTCCCGTTTTGACCTGCATCAAACTCCGTTGCCAATTCGTCGATTCCGATCTCCTTAAATGCATATTCGTTGAGCCAAAATGCTGGATTTGCAAGCTGGTTGTCCTGCTTCACGCGTATGCCGAGGATGTCGAAATAATGCTGGTCGCCCTGAATCATTTGGAAGGAAACCCAGTTACCATCACCCAGCTCCATCGTCCAGTTGTTGGTGCCTTGCAGCGGTATGCCGTCACCTTGTCCCACATCTTCCACAAACGGCTCAGCGCGATAGGCTTCAAGCAACGGCCTAATTTCGCCCAGTTGGCCGTAAGCGTTGCCAATCATCAAGATATCTTTGGTGTTATAACCCAGATCGGCGGTTATGAGGTTGCGAATCTGCAAGTACATTGTCAGGGCGGCGACGAGCATCACCACGGTGATGACATTTTGCAGCGTGATGATGATTCGGCTGTACACCGTCTTGGTCTTCAACCGCAGCGAGCCGCGCACAATCTCGATAGGCTGCGCCTTCTGTATCAGCAGGGCTGGCA
>LXOW01304687.1_pt1 | contig 12321 bp, 2 predicted proteins | sample 1368591 | NCBI WGS metagenome assembly LXOW01 (sample SAMN04884650, study PRJNA319009) | bovine gut metagenome | isolation source: Cow rumen | host: Bos taurus | place: Italy: Legnaro (PD) | collected 2014-07-09
GCTCCTTCGCGGCCGTCGAGCCCGCGAGCGGCTGGCAGTAGTGGCGGAACTCCGGGAGCGCGTTGAGGTCGGCGACGACGCGCTTCTGGAGCGCCGTCTTCCACTGCCTGTCGCCCCGCTTGTCGGGATAGATGCGGAAGAGCTCGTGGCGAAGCGAGAACCAGGTCGCGTAGCCCTGCGGGTTGTTTATGCCGAGGCGGGGCTTGAGGACGAGCCAGTTCGCGTCCAGCCGCGCCAGGATGTCCGCCAGCCCCCCGTCGCCGTCGCCGCTCGACACGACCGGCTCGCCGTCGTCGTCGAACTCGCCGAGGGCGCGCGCGCCGACGATCTCGGCGACGAACCGGTCGCCGCTCCTCGGGTCGGAGGAAAGGAGCCCGGTCTCGTAGTCGTAGGCGCGCGCCGCGAGGTACGCGTACTTCTGCGCGAGGTCGAACGTCGCGGAGTAGCGCGAGAGGGCGTTGTCGCGCTCGATGCGGAAGAACATCTCGTTGTAGCGCATCTTCGTGAGCGAGTCCACGGCCTGCGTGCGCTTGAGCGTCCGCTCGTCGATGATGCGCTCGGCCTCGGCGACCAGGGTCTCGACGCTCGCCTGCGACGCGAGGAGCGCCCGGTAGGCCTCGACCATCTCCGCCCTGGCGGAATTGTACTCGTACCAGGCGTCCCTGAGCTGCGTGTAGTTCTCCACGCGGTCGAGGGCGTATTCCGCGCCGCCCATTATGAGCTCCTTCGTGAGCGAGGTCCAGCTCTGCCCCGCCTCCATCACGGCGATGGCGTTCTTGGCCGAGAGCAGCGACGCCTGGTACGTCGCCTCCTGCGAGGTCTTGATCGTCGACATGGCCGCTCCCGCCAGCGCGCGCGGGTCGATGTTCACGGTCATGCCCGCGCCCTGGATGCCCGGCACGCTGTTCAGCGTCGCCTCCACCGCCTCGTCGCCGATGTCGTTTACCATCTCGAGCGTGTTGATGGCGCAGTTGAGCGCCGCCTTCGTGCCGGCCGAGACGTATCCGGCGATTGCGCCGGCCTCCGTGCAAACGAACTTCGCCAGGATGAGCGGCGCCTTGATGTTGGCGGTCGTCGAGACGGCGCTCTCGAAGTCGTCCAGCCTGCTCTTGCAGGTGTCCATCTTGCCGAGGAACGAGGAGTAGGCGCCGATGAACTCCGCCAGGGCGTCCTGGATCTTGCCCTGGGCGCGGCGCTTGCCGGAGATGTTCGACGGCTTCACGACGAGCCCGTTGGCGCTCAGCGCGAAGGTGAGCGTGTTCGTCGCGGACGTTTCGCTCGCCGACATGAACGGGACGAACACCTTCACGATATCGGGCTTCGTCTTCGTCGTAATCGTCATTGCGACCGTGTTGGAGACCGCGTCCACGGCGTAGAGCGCGGGCTCCATCCAGGCATAGTGGTACACGTCCGGCCCGTCGTAGCCCTGCGGATAGGTCCCGCTCGGGCCGATGTCGCCGGCGTACGGATAGCCGAAGTACTCTATCAGCCGGTTCTTGAAGTCCAGCTCGGCTGTCTCCAGCATGTTCTCGTGGGCGTTCTGGGACTCCTGGAGGAGGAACAGGTTGCTCGCGTTCTTCTGCGCGTTCTCGAGCGCCTTGCGCGCGTTGGCGAGCGCGGTCCCGGCGCGTTCGCGTATCTGCTCGAAGTGGGACTTCGCGTCGTCCTCGCCGCGAGCGTCGAGGTCGAACGGGATCGCGCCCTCGGCGAGGCCCAGCGGATTGAGCCCCGCGTCCACCTGGTCCACCTTCTTCTGTATCTGCGGGACGATCGAGGCGAGCGACGCCAGCTCCTTGACGGTGCCGCGGTCGATGCGCTTGAGGCCCTCGTCGACGAAGTCTATCGCGATGCCGCTCTCGTGCGCCTCCGTCCACTTCCCGCCCGAGACCTTCCAGTAGATGCCGTCCGCCGTCTCGTCGGCGAGGACGGACGGGTTCGCATGCTCGTTGATCGTGCGCAGGTAGAACCCGAGTCCGTCCGTCAGCGGGCTCGTGTACTCGCGGCGCGCGAGGAGGTCGGAGTTTTCGCGGCGGACGCCCTCCCAGAACCTGAGCTCGCCGATTTCGCCCGCGAAGCCGTCGCCGAGGAGAACCCACTCCGCGCAGACGTCGCTTGAAAGCGAGACCTGCTCCTCGGCGAGAAGCGCCCCCGACGAGTCGAACACCGAGACGGCCGCGGCGTCTTCGTGGCGTCGCAGCGCCACGAGCGCGTTCGAGCCGGACTTCAGCTTCACGATCGGCTTCATGAACCAGGAGAAGCTGTTCGGCACGAGCTCGGTATGCTCCTCGTAGTCCACGACGGGGCTGTAGGAGTTGGACGCGCTGTTTTCGCTGCCCCAGAGCGTCCATCCCGCCGCGTTCCAGTCCGGCGGCGCCGGGGGTCCGTTGTCGCCGGTCCCGGCGAACGCCTGGAATCCCTCGGGCAGGGCCGACGGCGCGCCGCCCGAGCCGAGGAACCAGTACTTGACGACGACGTGGCTGTCCTTGTTCGTCACGGCGAACATCGTGTAGTCCTCGCCGTCCGAGGTCCAGAACGTCTCGTTCGTGTAGACGTAGTAGTAGCAGGTGTTGGTATAGGTCGAAAGCTCGTACGCGGCGCTCGCGAAGTAGAGCGTGTTGGACGCATCCAGGCTGAAGCAGAAGAACCCGCCGTTGTCCGCCGCGAAGACGAGCCCCGCATTGTCGACGGGCTGCGACTCGCCCGGGACGACCTGGAACTCCACCGTCCAGGTGCCGTCGCGGTCGATTTCCGGCGCGACCTCCGGCTCCAGCTCGACCTCTATCTGCGACCCCTCGCCCGTGAAGGCGTAGCGCCAGTACCGGCCGGAGTCCGGCTCGGGCTTGAGGAGCGAGTTGCCCACGGCCCAGTTGCAGAGCGCGCCGAATCCGCCGCGCGACGCCCACTCGCCGTAGCCGAAGTTGCGCCCGCCGTCGTCGTCGCTGTATCCCGCCCCCGTCGCGCCGCCGTTGTCGCGGTACGCCTTGCGCGCCGTGCGGTCCACGACGTCGAGCGCGGTCTTGGCGACGTTGTACGCGGCCTTCGCGAACTGCGCCTCGTCGTAGTAGTCCACGTTCACCACGGCGTCCGCGACGACCATCTCGCCCATCGCGGGCTCGCCCCACGAGAAGTACGGGTTGCGCAGGAGCCGGTAGTAGCCGGAGAGCGCCGAGAGGTAGTGTCCGTACGCGTCGCCGTGCCCCTGCGGATACATCTCGGCGGCCTGGGAGTAGTCGATCACGCCCTTGTTGTTGCCGCTGATGTCGTAGTTGACGGCGTACGCCACCTCGCCCGCGTTCATGCCGCGCGTGAAGTTCCAGACGAGGCGGTTGTAGTAGGGCGAGGTCCTGGTCGAGGGCGCGTTTGCGCCGCTGCGGCCGCGGAGGAGCGCCAGCTCCTCGTCGAGGAGCGTCGGCACCTGGTTGTCGAAGCAGAAGAGCGACGACGCCTGCGCGCCGTACTCAAGCTCGAAGCCGGTCATCTCCACCGTGTCGAAGTTCGACCCGAAGGCGATCGTCGGGTTCATCGCGTCCGAATACGCCTCGTCGCCCAGGAGGTTGTAGAGGTCGGCCAGGCGCGCGACCGCGAGCTGGAGCTGCTTGTTGGCGTCCGCGTTGTTGATCTCCAGCTGGAGCGACATCGACTCCGCCTTGGAGAGGATCGTCTCGTAGAGCTGTATGAGGCCCACGCTCGTGAGGTTGTCCTGGTTGAGCGCCACGTCCCCCTCGTAGGGGGCGCCGGCCTGGCGGATCATCGAGACCGCCGTCTCGGCCTCGTTCTCCACGAGGTCGCGCATCCGCTGCGCGAACGGCGTCACGTTGTTGAGGACGCGCTGCACCCACCCTTCCGCGAGCGCCGGCGGGTCGGTCCACTCGCTCCAGGACGTGCCCATCGAGGCGTATGCGGGCGAGTTCTCGTCCGCCGCGCGGTAGCGCATCGCGTAGTAGGTGTTCACCATGTTCGCGAGCGTGTCGCCCTGCTGCCCGATCGTGAAGCGCGTAAGGCCGGCGGTCGGCTCGAACTTCTGCGTGTACTCGTCGTCGAAGTCCGTCGGGACGGACCCGTCGGAGTGCGGGGAGCACTTGCGCCACTCGAAGACGTAGCCCTCGGGGCTTCCCGCGAACGCCTCGGCGTAGATGATGGAAAGCTGCTGCGAAAGGAGGTTCAGCGGATCCTCTCGCGTGACGACGCGCCCGGTGTAGTACTTGGGGACGACCTTGAAGACGTGCATCGAGATCGGGTCGCCCGCCGCGACGTTCATGTATTCGTTGGTCGAGTCGTTTTCGATTATCGTCACGTAGTTCGTCGCGCCCATCGAGAAGAGCGCGTAGTGGTCGCGCGGCGAGTAGTCGACGGCGTCCTCGGAGTCCGAGACCTTGCGGTGCGGCGAGGGCCTGACGCATTTCTTCGCGAGCCCGTCCACGGCGGCGCGCCACGCCTTCTTGCCGCTCTCGCTCGCCGTCTTGTCCATGAGCGTCCTCAGGGTCTCGCGCTCCGCGTCGGAAAGGACGTTCACGTGGAGGAGCGAGACGCCGCCGGGGTTGTCCTCCTGCTCGCCCTCGAGCTTGAGGCACTTGCCGACGTCCGCGGTCGTGTCGAGGTAGAAGCGCTTGGAGATGGAGGGCGGCAGGCCGTCGAACGTCCACCTCCCCTTCCGGAGCGTCCCGTTCCCGCCCGCGCCCTGCTTGATGCCGAGGTCGGCGACCGCCGCGGCGACGGTCGCGTAGGTCGAGGCGGGGAATCCGGTCGACTGCGCCACCGTGGGGTCGAAGAGGACCGCCGTCGCGTCGCGCTCGGCGTCCGTCGCCGGCCACACGACGCCGACGGACTTCGCGTTCCACACCTCGGGGAGCCCCGACGCCGCGACGGTGAGCGTGCGGCCGATCTCCATCTCGGGAACGACCTCGGGCCACTTGACCGTCCATGTCCACGCGGCGGGATTCGCCGTGAGCACGTTCGCCGCGGGGACGGACGCGTCGAGGAGCGAGAGCCACGGGACGGACGCGCCGACCGCGGGCCATTCGGACGCCGCGACGGACGGGAACGCGAAGCCGTCCTGCATCGGGTAGTACATGTGGACGTGCAGCGTGCCCGCCGAGCGCGCCCAGAGCTGGCCCTTGCGGTCGCGGTGGGCGGGAGTCGTCGCGCCGGTCTCGTCCCAGTACGTCTCCGGCTTCCAGGGGTTGTCGAAGAAGTCGAGCGGATGCGGCCCGGGGAGCGCCTTCCCCGCCGTGCAGCCGTCCGCGAGCGCCGAATAGACCTCGTTCGTGAGCACCACGTCGAACCACTGCATGCGCTTCTTCCCGTCCTTCACGTATTCGACGAGGACGCCGGGGGCGGACGTGTCGGAAGCGTTGAGGTCGCTCCTGAGCGCCCACGCGACATAGCCCTCCCCGCCGTCGTTCACGAACGCGTGCTCCTCGTTCGGGTTGTAGCCGTCCCTGCCCTTCTCGTTCTGGGCGTACACCTTCGGCGTCTTGCCGTCGTCGACGTCGAACTTGAACGTGCCGATCGCGGGCGGGCCGTTCTCGTCGCGCAGGCACTTGTAGGCCCGGTACGGGATGTCCAGCATCTTCTCGAAGAACGTCCGGTAGTCGTTCCCCGTGACCTCGAGGTCCTTGTCCTCGCGGAAGACGTAGCATCCCGACATCCCGCCTTCCGAGCCGTCGTGGGCGGCCGACATCGCGGACTTCACCGCCTCCTCGCCGAGGGCGGAGCTCCAGAAGAGGAGCTCGCCGATCTCCACGCCCTGCCGCGCCGGAACGCCGCCGGCCGCGCCGAGCCGTCCGGCGAGCGGAACGCCGAGAAGCCCCGCCGCCGCGTCCGCGGCGAACGAGGCCGCCTGCGCGCCGTCGACGAAGAGCGTCCCCTCCCCGCCTGAAACCGAAAGCGCCACGTGGTGCCACTCGTTCGCCGCGAGCGGGACGGACGCGGCGGCCGCGCCGCCCAGCCGCGCCACCAGGTTCGTCGCGGCGGACGAGGGACGCCAGTCGACGGAAAGCGACGCCTCCCCGCGCGAGAGCGTGAGGATCGATGCGTCCGCCTCAAACGTGTCGCGGATGGCGCGCATCCAGAACATGACCGTTCCCGCCGTCTGCCCGAAGTAGGTGCGGTCCGCAAGCTCGGCCCACGAGTCCTCCGCCGAGAGGTAGAGCGCGTTGTTGTGCATGAACATCGACTCGCACGCGCTGCCGCGCTGGGAGGCGATCACGATCTGGGGCGTCTCGCCCTTTTCCGGCCAGCGTACGGAATAGACCTGCGGCAAGGTGGGAATCTCGACCGCCTTGGGCATGTCGCTCTCGCGTATCGTGGTGTTCCACCAGACTTCGATCTTCCCCGTCCCCGGCTCCCCCGCCCCCTTGTTCGCCGTCACCGCGTAGATGACGCTCGCGTACTTGTTCGTGCCGTCCTCGGTGCCGACGGACGACACCACGTTCGTGGAAAGTCCGTCCGACGACTCCGGCACGCTGGGAGCCGAATAGAGGCCGGGGTTCCAGATGCGGTCGGAGTTCGCCTCGTAGATGTAGCCGGGGCTCTCGGGATCGCAGGTCGGCGAGAACGCGCTCGAGACGCCCGCGACCGATCCGCCGCGGAGCTGGAGCTCCTTGCCGACGGATATCTCCTCCGGGACGAGCGTGAAGAAGTCCGGGTCGGACCGCATCACGGAATGGACCGGCACGAACCAGATGTTGTCGTCGGACGTGAGGCGGAGGAGCGAATGGCCCTTCCCGGTCGTCGTGAAGGTGCCGTTCGCGAGCGGCGCCTTCGCGTGTCCCTCGGGATCCTGGTAGTTCATCAGCGTGGGCGTGTAATCCGTCGGGATGTAGACGTCGCGTCCGTACTCGACCCCGTCCGCCCCGTTCACGTCGCCGCGCACGAACACCGTCGCGTCCTTCGGCCAGTCGCATTCGTAGTGGTCGAGCTCGAACGGCCACTGGACCTCCATCTCGTCCGTCTCCATCCAGTAGACCTCGGCGTTCCACCGGCAGTCCTTCGTCGGACGCAGCGGATAGACGTTGCCGCTCTTCGGGGAGTAGGAGTACTTGCCCTTGTGCTGGTAGAGGAACTCGCCCCGGTCGTCCGTCGGCGACACGACGGTCGGAAGCGCCCTCAGCCCCGAGGTGTCGTATCCGCGCCCGTCCGGCTTCAGCGCGCTTCCGATGTCGCCCGGGAGGACGTTCACGTCCGGCCGGCAGATCTCGACCGCCTGCACGTGCAGCATGTGCTCGAACGTGCCGGTGTCGTAGTAGGCCATCACGACCTGCCCCTGGAGCTCGCCGTAGGCGTTGAGCATGTGGGTGGACTTGTCGAGGACGAGCCCCGAGACGACGCGGTTGGAGATGACCTGCTCGATGCCCGACGACATGTTGGTGTAGGCCCCGTAGACCGGCGTCAGCAGGCTCGCCGAGCCGAAGAACTTCACGAACTTCCCCGACAGGTCGATGCAGGGCGCGTTGTACGGCTCGTCGGTCCAGTAGATGCGCCTCGGGCGCCCCGCGCAGGAGGCCGAGGTCACGTACGTCATGGGCCTTTCGACGCCGCCCGCCATTATCCACGTCAGCTCCACCGTCCCGCCCTCGGTCACGTATACCCGCTCCCCGACGGGGTCGAAGAGGACGCCCCTGGGCGAGTCCTCGACGAACTTGTCGTAGGTCGCGCTCCAGTCCACTCCCGGCGGCGGCTCGATCATGTCGCCGAGGTAGTACTCCGGCTTCGTGCGCTCGATTGCGAAGCCCGCCTCGTTCGCGGCGAGGACCACGCCCTCTTCGCTCGCAACGGTTTCGACGGACGCCGCCTGCACGCCGTTCGTCGCCGCGGCGACGACGGACATCGCGGGATACGCGGTGTTGGACGAAAGCCACGGGTTCCCCGACGCTTCCGTCGTGCTGCGTATCCTCGCCGCGCGCGGGATCCCCAGCGTGAAGCCGGCGTCCGCCGCGTCGGCGGACGCGGCCAGGCAGAGGGCGGCAACGATGAATGGAATTCGCTTCATGGCTTTACCTCCCTTTCACCGGTCATTCGACCCTCATGATGTAGATGAGCGCATAGTACGGCGGGCGGTTCTCGTGGGCCTGGCCGCCGCCGGCGCTTTCGGAGGTGTTTATGCGCTTGCTCATCGAGCCCCAGCTCTTGTCGTAGTAGGTAATCACCTCGGCGTCGTCGTTGTGCCTGAGCGTATAGCCGCAGTAGCGCCCGTAGAGCTCGTGCGTGTGCGCCGGCATCTGCGCCGCCGTCAGCGCGACCGCCTCCGCGCCGCCGGTCTTCGTGACGGGATACGAGCCGCCGCCCGCGCCGATTATGAACCTGGATCGCAGATCGGGCGTCCTCACGCCGTTCGACACCTGCCCGTTGCAGGCCGCCCAGCCCTTCGGGACGTCCGCCTCCACTCCCCACCAGGGGATGATCCCGCCGACCGGTATCGCGCCGTTGCCGGTGATGGTCCCTTCGACGGCAAGGTCGCCGGAGACCTCCACGTCGGACATCGCCTTCAATCCCGCGCCCTTGATCCCCTCGGACGAGCTGAACTCCTTCGCCGTCACCACCCCCAGGACGCGGACGCTCTCCGTCCGGACGTCGCCCGCTACCGCCACGTCGCCGCTAGCGGACGAGGCGTCCGCCGCGTATGACGCAGAAGGCGCGGCCAGGAGCTTCTGGCGCGGCGAAATCTCCGAGTTCCCGCCGTCCACCGCGAGCCCGAGGTAGAGCGACGAGCCGGCGTTCTTCGCGAGCGCTTCCGCAAGCCCCGTTCCCGGCACTCCCGCGATTTCACTCCCGGCCGCGTCGGAAACCTCGACGGAGAAGTTACCCTCCTCGTCGAGGACCACGGAGTGCCTGCGGCCCCAGTGCGGCGAACCGCCTGTCGCCTGGTCGTACAGCCGAAACTCTATCGTGTGCGATTTCTGGGCGAGCGCGTTCCCCTGCGCGTCGCGGAGCGCTCCCTGGTATGTGAACGCGAGCGCGCCGCAGTTCGGGTCCGGAATGTCTTCCACCTGCGTCTGGACGAACCTGGGCACGGCCTTCGCATCCGCGCCCTCGCCGACGACCTGCCAGTTCTCGCCGAGGGCGGCCGCCAGCTCCGCCGCGCCCATCCCCGAGGCGTCCGTCCCCTGCGCCGCGCCGAGAACGCTCCTGTAGTAGATGGACGAGGACGCGTAGAAGGCCGCCGACGAGAGCGTGGTCGCGACAAACGTCCCGGACTTCTCCGCGCCGGCGGTCACTTCGCGCGGGTCAAACAGGGAGTTGACTATCTTGATTCTCGAATCGGAGAAGTCGCGGACCGCAAATCCACCGCAATGGAACGCCTTCGGCCCCAGCAGCGCGCCATCGAACAGGCAGTCCGTGAACGTGACGGTGTAGTATTTGCCCCAGCGGGTGCGCCCGACGAACCCGCCATAGGACGCCTCGCCGGAATACGTGCTCGTGACCGTGGCGGAACAGCGGCACCGCGTGATCGAGGTGTTGCCGGAGCAAAGCGCCCAACCCACGAGTCCCGAGGAGTATGGCTTGTCCGACGAGATGGAACCGGCGATACGGAGATCGTGTATCGTGCATCCGGAGACGTAGCCGAAGGGCGCGGCATAGTAGGTGTCGCCGAACGCCCAGTTCAGCGTCAGCGTCTTGCCGTTGCCGTCGAAGTCGCCGGCGAAGTAGCGCGTCTCGGCGTTGCCGCAGCGCGGCGAGAGTGCGGTGAGCGTCACGTCCCGCATCAGGACGGCGCAGAGGGCCGATTCGCCGTTGTTCACCCGTCCGGCGAATTTGTCCCAGTCCGCCGCGCTCCTTATCTCCACCGTCTCCGCGGCGGCGGCGAGGGATAGAAGCGCGGACAGGGACAGGATTGGAAGTTTTCGCTTTGTCATGGCACAGGTCCTCCCGTTCCGTCACCGCATGCGCATGATGAAGGCCAGCGCGTAGTACGGCGGCATGTTGTCGTGGGGCTGGCCGCCGCCGGCGCTCTCCGTCGTGTTGATGCGCTTGCTCCAGCCGCCCCAGCCCTTGTCCGCGTAGGTGATCACCTCGGCGTCGTTGTTGTGCGAACCGGTGTAGCCGCAGTAGCGTCCGTACACCTCGTGCGTATGCGACGGCATCTGCTCCTTGGAAAGCGTGACCGTCTCCGCGCCGCCGACCGCGTTTACCGCATACGACGTAAGCCCCGGTCCCGCGCCGGCGCCGACGATGAAGCGCCCGCGCAGGTCCGGCGTGCCGCCCGTCCCGTCGCAGAGCGCCCAGCCGTCCGGCACGGTCGTGCCGCTCCACATGATGATGCCCTTGATCGGCACCGAGCCAATCCCGCTGATCGAGCCGTTTACCGAGAGGTTCCCGTTCACGGTGGCGGACCCGGTCGTCCTGAGCTCGCTCGCGCCGATCTGGCCCGAGACGGTCATCGAGCCCGCCGTCAGGGTGTTCGTGACCGTCAGGTTCTTGGCGGTGAGCGTCCCCGCGACGGCGAAGTCGCCGCTCGCCCTCGCGACGTCGGAGGCGAACGTCGCGTACGGGACGGCAAGGAGCTTCTGCCGCGGCGCGATCTCGCCCGACGAGCCGTCGACCGTGAGGCCGATGTAGAGCGTCGTCTTGGCGCTGTCGGCGAAGACCTTCGAGAGCGCCGTGCCGGGCGCGTCGGAGAGCGCCGAGCCGGTCGCGTCCGATACCTCGACGTTGAAGAGACCGTTGGTGTCCAGGAGGACGGAATACGTCCGCCCCCAGAGCGCCGCGCCTTCCGCCGGCATGTCGTAGAGCCGGATCTCGACCTTCTTGTTGCCCGAGAGGGGCGCGGTGCCCGCCTCGTTCAGGAGAACGCCCTGGTAGCTGAACGCCGCCGTCGCCGCGCGGGACTCCGCCGCCGCGAACGCGGCTACCGCCGCCGCAATCGCCATCTTGACCAACTTCTTCATCGTGATCCTCCTTTCAAGTCAAAGTTCGATTTCCGACTTCGGCGAGACGCGCCTGACGGACATCGGGCCGCTCACCGCGACCGGCCCTTCGTGGCGCAGCCCCGTCAGCGACCAGGTGCACGTCCCCGAAACCGCCTCTTCCGGATTCCACGCCGCCTCGCCCCCGTCGAAGTCGAAGGCGAGCGAGATCTCGCTCTTCACGGAAAACGTCTCCGGCTTCACGTCGTACTTGTAGTTCGCCCACTCGTCGCCGCTCGGCGCGGGCGTCTTGAAGTCCCAGCGCAGCCCGTCGTGCTGCGGATGGTACGGATGCCTGAGAATGCTCGTCGCGCCGTCGCCGGCGACCGTGAAGGAGAACTTCGCCCTGCCGTCCACGACCGAGCCCTCCTCCGCCTCGACGACCGGCGTCTCGGTCGGAAGGCACACGGCGCTTATGCGCATCACCGTCCGCGCCGTCGCGGGCGGCGTCGCCGCGCCCGCGTAGAGCCGGTAGTCCCAGTAGCCGTCCTCGTCCGTCTGGCCCGCCGCGACGACGCGCTGGAGGAGCCGGACCTTGCCGGACGCGTCGACGTGGATCGGGAGGCGAAGCTTGAGCGTGCCGCCCGTCTCGCTCGCCTGCGCATCGCCCGGGGCCTTCACCATGTCGAGCGCGACGTCCGCCACCCACAGCCCGCCGGGCCAGGCGTTGGCCGTCGCCGTGCCGCCGGAGGTGACGCCCTTGAGCGGCACGTCCACGCGCATCTTCGAGGCGCCGTCGGCGTCGGTTATGCGCATTATCATCCCGAACGACTTGCCGTACGCCTTGTCGCCCAGCGCCTTGCGGTCGAGCCCCACCTGGAGCTTCCAGGTCTCGCCGGCGGCAAGCCGCATCGCGGCGAGGTGGGAGCCGGTGCAGACCGTCCAGGCCGCGTTGGTCAGGCCGAGGCCGACGGTGCGGAAATGGATGTTCGCCCAGGAAAGCTCCACGTCCTGGCGGTTGGCGGCATCGTCGGCGAAGTCGACCGAGACGCTCCGCGCCTCGGTGCCGTCGTTGCGTATCTCCAGCGTCTGGAGGACTTCGTCGGTGCCGAAGTCGAGTCCGTTCATCGGCGAGACGAAGAGCGTCCCCGACCACGAGCTCACGGCGTCGGACGACATGGCGAGCGCCTCGCCGTCAGAAACCTTCGCGGACGCGCCGACCTTCACCAGGCGCGGGGTCTCCGTCCTGGTCGCGCCGTAGATGCGGTACAGGGCGCGCCCCGCGAGGTATTCGCCGCCAAAGCCGTCGAGGTAGTCCGACGGCGACACCCTCTCGCCTTTCCTGAGGGAGAAGCCGACGTAGTTGTAGAGCTCGCTGGTATCGCTCGCATGCCACTTGAGGCGGGGCGCGGCGGGAACGCCGACCAGCGAAACGGCGACTTCGGAAGCGTTGGTCCCGAAATAGACGAGGACCGTG
>LXOW01043210.1_pt1 | contig 12316 bp, 8 predicted proteins | sample 1368591 | NCBI WGS metagenome assembly LXOW01 (sample SAMN04884650, study PRJNA319009) | bovine gut metagenome | isolation source: Cow rumen | host: Bos taurus | place: Italy: Legnaro (PD) | collected 2014-07-09
ACCTTCGAAGCCCGTGGCTACACCGCCTGGGATCCGACCTCCCCGGTCTTCATCCTGGACGATACTCTCTGTATCCCGACTGTCTTCATTTCCTACACCGGCGAGGCCCTGGACTACAAGACCCCGCTCAAGAAGGCCCTCAAGGCCGTCAGCGACGCTGCCGTGCCTATCTGCAAATACTTTGATCCGAGCGTGAGCAAGGTCTATTCCTACCTCGGCTGGGAGCAGGAGTACTTCCTCGTGGACGAGGCGCTCTACGCCGCCCGCACGGACCTGATGATCACCGGCCGCACCCTGTTCGGCCACAACTCCTCCAAGAACCAGCAGCTGGATGACCACTACTTCGGCGCCATCCCGACCCGCGTGGCCGCCTTCATGCGTGACCTGGAAATCGCCGGCCACCGCCTCGGCATTCCTATCAAGACCCGCCACAACGAGGTGGCTCCGAACCAGTTCGAGCTCGCACCGATCTACGGCGAGACCAACCTCGCCAACGACCAGAACCAGATCGTGATGAACCTGATGGGCCGCATCGCCCGCAAGCACGGCTTCGTGGTGCTCCTGCACGAGAAGCCCTTCGACGGCGTGAACGGTTCCGGTAAGCACAACAACTGGTCGCTCGGCACCGACAAGGGCGCACAGCTCCTCGCCCCGGGCAAGGACGCCAAGGGCAACCTGCAGTTCGTCACCTTCTTCGTCAACGTGCTCGCGGCCGTGCAGAAGCACAACGCCCTGCTGAAGGCCTCTATCGCCAGCGCCACCAACGCCCACCGTCTGGGTGCCAACGAAGCGCCGCCCGCAATCGTCTCCGCCTTCCTGGGCCGTACGATGACCGAGGTGCTGAACAAGCTGCTTGAAGTTCCTTCCGACACCCCGATCGAGATCGCGGGCAAGAAGGGCAAGAGCGTCGGCCTGGTGGAGATCCCGGAGATCTTCGTGGACAACACCGACCGCAACCGTACCTCGCCGTTCGCCTTCACCGGCAACCGCTTCGAGTTCCGCGCCGTCGGTTCCTGCGCCAACTGCGCCGGTGCCATGACCACCCTGAACGCCGCCGTGGCCGAGCAGCTGATCGCTTTCAAGGCTGATGTCGAGAAGGAGATCGCCAAGGGTAAGAAGACCAACGTGGCCATCATGGATGCCCTCAAGCCCATTATCAAGTCTGTGCTCGGTACCGTCTGCTTCGACGGCAACGGCTACAGCGAGGAGTGGAAGAAGGAAGCCATCAAGCGCGGTCTCGACGTGGAGACCAACGTGCCGAAGATGTTCTGCGAGTTCACCAAGCCTGCCGCCATCGAGATGTTCACCAAGACCGGTGTCTATACCGAGAAGGAACTCGAGGCCCGCAACGAGGTGAAGTGGGAGACCTATGTCAAGAAGGTCCAGATTGAATCCCGCGTGATGGTGCGTATGGCACTCAACCATATCATCCCGGCCGCCCTCGAGTACAAGACCAAGCTCCTGCAGGAGGTGACCCTGTCGAAGGGCATCTACGGCAACCTGGATGGCTGCGCTACCGAACTGAAGATCCTCGAAGATATCAACAAGTATGTGGAAGATGTGCGCGTGAAAGCGACCGCGATGAAGGAAGCCCGCAAGGCTGCCAACGCCATCGAAGACGGTTACGAGCGTGCCCTGGCTTATCACGAAATCGCCGAAAGCCTCTTCGCCCTGCGTCGTCCGATCGACAAGCTCGAAGAAGTGGTGGATAACAAGATGTGGCCGCTTCCGAAGTATCGCGAACTGTTGTTTATCAGCTAGTTAACGTATGAAAACAGGTCTATACGATCCGGCATCGGAACACGATGCCTGTGGGGTTGGTATGGTCGTTAACATCCGTGGCGACAAGACCCATGAACTGGTTGACAATGCCCTGACGGTGCTCGAAAACATGAGCCACCGCGGCGCCGAGGGCGCCGACGGAAAGTCGGGTGACGGCGCCGGTATCATGGTCCAGATTCCCCATGAGTTCATTCTTCTCCAGGGTATTCCCGTCCCGGAAAAAGGTCGCTACGGCACCGGTCTGGTCTTCCTGCCCAAGGAAGCCGCCAAGCGCGAGCGCATCCTGGAGTCTATCCGCGCGGAGGTTGAGCACGAAGGTTGCGTGCTCAGCCACATCCGCGAGGTGCCGGTCAACTCCGGCTGCCTCGGCAAGGAAGCGGCCAAGGGCGAACCCTATACGGCGCAGCTCTTCGTGACCAGCGCGGAATTCATCGAGGAAGCGGACCTGGAGCGCAAACTCTACCGCATCCGCAAGCACGTCGAGCGTCTGGGCGAGGACGGTTACATCTGCTCCCTCTCCACCCGCAACATCGTCTATAAGGGTATGCTGACGAGCCGTCAGCTGCGCGAATACTATACGGACCTGACGAGCCAGTGGTTCACGAGCGCGATGGCCATCGTCCACTCCCGCTTCTCCACGAACACTTTCCCGCAGTGGAGTCTGGCCCAGCCGTTCCGCATGCTCTGCCACAACGGTGAGATCAACACCATCCGCGGCAACCGCAGCTGGATGCAGGCCCGTCAGAGCGTGCTCAACTCGGGCGCCCTGGGCGACATCGGCGACCTCACGCCGATCGTCCAGCCCGACATGAGTGACTCCGCCAGCCTGGACAACGTGCTGGAATTCCTCACCCAGAGCGGGCTCAGCCTGCCGCAGGCCGTCTCCGTGCTGATGCCGGAGAGCTTCGACGAGACCAACCCGATCTCCGAGGACCTGCGCGCGTTCTATGAATATCATTCCATCCTGATGGAACCGTGGGACGGTCCGGCGACGCTGCTCTTCAGCGACGGCCGTTACGCCGGCGGTATCCTCGACCGCAACGGTCTGCGCCCGGGGCGCTACACCATCACCAAGCGCGGCTTCCTGGTCGTCGCGAGCGAGGTGGGCGTGCTGGACTTCGACCCGACCGAGATCGAATGCAAGGGCCGTCTGGAGCCCGGCAAGATGCTCCTCGTCGATACGAAGGAAGGCAAGATCTGGTATGACGCCGAGATCAAGGAGCAACTGGCTACGGAGCATCCGTACCGCAAGTGGCTCTCCGCCGGCCGTATCCAGCTGGAAGACCTGCACAGCGGCCGCAAGATCGAGCACAACGAGGCCGACCTGCTGCACAAGGAGCTGCTCTTCGGCTGCACCGCCGAGGATGTCGAGAACGCCCTCAAGCCGATGTGCGAGAAGGGAATCGAACCCACCTCTTCGATGGGTAACGATACGCCGCTCGCCGTGCTGACCGAGCGTCCGCAGAGCTTCTTCAACTATTTCCGCCAGCAGTTCGCCCAGGTGACCAACCCGCCCATCGACTCCATCCGCGAGCAGATGGTGATGTCGCTCTTCGAGTACATCGGACGCGTGGGCACGGGCATCCTGTCCCCGGACGAGGACAACTGCAAGATGGTGCGCCTGCCGCACCCGATCCTGACCAACACGCAGCTGGACCTGCTCTGCAACATCCGTTACAAAGGCTTCAACACCGTCAAACTGCCCATGCTCTTCGAGTGTGCGGCCGACACGGCCGCCGCGGCGAACAACCTGCGGCGCGCCCTCGCGAGCCTCTGCCAGAAGGCGGAGAAGTGCGTGGATGACGGCGTGAACTATATCATTCTGTCCGACCGCGACGTGGACGAGACGCACGCGCCCATCCCTTCGCTGCTGGCCGTCAGCGCGGTGCATCACCACCTGATCGCCACCGGCAAGCGCGTGCAGACGGCGTTGATCGTCGAGAGCGGTGAGATCCGCGAGACGATGCACGCCGCGTTGCTGCTCGGCTACGGTGCCTCCGCCATCAACCCGTACCTGAGCTTCGCCATCATCTCGAGCCTGGCACACGGCGGCAAGATCCAGCTGAACTATGCCACGGCCCGTACCAACTACATCGAAGCGATGAAGAAGGGCCTGCTGAAGATCATGGCCAAGATGGGTATCTCCACGATCCGCTCCTACCGCGGCGCCAAGATCTTCGAGAGCATCGGCCTGGATGAAGGCCTGCTGCGCGAGTACTTCGGCACCGAGCGTTCGACCATCGGCGGCATCGGCCTGGAGACCATCGCCCGCGACGCGATGTGGTTCCACGCGCAGGCGTATGCCGACGCGCCGACCACCAGCTTCCTGCCCAACGTGGGTCAGTTCCATTACCGCAAGGGTGGCATTTCCCATGCCTGGAACCCTGAGACCATCTCCGCGCTGCAGATCGCGACGCGCCTGGGCAGTTATAAGAAATTCAAGGAGTTCACCGCCGCCGTGGACGGCAAGGCGGACCTCCTCTTCCTGCGTGACCTGCTGGACTTCAAGAAGGGTACGCCCGTCCCGGTGGACGAGGTGGAGCCCGTGGAGGACATCGTCAAGCGCTTCGTGGTGAGCGCCATGAGCTTCGGCGCCCTGAGCATCGAGGCCCACGAGGCCATCGCCCTGGCGATGAACCGCCTCGGCACCCGTTCCAACACGGGTGAGGGCGGCGAGGACAACGAGCGCTACCACACCGAGGTGGACGGCGTGTCGCTGTCCAGCAAGACCAAGCAGGTGGCCTCCGGACGCTTCGGCGTCACGGCGGAATACCTCGTCAACGCCGAGGAGATCCAGATCAAGGTCGCCCAGGGCGCCAAGCCCGGTGAGGGTGGCCAGCTGCCGGGATTCAAGGTCAACGCCATCATCGCGAAGACCCGCAACTCCATCCCGGGCATTTCCCTGATCTCCCCGCCGCCGCACCATGACATTTATTCCATCGAGGACCTCTCGCAGCTGATCTTCGACCTCAAGAACGTGAACCCGGCCGCCGCCATCAGCGTGAAGCTGGTGTCGGAGAGCGGCGTGGGCACGATCGCGGCCGGCGTGGCCAAGGCGAAGGCGGACCTCATCGTCATTTCCGGCGCTGAGGGCGGTACCGGTGCTTCTCCGGCCTCCTCGATGCGTTTCGCGGGCATCAGCCCGGAAATCGGCCTCTCCGAGGCGCAGCAGACGCTGGCGCGCAACGGCCTTCGCAGCCAGGTGCGCCTGCAGGTGGACGGTCAGCTGAAGACTGGCCGCGACGTCATCCTGATGTCCCTGCTCGGTGCGGACGAGTTCGGTTTCGGCACCCTGCCGCTCATCGTGCTCGGTTGCGTGATGATGCGCAAGTGCAGCCTCAACACCTGTCCCACGGGTGTGGCGACGCAGGATCCGGAACTGCGCAAGCATTTCATCGGCAAGGCCGATTACCTTGTCAACTACTTTACTTATCTCGCGCAGGAGGTTCGGGAGTACCTTGCCGAGATGGGCTACACGAAGCTGTCCGACATTGTCGGTCATACCGAGCTGTTGGTCCGAAAGCCAATCGATCCGTCTTCCAAGGCGGCCCGGGTTGACCTGTCCCGGGTGCTGTTCCGCGAGGATGGATCGTGCGGCTGGTCGGGCGCAGCGCTCCATTCCCTTCCGGAGGTGCGCGACCTCGAGATCATCAAGGCAGCGCAGCCGGCCATCGAGTGGAAGGAGGAAATCAGCCTCGAATACCCGATCGCGAACACCGACCGTGCCGTCTGCACGATGCTCAGCGGCCGCATTGCGGCCAAATACGGTGCCGAAGGCCTGCCCGATTCGACCCTGAACATCAAGTTCAAGGGCTCCGCGGGCCAGAGCTTCTGCGCTTTCCTCGCAGGTGGCGTGAACGTGCGCCTGGAGGGTGAAGCCAACGACTATGTCGGCAAGGGCCTGAGCGGAGGCCGGGTGGCCATCCGGCCGTCCACGCGCGCTTCGTTCAAAGCCGAGGACAACATCATCGCGGGCAACACCTGCCTCTACGGTGCCACGGGCGGCGAAATGTACATCGCCGGCCGGGCGGGCCAGCGCTTCGCGGTCCGCAACTCCGGCGCCAAGGCCGTCGTGGAAGGCGCGGGCGACCACTGCTGCGAATACATGACGGGCGGCCGCGTGGTCGTCCTGGGTCCGGTGGGCCGCAACTTCGCAGCCGGTATGTCCGGCGGCGTGGCCTACGTCTACGACCCCGCCCACGTGTTCGACTATTATTGCAACCTGGACATGGTCGAGATCTCCCTGGTGGATGACAAACTCGACCGCAAGGAGCTGCACGAGCTGATCCGCCAGCACTATCTCTACACCGGGTCCAACCTGGCGCGGACGCTGCTGGACGACTGGACCCGCTCCGTCGATGATTTCATCAAGGTCATTCCGATCGAATACAAGCATGTTCTCGAGCAGGAGCGCCTGCGCGCCCTGTCTGAGAAAGTGCAGCATCTCCAAATCCAATATTGACGCCTTATGGGAGACTACAAAGCATTTTTGACGATACCCCGCAAGGAGGCCGGCTACCGGCCGGTCCACGACCGCATCCAGGATTTCGGGGAAGTGGAGCAGACGCTCAACGAGGGTGACCGCCGGCTGCAGGCGTCCCGCTGCATGGATTGCGGCGTGCCTTTCTGCAACTGGGCCTGCCCGCTGGGCAACCGCCCGCCGGAGTGGAACGACGCCGTGTACAAGGGGGACTTCGAGCTGGCCTACCGCCTGCTCAACGCCACCAATGATTTTCCGGAGTTCACCGGACGCGTGTGCCCGGCCCTCTGCGAGAAGGCCTGCGTGCTGAACCTCACGCTGCACGAGCCGACGACCAATCGCGAGAACGAGGCGGCCATCACGGAAATCGCCTACCGCGAGAACTATGTCCGTCCCGTGGCGCCCAAGCGCAACGGACGCAAGGTGGCCGTGATCGGCGCGGGTCCTTCGGGCCTGGCCGCGGCCAACCAGCTGAACCGCAAGGGCTACACCGTGACCGTTTTCGAGAAGAACGAGAAAGCCGGCGGCCTGCTGCGCTTCGGTATTCCGAACTTCAAGCTGAACAAGACCGTCATCGACCGGCGCATCGCGCTGATGGAGGAGGAAGGTGTGACTTTCCGCTATGGCGAGGAAGTGGCTCCGGACGCCCTGCCGAAGGGATTTGACGCGTACGTCATCGCCACCGGCACGCCGGTCGCACGCGACCTGCCCGTGCCCGGGCGCGAACTGAAAGGGGTGTACTTCGCCCTGGAACTGCTCGCCCAGCAGAACCGCGTCCTGTACGGCGCCGAAGTGGATGCCGCGCACCGCGTGAGCTGCAAGGGCAAGGACGTGCTCGTGATCGGCGGCGGCGACACCGGTTCCGACTGCATCGGCACGGCGCACCGTCAGGGCTGCAAGTCCGTGATGCAGATCGAAATCATGCCCAAGCCGCCCGTGGGCCCGGACGATCCGGCGAACCCCTGGCCGAACTGGCCGCGCACGCTCAAGACCTCTTCTTCGCACGAAGAGGGCTGCGTGCGGCGCTGGAACATCAACACGCTCCGTTTCGTGGGCGAGAAGGGCAAGCTGACCGGCGTGGAGATCCAGCCCATCGACTGGAAACCCAACCCCGAGGGCGGACGCCCGCTGATGGTCCCGGCCGGCGAGCCGGAACTGGTCAAGGCCGATATCGTCCTGCTGGCCATGGGCTTCCTGAAGCCGCAGCTGCCCGAAGTGGGGAAGAATGTGTTTTTTGCAGGAGACGTGCAGAGCGGCGCTTCGCTGGTGGTCCGTGCGATGGCATCCGGCCACGCGGCCGCCGAGTCCGTGGATGCGTATTTCCGTAAACCTAAAAAATAAATGGCAACCAAGTATATATTCATCACCGGAGGCGTGGTCTCCTCCCTGGGTAAAGGCATCATCTCCGCCAGCCTCGGCAAACTGCTGCAGGCGCGCGGGTTCAAGGTGACGATCCAAAAGTTCGATCCGTACATCAACATCGATCCGGGCACGCTGAACCCCTACGAGCACGGCGAGTGCTACGTCACCGCCGACGGCATGGAGACCGATCTGGACCTGGGCCATTATGAGCGCTTTACGGGCATCCGTACGACGCGGGACAACTCCATCACCACCGGCCGTATCTACAAGACCGTGATTGACCGGGAGCGCCATGGCGACTATCTCGGCAAGACCATCCAGGTGGTGCCCCACATCACCGACGAGATCAAGCGCCGGATGCTCCGCAAGGATGTGAAAGGGGAGGACCTGGACTTCGTGATCACGGAAGTGGGTGGTACCATCGGCGACATCGAGAGCGCACCGTTCATGGAGGCCATCCGTCAGCTGCGCTGGCAGCTGGGCCGCGACGCCGTATGCGTGCACCTGACCTATGTGCCGTACCTGAAGGCTGCCGGTGAACTGAAAACCAAGCCCACGCAGCACTCCGTCAAGGAGCTGCAGGGGATGGGTATCCAGCCGGACATCCTGGTCCTGCGCACGGAGCAGCATCTCGACGACAGNNCAGGGGCTCGACGCCGCCATCCTGCGCAAGATCGGCATCCCCGTGGGGGAGACGCCGGCAATGAAGCCCTGGCATGATTTCCTGGAGAAACAGCGCAATGCCAAGCGCGAGGTGCACGTGGCCCTCGTGGGAAAATATGACCTGCAGGATGCCTACAAGAGCATCCGGGAGAGCCTGAACCTGGCCGGTATCTATGACGACGTGAAGGTAAAGATCCACTTCGTCGGCAGCCAGGGGATCACGCGGGAGAACGTGGCGGAGAAACTGGCCGGCATGGCCGGTATCGTGATCTGCCCGGGCTTCGGCCAGCGGGGCATCCCGGGGAAGATCTTCGCCGCGGAGTACGCCCGCACGAACGATATCCCGTGCTTCGGTATCTGCCTCGGCATGCAGATGATGGTGATCGAGTTTGCCCGTGACGTCCTGAAACTGGAGGACGCCGACAGCAGCGAGATGAACCCCGACACGCCGAACAACGTGATCGACCTGATGGAGGAGCAGAAGACCATCACCCAGATGGGCGGCACGATGCGGCTTGGGGAGTATCCCTGCGAGCTCCGTGCCGGCAGCCGGGCGCTGGCGGCCTACGACGGCAAGACTTCCATCCGGGAGCGCCACCGCCACCGCTACGAGTTCAACAACCGCTACCGCGAGGCGTACGAGAAGGCCGGGATGCATTGCGTGGGTGTGAATCCCGACGCTGACCTGGTCGAAGTCGTGGAGATTCCGAAGCTGCGCTGGTACATCGGTACGCAGTTCCATCCGGAGTACAGCTCCAGCGTGCTCCATCCGCATCCGCTCTTCATGAGTTTCGTCAAGGCCTGCATCGCGCAGGCCGCCGACCTGGGTCGACAGTAGACCGGCGACGCCGAAAGCTATTCCGGAAAGGCGAAAAAAAGATTCACTCGCTACGCTCGGAAACGCCTTTCCGGTAACAGCTTCCGGACGCTCGCCTGATACAGACGGAACTTAAGCTATTCATAGCTCTTTAAATACTTGATTGATAATTGCTTGCAAATCTGTATGGGTTTGCTTGTAAGGGGGTATTTTTGTTTTTTTTTGAGAGTTGTTTAACCCATTAANNGAGGCCTTGCTCGAAGCAGACATCAACTGGTTTGAGTACCACAATGTGCATGGTATCGGCCAGAGCCGCCAGGAGCGCATCTACCGTGGCGTGCAGTATTCCACGGACGTGATCGAGCGTGTTGCGCTGACCATCGTGTGCCGCGACCAGTTCGTCGATCCGACCGTGAAGGTCATCCTGAAGACCGCCTCGACGGGCGAGATCGGAGACGGCCGTATTTTCATCAGCGATGTGATCGATACCTGGTCCATCCGCACCGGTGAGAACGGCGACACGGTCCTTCGCGACAAGAAGTAATGTTGGTTAGTAGTAGTTTATTGTTTTAAAAATCATTGCCTTATGGAAGATTTAGCTATTTCCCTCGATACTGTATGGATGTTGTTGGCCGCGATGCTGGTTTTCTTCATGCAACCGGGCTTTGCGCTGTGCGAGGCGGGCTTCACCCGCAGCAAAAACACGGCGAACATCTTGATGAAGAATTTCGTTGACTTCATGTTCGGCTCCCTGCTGTTCTGGTTTGTCGGTTTCGGCTTCATGTTCGGCAGCGACGGTGCCGGTTTCATCGGCGCCCCCAACTGGGGTGACCTGTCTTTCTACAAGAGTGACCTCCCCGTGGAGGGTTTCCTGATCTTCGAGACCGTGTTCTGCGCCACGTCCGCCACGATCGTGAGCGGCGCCATGGCTGAGCGGACGAAGTTCTCCATGTATCTGGTTTACAGTGCTTTCATCTCCCTGTTCATCTACCCGATCGAAGGTCACTGGACCTGGGGCGGCGGCTGGCTCGCCGAGATGGGCTTCCACGATTTCGCCGGTTCGGCGATTGTCCACAGCGTGGGCGGTGTGCTGGCACTCATCGGTGCGATTGCTCTCGGTCCCCGTATTGGCAAGTACGGCCCCGACGGCAAGAGCCGCGCTATTCCCGGCCACAACCTGACGATTGCTGCGCTCGGTGTCTTCATCCTCTGGATGGGTTGGTTCGGTTTCAACCCGGGTTCGCAGCTGGCTGCTTCCGGTGAAGTGAACCGCGTTGCGATTTCCCACGTGTTCCTGACCACCAACCTGGCGGCTGCCGCCGGCGGCGTGGCGACCATGTTCCTCACCTGGTGGAAGTACGGCAAACCGTCCCTCTCCCTGACCCTCAACGGTGTCCTGGCCGGTCTGGTCGGTATCACGGCGGGTTGCGACATGGTGTCTCCGCTCGGCGCGGTCATCATCGGCCTGGTCTGCGGCATCGTGCTGGTGTACTCCATCGAGTTCATCGACCGCAAGCTGCATATCGACGACCCGGTGGGCGCCTCCAGCGTGCACGGTGTCTGCGGTATCCTCGGTACGCTCATGACGGGCTTGCTGGCTACGGACGGCGGTGTCTTCTACGGCGGCGGCTGGCACTTCTTCGGTGTGCAGGCCCTCGGCATCGCGGTCATCGACCTCTGGACCATTGCGACCGGTTGCCTGCTCTTCTTCGGTATCAAGAAGCTTCACGGCCTGCGTGTCGGCAAGCGTGTTGAGGAGGAAGGCCTCGATATCTATGAGCATGGCGAGAGCTGCTACAACGCTTAATTCATTCAATTCTTTTTATTTCATGAACCCGTGATCCCGGGTTCGTCCCGGGATCTTTAAATAGATAACAATATGAAAAAGTATATGATCATCTGCCTGGCGCTGCTGCTCAGCGGAGCTGCAACGGCGAAGGCTCAGGATAAAGTGGAGGCTTCCGTGAGCATGGACCTCGTGACTGATTATGTTTGGCGTGGACAGCATCTGGGTGAAATCTCGATGCAACCGTCCCTCGGAATCGGCTACAAGGGTTTTTCCCTGTCGGCCTGGGGCTCTGTGGGCCTGTCCCGTCCGAGCGATACGAAGGAACTGGACCTGACGCTTGCCTATTCTGTGGGCGGTTTCAGCGTCAGCGTGACGGACTATTGGTTCGACGTGGGCTCCGATCTGTACTGCAACTATTTCCGTTACACTTCCGGTGCGACGAACCACGTGTTCGAGGCCACCTTGGGGTATGATTTCGGCTTCCTGTCGCTGTCCTGGTCCACCAACTTCTTCGGCGATGACTTGACCGATGCCGGGAAGCAGGCCTTTAGCAGCTACTTCGAAGTGAATGTCCCGTTCGCCTTTGCCGGTTTGGACTGGACGGCTACGGCCGGCGCCGTTCCGTTCGCCACGGATTTCTATGACACGGAGCGCTTCGCGCTCACCAACCTCTCGCTGACGGCGTCGAAGGCGATTCCGGTCACGGACAGCTTCTCGATCCCTGTCTTCGCGCAGTTGGCGGCGAACCCCTATGCCAAGGATCTCTTCTTCGTGCTGGGTATCACGCTGGGGATTTAATATAGAACAATTATTCCAGGAATTATAGTCATTCCAGTTATTAATAGTTATTCCAGTTTTTTATAGTCATTCCGGGCTTGACCCGGAATCTTTAAACAAGAAACAGTTATGTGTGGAATTATCGGTATTTTCAATGTTCGGGAGCAGTCTGACGCCCTGCGTCGGAAGGCCCTGGAGATGAGTCGCAAGATCCGGCATCGCGGGCCGGACTGGAGCGGAATCTGGTGCGGTGGCAGCGCCGTGCTGTGTCACGAGCGCCTGAGCATCGTGGACCCGAAGTCGGGCGGACAGCCCCTGATTTCCCCGGACGGGAAACTGGTGCTGGCCGTGAACGGCGAGATCTACAATCACCAGGAGATCCGTCGCCGCTATGCGGGGAAATACGATTTCCAGACAGGGAGTGACTGTGAGGTCATCCTGGCGCTCTACCGCGACAAGGGCCCGGATTTCCTGGAGGAACTCAGTGGCATCTTCGCTTTCGCGCTCTACGACGCGGAGCGGGATGCCTTCCTGATTGCGCGGGACCCCATCGGGGTGATTCCGCTGTACATCGGCTTCGACGACGCCGACGGCAAGGTCTACGTGGCCAGCGAGCTGAAGGCGCTGGAGGGGCAGTGCGAACGCT
>LXOW01428228.1_pt1 | contig 12310 bp, 11 predicted proteins | sample 1368591 | NCBI WGS metagenome assembly LXOW01 (sample SAMN04884650, study PRJNA319009) | bovine gut metagenome | isolation source: Cow rumen | host: Bos taurus | place: Italy: Legnaro (PD) | collected 2014-07-09
AAATGGTATCGCAAAGCTTATGATCAAGGTTATACTTTCCTTGAATCATCCATTCAAAAATTATCAAAATAAACAATAATATTTTTATCATAAAAATGAAAAGACTAATGATTGCCATCGGATTGACCGCTGCGTTGATTGGCTGCGGCCCCAAAGAACCTCAAGTCGTTGAAGAACCCAAGGAAGAATTCAAATTCCTTGTGGATCAGTTTGCCGACCTTCGCATCATGCGCTACCAAATCCCTGACTGGGATCAACTCACTGTTCAGCAGAAGGCTTATCTTTATTACCTGGGCGAAGCCGCCAAATGCGGCCGCGACATCCTTGCCGAACAGAACTTCAAGTACAACCTCTGCATCCGCAAGACCATCGAGGCTGTGATTGATTCGTATCAAGGTGACCGTGAATGTGCCGATTTCCAGAATTTCATGGTCTATGCCAAACGTGTGTTTTTCAGCAACGGCATCCATCACCACTATGCTGAGGACAAGTTCTTCCCAGAAATCTCTGAGGCTTATTTCGCAGAATTGGTCAAGAATAGCGATGCTGCCCAACTTCCATTGAACGAAGGGGAGACGGTGGACGAATTTGTGGCCTTCCTGACGCCTGTCATCTTCGACCGTGATCTCTACAAGATGCGTCGCAGCAGTGAGGAAGATATTATCAAGAATTCCGCTGTGAATTTCTACCAGGGTGACCTCACCAAGGAAGAAGTTGAGAAGTTCTATGACAAAATGCGTAAACCCAACGACCCCACTCCGATTTCCTACGGTCTGAATTCGCGCCTGGTTAAGGAAAACGGCCGTATTTATGAAGATGTGTATAAAGCCGACGGGCTCTATGGCAATGCCATCAAAGCCATCATCGGATGGCTCGAAAAGGCTAACGAAGTGGCTGAAAACGACCATCAACGTGCTTATACCCAGAAACTTATTGAATACTACCAAACAGGCGACCTGAAGACATGGGACGAATACAACATCCTCTGGGTGCAGGATTCAGTTTCGCATATCGACTTTGTAAACGGTTTCATCGAGGATTACGCCGACCCGATGGGCTTGAAGGCCACCTGGGAATCCACAGTGAATTTCAAGGACCTCGAAGCCACCCGCAACTCCAACATCATCAGCGAAAATGCCCAGTGGTTCGAAGACCATTCGCCTGTCGACGCCCGGTTCAAGAAAGAAGAATGCAAGGGCGTCTCAGCCAAGAGCATCAATGTCACTACCTTGGGTGGCGAATGCTTCCCTTCGCCTCCGATTGGCATCAACCTGCCCAATGCTGACTGGATCCGCAAGGACTATGGCTCCAAGTCAGTGACCATCACCAACCTGATGATTGCCTACGACAAGGCTGCCGAGGAATGCCCCAAGAGTGCCCTGAAGGAGTTTGCCTATTCCGAAGAGGAAGTGGAACTTTGCAAGAAATACGGTTCCGAGACCGACATCGTCCACACCACCTTGCACGAATGCCTTGGCCATGGCTCTGGCAAGCTGTTGCCCACCACCCAGCCTGGCGCCTTGAAGGAGTTCAGCTCCACATTGGAAGAGGCTCGCGCCGACCTGTTCGGACTCTATTACCTGGCCGATCCCAAGATGGTTGAATTGGGCGTGATCTCTGATCCCGAGGCCTACAAGGCTGAGTATTGCGGCTACATCCGCAATGGCATGATGACCCAATTGGCCCGCGTGGAACTGGGCAAAGACGTCACCGAGTCGCACATGCAGAACCGCAAGCTCATCTCCGAATGGTGCTACGAGCATGGCATGGACAACAACGTCATCGAGAAGAAGGTTGTTGATGGCAAGACCTATTTTGTGATCAACGACTTTGAGGCTTTGCGTGGCTTGTTCGGCGAGCTGCTTGCCGAGGTGCAACGCATCAAGAGCGAAGGCGACTATGCCGCTGGCAAGGCCTTGGTCGAGAAGTATGCCGTGAAGGTGGATCCTGAACTTCACAAGGAGGTCAAGGAACGCTATGATGCATTGGGACTGAAGCCCTACGGCGGCTTCATCAACTCGGTAATCAAACCGGTTGAGAAGGATGGCGAGGTGGTGGATTATGTGGTGGAATACCCCGATGATTTCGTCGCCGAACACCTTGACCTTGGGAAACGATATAGCTTCTTGAAAGCCAGCCATTAATGGCTCCGCCGGGGTACCCCAACGGCACTACGCAACTCCCTTCGGTCCGTTGCTAATGTGCCTTTTGGGGTACCCCGCTCCTCTTAAGCCTTTGGGAATCATTCCACTTAAAGCCTTTGGGGATGCCCCCACGGCGCCGCATATCCCCTTCGGGGATACGAATGCGCCTTAGGGAGCATCCCCAAGGTTTTTATTAAAAAGACTAGAGATAGAGTTTCGGAGCGTATCTTTTATCTTTTATCTTTTATCTCGTATCTCATTTTTCCCTATCTTTGCCCCATCAATTAGGGGTGCCTTATCTGCTCGCGCAGATTGAAAGACAGGCTGAGATCAAACCCTTTGCACCTGATACGGACAATGCCGAGACAGGGAAATGAGTTTCTTCGATACGTTCCTCTATTGATTTATTTAAATAATTAACTGTAAATCAATGAGTTATGTTAAAAAAACAACTTTTGTTCTTATCTTTTGCCGGCCTGATGGCCTTTAATGCCCATGCGCAACAGGTCGCAGTGAATGGCCAGGTCAACGACACATTATTGCTTAAGGAGATTGTTGTCAACGGTTCCTATGTTGACAACAAGTCGCCTCTCACCACGTCGGAGATGGGGCGCAAGGAATTGGAGGAAATCCGTATGATTCCCTCACTGCCGTACCAGCTGGAATTGGAACCCTCGGTGGTGGTCAGCGGCGAAAACGGCATGGTGGGTGCCACCTCGTTTCGTATCCGTGGCGTGGATGCCACCCGTATTAATGTGAATATCAATGGCATCACGCTCAATGACCCTGAAAGCCAGGCAGTGTTCTGGTACAACATTCCCAACCTTGGCGGCATGGCACAGAACATCCAAATCCAACGTGGTCTTGGCGCCTCAAACGGTGGTACAGCCTCCATGGGTGGTGCCATGAACCTCCAGACCTTCAGCGTGGCTCCCAAACCTTACGCCCAAGCAGACCTGTCCTATGGCTCGTTCAACACCCGTCAGTATGGTGTCACCGTGGGTACTGGACGTACTCGTAGTGGTTTTTCGTTCGACTTGGCCTATAACGGTCTGGCCAGCGACGGCTTTGTGCGTAACGGCAAGTCTGACCAACAGAGTCTCTTCCTCAATGGCGGTTGGTACGGCAAACGTTCCCTGCTGAAGGCGGTGTTCATCATGGGTCACCAGAAAACCGGTATCACTTGGGACGGAGCCTCAGCTGAAGACCTTGACATCGATCCTACCTACAACAGTGCAGGTTCATATTATGACGAGTTTGGCAAGGTGCATTTCTACGACAACGAGACCGACAACTACAACCAACGCCATTACCAACTCTATTATTCGTTTCGGCCCAACCCCAGCTGGACGTTGAATGCTGCTTTTGACTACACCCATGGCGACGGCTATTACGAACAGTATAAAGACGATAAGAAGCCGGGGTCTTACTACGGGCTCATCAGTCTCACAGAAACTAAAAAGAGCGATTTCATCCATCAGAAAAAGATGAACAACAACGCCTATACCGGCGTTCTCTCTGCGGTATACCAAACTTCAAGGTTTTCCGCCACGTTGGGTGATACCTATCTGTATTACGACGGATGGCATTACGGCAATCTCATTTGGGCACAGGACGACTTGAGCTTAGATGGCGAGACGCCCTTGGAAATCAGCTTGAATCATCCGTATGAATGGTATCGCAACCGTGGCCAGAAACACGACAACACCGCATTTTTGAAGCTCAATTACGACTTCTCAGAACGGTTCAATATGTATGGCAATCTGCAGGTGCGTTATGTTGACTACACCCTCTCGGGCATGGACGACAGCTTCGACAGCATCCCTTGGCAACAGCATTATCTGTTCATCAACCCGAAAATCGGCGCCAATTTCCAAATTAATCCAGAAAACCGTCTTTATTTTGTGGCTGGCATCACCAACCGCGAGCCTACGCGTTCCGACATCAAGGATGCCATTGAAAACAATGAAACAGTCAAGCCTGAGACCATGCTTGATGTGGAGTTGGGTTATGGCCTTCAGAAAAACAACTTCAGTTTCAATGGGAACCTGTATGCCATGCTCTACAAAGACCAACTGACTCCTTCGGGCGACCTGAGTTCAACGGGTTATGCATTAATGGAAAATGTGGATGATTCGTATCGTATCGGTGTGGAACTAGTGGCCGGCTATAGGTTCACCCAATGGTTCAGCCTCGATGGCAACCTGACCTTGAGCCGGAACAAGATCTTGAATTACACCTATACGGATTTCAATGACGGCGACAGCGTGATGACCACCTACACCAAGACCACCGACCTGTCGTTCTCGCCTTCCATTGTGGGTGCGGCCATTGCCACCTTCAGGCCTTTCGCCGGTGCCAAGTTGCAGGTCATTGGGAAATATGTGGGCAAGCAGTATTGCGATAACACCTCACGCGAGGTGTATGCCCTCGATCCCTATTTCCTCCTGAACCTGCGGGCCAGTTACGATGTGACGTTGAAAAACGGCGGTTTTGTGCGATTCAATGTGGCGCTGAACAATGTCACCAACCATCATTATCGCCTGAGCGCATGGGTGGGCGATTGGGTGGATGATTACACTTCCGAGACCACGTGCTATTATTACCACAGCCGGGCGTTCCTCCAACAGCCAGGCATCAATTTCATGGCAGGCGTTACGGTCGGTTTTTAACCCCCTGGGATTAGAACTTTGCGAGGTGCCCCAAAAAATAACGGAGCGAGGTACCCCCTAAGGCACATTAGCAACGGACCGAAGGGAGTTGCGTAGTGCCGTGGGGGTATCTCGCGGAGTTTCTGTTATTTATGGAAAGTCAATAAGGGAATATGCAGGTCGAAGAAATCATTCTTCGTGACCTTGTCCTTGAAGAAGAGGTGGTAGAGGTGTTTGCGGTGGGGGATGAAGGCGGCCAGACTGATGTTGTTCTCCTGGCAATAGGCCTTCATGGCGTCGCGGGGACTGCTGTTGTACACCAGCTTATAGCTGATTTCGCCGTTCAGGTTCATGTATTTCAAGGTGTCTTCCAGCTCCTTCATCTGCTTGGCAGCTTTTGAGGGTTCTCCGTCCATCACGAAACTTACCACATGGACGTGTAGCTTATAAGGCTTCAAAATGTCGAACACCTTGGCGATGGAGGTGGCGTCCGACTTGTCGAAATTGGTCACATACAGCACCTCGTTGTTGGGCTTGTATTGGTGCTCTTCGTGGATTGAGAGCAGCGGCACGGGCGACTTGCTCATCAGGCTTTTCGACATGCTGCCTTCCAAAAACTTCTTCCTGCCCCGGCCGCGGGTACCCATCAGCACTAGGTCAGGCTGTGTCTCACGGGTTAGATACAACAACTGCTGCTCAGGATAGCCATCCATGAGCTTGGGCACAATCTCAATGCCGCTCAAACCATTCTTGGCAATCTCTCCGTTCAGGTAGTCGATGCTTTCCTTCATCTTCTGCTCGGCCGTGTTTTTGGCGTCAATCACCTCAAAATGATCCATGTAGGCATGAAACACGATGATGGTGCCTCCCGTTGACCGCAATAGGTCGAGGGCATAGGGGACCAGCATCTGGTTTTCTGTACTGAAGTCGGTGGCAAGGATGATTTTCATAACTTCCAATGTTTAATATCCGATGAAATAAGAGAGATATCCAAAAACGAGGGCAACCAATATGTTGATGATTTTGGCTTTCACGAAACTTCTTTTGTTTTCGGCGAGCAGTGGGAGGGAGGCGTGTCCGTCCTGCGAGATGGAACTGGCCAGCAGCACCGAGAAAGGCACCGTGCCGGTGGCGAACAGGGTGACGAAGAGCATGTGGGGCCCCGACTCGGGGATGATGCCCACCAGCACGGCCAGCAGGATCATCCATGGGATGTTGGAGCTAATCCACGAATCGATGTTAAGGTAATGCAGCCCCAGTTCGATGACCAGCAGCGCACCGAAGGTCCAGAGGAAGATGCTTAGGAAGTGCTTGCGGATAACGTGTTCCCAAAGGTGTTCCTTTACGATGTGCTCGTTGGCCGTGGCGATGAACCATACCACCACCAGGCTCACGATGGCGAAAAACAGGTTCAGCCAATATTCGTCGAAGATGTTGACGTGGCTTAAGGTCTCGGCGGCTTCATGCTCGTGCTCATGTTCAAGCAATCCGAACGCCAGGGCGATGATGAAGATGACCACGCCCAGCAACAGGGCGATGCGTTCGGCGCTGGCATGGCGGAGGTTCTTGAGGCTGGGTTTCTCACCCACACTACCGTGATGGTGCTCGCCTTCGTGCAGTTTGAAACCGTCCTCACAACAGGAAGGGTCCGCCTGTGTCTTCTTGGAGGCCAAATCAACAACCCATCCAGCCAAGATGGCGATGATAAAAAGTATCACACAAAGAATCAGGGCTTGTTTGGGGATCATGGCCAGCATCACAAAGGCTTCGTCGCCCGACGATGCAATCATCATCGCTATTAATGCACCGAAGCTCAGCAGTTTGTGCGAATACATCGATACGGCCGCGAAACCGCCCATGCATCCGGGGATGATGCCCAGCCCGGCACCCAGCACCACTTGTCCGAAGCGATGTTGGCGCAATTTCGTGAAGAACCGACCCTCGGAATGGATGTTGACGAACTCGATCATCAGCATCATGATGATGACCAGCCCCGTAATCAGGAAGCTGTTGCGCAGTACGTCCAAAAACAAATCCAGAAAATCGTGCATCACTCGTGTTTTACTTCGCAAAGATAGAAAAAACTCTTATTTTTGCATGGGTAAACGAACGAAAAAAATGACGAAAGAAGATTGTTTCTATTTGGGTCGCATCGCCAAGACGCACGGTATCAAGGGCGAGGTCACCATTAGGCTCGACGTCGACGATCCGTCGGCCTATCGCGACATGAAGTTTTTCCTTTTGGAGATCAACCGGGTGCTCACGCCGTTCTTCGTTGAGAAGGTGACGTGCAGCGGCGACAAGTTTTTTGTGAGCATCCAGGATGTCAAGACCGTGGAGGCCGCATCGGCCCTTACCGGCAAGGAGGTCTTCCTGCCGTTGGAGATGCTGCCCAAGCTCTCGGGCAAGCAGTTTTACTATCACGAGGTGAAAGGCTTTACCCTTGTCGATGCGGAGAAAGGCGAACTCGGCCCCATCCATGATGTCTTGGAGTACCCCACCCAGGCCATCATCCAGGTTTTCAAGGATAAAAAGGAAATCTTGATTCCCATCCTCGACCAGGTCATTCAGAAAGTAGATAGAAAATCAAAAAAGCTCTACATCAAGGCCCCCGAAGGCTTAATTGATATGTATTTGGGATGACGCGCTTTCACTTCAAGCATTTCAGCCTCTATCACGACCGCTCCACCATGAAGGTGGGGACCGATGCAGTATTGCTAGGTGCTTGGGTGGCCGTGAAGCCGACCGATTGGGTGCTAGACATCGGTACGGGTTGCGGGATCCTGCCATTGATGTTGGCCCAGCGAGGGGTGGCCAAGGTACATGCCGTGGAACTGGACGAAGCTTCTGCGAGAGAGGCATCAGAGAACTTCTTGGCCTCGCAATGGCATCGGCAGCTGTTTGCGTTTCATGCCGACGTCCGAAGGTTTACCATGCAATGCACCTATGACCTGGTTATCTCCAATCCCCCGTTTTTCGTCAACTCGTTCAAGTGCGACACCGACCGTCGCAACCAGGCCCGTCACACCGATTCCTCCTTGACTTTCGAGGAGTTGATTGCCTCGGTCAGGAGGCTGTTGAAGCCCGATGGCCGTTTTGTGGTGGTATTGCCGGTGCGTGAGTCGATGGAATTCATTCCCTTGGCCGAGCAATCCCATCTTTTCGTCCACTGTCGCCAGACGATTGTGCCGGTGGAGGGCAAGGCCCCCAATCGGGTGAATCTGGAGTTTCGTTATGGGAAACCGGCCGCGGAAGAGGCCAGTGAGTTGGTGATTCGAACCGTGGATGGCGGTTTTACTGAGGATTACGATCGGGTGGTCGCTGAATTCTATCTGGGTTAACGCCTGTTGTTCTTTTCCTCTTTCTGCACCATCTTGTTCAGTTTGGTCAGGTCTTCTCCGAAGATGTAGGTGACCCGCAGCGAGATTTGGTTGTTGAATTGCTGGCGTACATTGTATTCCAGGTAAGGCTTGTATTCCTCGAAGAGGCGAATCCTGATGGGAGCCAGCGAGTACTGGTAGCGCAGTTGCAGGTGGAGTCCTTTCCAGATGCGGATGCGGAAGTCGGCACAGATGCTGAAGTCGTTTTTGCTATAGGTGTTCGAGTTCTGCACCATCAGGGTGGGAGGGTTGGTGGTTTGGTCGTAAAGGCCGGCGCTCTCAAGGTCCTCGAGGGTCTTGAAGCTGGTCACGTCATAGCGGTCCGATTCGTCATATCCGTCTCTCCAGCGAAGGCGGCCGTTACCCACGGTGGTGCCTGTCTCGATGTTGTTGATTTTCTCGGTGATGCCCACCAGCCGTCCGTAGGCCAAGCCGATGCCCAGCGTGTAGCGGTGCTTGTCGGTGAAGTAGAGCATCAGGGGCACCTCCACGTAGTTCAGTTTCAGGTCGTACAAGCCGTAGAAGCTGCCGCTGTTGTATTTCAAAGTGTCCGAACGCAGGGCACCTTTGGGGTTGTAGAGGATTTCGAGGCCGAGGTCGAGCCAGTCGCCTTCGACCACCGACCATAGCACGCCCGCACCCACTTGGGCGTTGATGCGTTCAAAGCCATAGCATTCGTCGCCGTCCACCTGACTTAAACTGCCTCCCGCAAACACTTCGCCCTTAAACAGTTGGGCTTGCAGGGGATGGATGATGAAACAGAGGATGACGATATTTGTGATGATGAAAAACTTCTTCATGGTTTGTGAACTTATTGCGCAAAAATACAAATAATCAACGATGGTTTGAACAAAATATTGTCATTCGCTCCAGATTCTCCATGCAGCTTCGGCTTGGGCGTGAAGCATGGTGAGGCCGTTGAGGGTGCGGGCGCCTTTGTCGCGGCCGTGTTGAAGGAAAAGGGTCTCTTCTGGGTTGTAGATCAAATCAAACAGGGTGTGTTGAGTAGTGATGGCGTCGTAGGGGAGGTCGGGGGCTTTGTTGACACGAAGTGCCATTCCCACCGGTGTGGCATTAATGATTAATGGATGGGAAGCGACGATTTCCGGCGTTAATTCCTTATAAGTGAAGTCGCCTTTTTCAGGGTTGCGGCTCACCAGATGGAAGGGGATGTAATGCTTCGTGAGCACGTATTGGACGGCCTTCGAGGCACCGCCGGTTCCGAGGATTAAGGCGCTCCCGGCCATTGCCATTGACAATGTCTTTTCCAGGCCAATGATGTCGGTGTTAAAGCCTTTCAGTCGTCCGTCAGGAAGCACTTTCACGGTGTTCACAGCCTTTATCTCATTGGCAACGGAATCCAGCTCGTCGAGGTGGGAAATGATGGCTTCCTTGTAGGGAACAGTCACGTTCAACCCTTTCAGGTCGGGATGCTCTGTAATGATGTTTCGGATGGATGATAGGTCATCGATGTCGAAGTTCAGGTATTCGCAGTCCAGACCTTCCCGCTCGAATTTCTCCGTGAAGTAGGCTTTCGAGAACGAGTGCCCCAAGGGATGTCCGACGAGTCCGAATTGTTTCATCAAGCAATACCGAAGATGATCAAGCAATCCCGAACAAGGCTCCAAATCCTAGGGCGCACAACACGCCGACGATGATGCCGGCAAGGGCGATGCCGCCCGCCACGGCCAGCATGCTCTTCTTGAAGTCCATGTCGAGGAAACTGGCGGCCAGCGTGCCTGTCCAGGCGCCCGTGCCGGGCAAGGGGATGCCCACAAAGAGCAGCAGGGCTACATACAGTCCACGGCCCGCCTTCGATTGAAGCTTTTCACCGCCTTTGTGTCCCTTTTCCAGGCACCAGCTGAAGAAACCGCCAATCACCTTTTTGTCCTTGCCCCATTCCAGCACCTTGCGGGCGAAGAAGAAGATGAAGGGGACAGGCAGCATGTTGCCGAGGGCAATCACCACGTAGGCCCAGAACAGGTTGAATGATTCGGGGTTTTCCATGGCGGCCTTGATGGTGTAGGCTACGGGGATGGCGCCACGAAGTTCGATCAATGGCACCATGGCGATTAAGAATACGTATAAATAATTCTTCATATTATCGAGAGTTAATCATTTCCATCACCTCAACGTCGTTGGTGAGCATTTCGGGGTTGTATTCGATGAATTCCTTGGCGTAGTCGGGGTTGGCAGTGAGGGCTTCATCCAGGTAGCCTAAGGCTGTCACTCGGTCGCCTTTCTCGAGGTGGAGGTAGGCGAGGAGGTAGAGTAGGAGGGAGTCGTTGTTGGTGCGCTCCAGTCCGAGCTTCAGGTAGCAGATGCCTTCGTCCATGCGGTCCATGTCGGCCAGTAGGTCGCCAAGGAAAAAGTAGAGGTCCGGGTCGTTGGGCTGACTTTTTTCAATCTCCAGAAGGCATTCAAGGGCTTTATGGTTTTCGTTGATTTTACGATATTCTGCGGCCAAATTATACAGATGGTCGTCGTTGAAGGGTTCCAGCGAATACGCCTTGGTGAAGTATTTGATAGCCTTTTGGCTTTCTCCTGTATCGCTATACACATATCCTATACCAGACCATGCTTCCGTTAGATATTCATTAATATTAATGGCTTTCCCATATTCTTCGCGGGCATCGATGAACTGGCCGAGTCGGTAGTGGCAGTCACCTAGCGAGGCGTGGACCATGGCGGTGTCCACGCCATGGGCGATGGCTTCGTGGAGCGAGTCGATGGCTTCCTGGAAGCGGTCGAGGTCGTAGTACGAGTTGGCCAGGTGCATGTTGGCCCAGAGGTGGGTGGGGTCGATGGCCAGCACGTATTCATACATCTCGATGGCGTCTTCAAGCCGGTCCATGCCCCGGTAGAGGTCGCCCAAGGCCGACCACACCTCGGTGTCTTGCGGGTTCTCCTCCAGCGCCATATGGTAGTATTCGATGGCCTTGTCGGCCATGCCCATGCTGTGGTACTCGTAGCCGATGGCGTAATACATCTCGCCGCGTTCGTCCTCCTCGAGCTCGTCGAGGGCCTGGGTGTAGATGTCGATGGCCTCTTGGTGGTTGCCCGTGGTGGCGTTGAAGTAGCCGTTCTTGATGCGGATGTCGAGGTCGTCGGGGTGCTGTTCCAGCGCCAGGTTGACGGCTTCGCGCGAACGCTCCAAGTTGTTCTGTTTCAGATAGTATTCAATGATCAGGTCAAACTCGTCAGCGTCGAAATAGGTAGTCCGGCGGCTCTTCAGCATCTCCTCAAAACGCTCCACGGCCTCTTTGGTGAGGTCGTCGTCGTTCTCCTCTTCGTTCCAGTCGTCGTTGTACATCTCAAAAAATTAGGGTGCAAAATTAGTGAAAAATTTCTTATTTTTGCGGCCCGATGGCGGAATATTCGAGCATATTGTTGGAAAATGCGGTGGAAGCCCTCTCCAAGCTTCCCGGCGTGGGGCGCAAGACGGCCTTGCGCTTGGCGTTGCATCTGCTCAACGAGGAGGCTGGCGAGACCGAGATGATTGCCGACGCTCTGTTGAAGATGCGGCGCAACATTATGCTGTGCGAGCGTTGCCACAACATTTCCGACACTAAGGTGTGTTCCATCTGTTCCAATCCCCGCCGCGACGAGAACACCCTCTGCGTGGTGGCCGACATGCGCGATGTGTTGGCCATCGAGCAGACGGCTTCCTACAATGGGCTCTACCACGTGTTGGGCGGTGTCATCAGCCCCATCGACGGCATCGGGCCCAACGATTTGGCCATTGCCGATTTGGTGGATCGGGTGAACCGCGAGGACATCCGTGAGATTATCCTGGCTTTGCCAGCCACCATCGAGGGCGACACCACCAATTTCTATATTTTTCGGCAGCTTGGCGCGTTCCAGGGGAAGGTCACGGTCATCGCCAAGGGCATTGCCGTGGGCGACACCTTGGAATATGTCGACGAAATCACCCTCGGCCGGGCGTTGCAAAACCGAGTGTCGTTCAACAAGTAATGCTCCATGGAATTCCTTCAAAACCACTGGCTCGACATTACCACTACCGCACTCGGCTTGGCTTATATCCTGCTTGAATACAAGGCCAGCCCATGGATGTGGGTGGTGGGTTTCTTCATGCAGAGCCTGGGCATCGTGTTGTATTACCAGAAAGGGCTTT
>LXOW01182110.1_pt1 | contig 12309 bp, 7 predicted proteins | sample 1368591 | NCBI WGS metagenome assembly LXOW01 (sample SAMN04884650, study PRJNA319009) | bovine gut metagenome | isolation source: Cow rumen | host: Bos taurus | place: Italy: Legnaro (PD) | collected 2014-07-09
CCGCCGGTGGTCGTGGCAGGGAAACGCCCCGTCGCGGTCGTCGACCAGGATGAAGTCGTTGCCGGCTCCGTGCATCTTGGCGAACTTGATCTTCTTCATGTCAGGCCCCCTTCACGTCAGAAACCCAGTATCGCGTTGTACCACTCGTTCCTGGCCGGGGGCAGCTCCGCGCCGCCGTTGAGCCGCACCAGGTCGCAAAGGACGTTGAAAGCCTCCTCGAGAACCACGTCGTCGGCCTTCTCGGCGCGCCCGCGCCGACGGCGCGGCGGCGCCTTCTCCTCCCCGTCGCCTCCGTCCTCGCCGTCATCGTCGTCGTCGGTCTCGCGCATCTCGCGGTCGGACTTCATCATGGCGAGGCGCGCCGTGCGCTCGAGCGGCACCTCCTCGCGGTCCACGACCGCCTTCTTCATGCCCTCGACGTTGGCGAGATGGCGCCGGTAGCGCTCGTTGCCCTCCAGCCGCGCGGCCGAAAGCCGCGCGAGCTCGGGGATGTATCCGTCCATGTTCCAGCACCTGGAGTACTCGGCGGGGCGGATGCGGGTGAACGGCAGCGCGTAGACGAGCTTGTCCTCGCCGACGTCGAGCGAGTCGAGGAGCGACGGGAGCCGGATGTCCGACTCCACTCCCTTCAGCTGCGTGGAGCGTCCGTCGACGCGGTAGAACCTGGCGGTGGTGACCTTGAGCGACCCGTACTTGTCCGGGCCCATCCCCATCACCGTCTGCACCGTGCCCTTGCCGTGGGTGCTGGTGTCGCCGAGCACCACCGCGCGCCCGGTGTCGCGCAGGTGCCCCGCGACGATCTCCGAGGCGGACGCGCTCGCGCGGTCCACGAGCACCACCACCGGACGGCGGAACGCGGCGGGATTGCCGCGGGGGATGACGAGCGGCTGCACCGTCCGCGCGTCGCGGATCTGCACGACCGGCCCGCTGGGAACGAAGAGCGCCGAGAGCATGACCGCCTCGCGCAGCGACCCGCCGCCGTCGCCCCTGAGGTCCAGCACCAGCCCGCCCACGTCCTGCGAGTTGAAGTCGGCGAGGTACTTAGCGACGTCCATCGCGCAGCTGCGGAAGCCCTCGTCCTGCGGACGCCGGTCCATCGTGCCGTAGAAACCGGGCAGGTAGACGTAGCCGACCTTGTTGGTGAAGCCGCCGAGCGACACCGTCTCGACCCTCCCCGTCGCCGCCTGGTCCTCCAGCTTGATCTCGTCGCGGACGAGCTCGATCTGCTTCTTGGCGGCACCGCTGGAGTCCGACCGCGGCACCACCTCGAGCGTGACGCGCGTCCCCTTCGCGCCGCGGATCTTGCGGATGGACTTCTTCATCGGCTGCCACATGATGTCCTCCATCTCGCCGTCGCCCTGCTTCACGCCGACGATCTTGTCGCCGGCCTTGATGCGCCCGTCGACGTCCATCGGCCCGCCTGGCAGCACCTCGGTGATCTTGAGCGCGCCGTCGTCCATCTGCAGCACCGCGCCGACGCCGCAGAGGGAGAGGTTCATGTCCATGTCGAACTCCTCCTTCGAGGTCGGCGACATGTAGTCCGAATGGGGGTCGTACGCGCGGGTGACGGACGAGAGGTAGCGCTGGAGGACCGCCTCCTCGTCCGGCTCGGTCAGCACCCGCAGGTACTGTCCGTACCGCTTCGCGACCACCTGCGCGGCGTCAGTCCGGTTGGTCGCCCCGTCCAGCTCGGCGTTGAGCTCCTGCATCAGCACCTCGTTCTTGACGCGCTTGCGCCAGTGCTCCTCGGCGTCGGCGCGCGTCTCGGGCCAGGGCGCGTCCTTGCGCCGTATCCTGAACGTCTCGTCGGAGGAGAAGTCCCACTGCGCCGTCGCCAGCAGGTTCGTCGCGAAGTCGACGCGCTCCCGGAGCCGCCGGCAGTAGAGGTCGTATACCTCGTAGCCGAAGCGCACGTCGCCGGCGCGCAGCTCGTCGTCGATGGTCAGCTCGTGCGCCGACAGCCGCCGGAGGTCCTCTCCGACGAAGACCGAGTGGTCGTAGTCGTAGAGCGTGACGAGGTTGGTCCACGCGCGCTGCGAGATCTCGTCGTCCAGCTTGTGCTGCAGCACGTGGTGGCGCGGCAGCATCGCCGCGAGCCGGCGGGCGATTTCGTCGTATCCGCGCTGCGGCTGCACGACGGGGTCGGCGGCGGGAACGGCGAGCGACGCCGCGGCGGCAAGCGCAAGGACGGTGATGCGGGATTTCGTCATGCTATGTTCTCCATGAGGCTGACCAGGCGGTCGAGCTCGTCGGGCGGGATGACCGTGCGTCCCGACGCGAAGCTGCCGCCCAGCTCGCAGGAATTGATGACCACCGCGCCCTGCAGCTCGGCGCAGTGGGCGGCGAAAGTGTCGGACGCGAAGGCCAGTACCGGCGTCACGTCCCCCTTCCAGCCCGCCTTCGCGAGCGCGGACTTCACGAGCGCCGCCTCCTTGAGCGCCTGCGCCAGCGGCGGACGCGACGGCAGCTGCCCGTCGACGAGGATGTGCCCCTCCTCGACCGTCACCGCCCCGCGCCAGTTCTTGGTCTCGACCGAAAATACCCCGGCGGGCCCTACGACCACGTGGTCGACGTGCGCGCTCCCGGCCACGAAGTCGTTGAACACGTGGTAGGAGTCGGGCAGCGCGCGCAGGATCCCCGCGACCCGCTCCTCGCCGCGGGCCCCCTTGAAGAACCGCTCGACGTGCCGCAGCCCCTTCGCCGCGCCGGCCACCGTCCAGACCAGCGAAAGCACCGCCAGCGACGCGCCCCAGCCGGGGGACGCGAACGCCCACGTCGCGACCGAGAACCCCGTGAAGAACATCCCGAGGAACACCGGCCACATCCCCAGCACCGCGCCCTTGACGCGGGCCCACTCGCCCGCCACTCCGTGAACCGCCGCCATCTCCTATCTCCTCCCCTTCATGAAGACCTCGACGGAAGCCGCCACCGAGTCGGCGTCGAGCCCGTACTTCCTCTCCAGCTCCGCCTGCGTGCCGTGCGGGACGAACTCGTCGGGCCAGCCGAACTTGAGGTCGGCGCCGATCGCCTCGCCCAGCCCGCCGGCCACGGACCCGTTCTCGAGCGAGACCACGGCCATGCCCGCCGCGCGCTGCGACTCGAGCAGCGCTCGGTCGAACGGCTTTATGTACCGCGCGTGCACCGCCACGCCGCCCACCCGCTTCGCGACTTCGCACGCCTTGCCGTACCAGTCGCCGGTCGCCCAAATGGCGATTGGGCGTGGGTCGTGGTTCGTGGTTCGTGATTCGTGGGTCGTGGAGTCATCACGAATCACGTCACTGGGGACCTTGCCGCGGGGATAGCGTATCACCGTCGGGCCCGGACGCGCCAGCGCCTCGCGGAGGAGCGCCTTGAGGTCCTCCGCGTCCTTCGGCTGGCAGATCGCCAGGTTCGGGAGCGAGCGCAGCATCGGGATGTCGAATACGCCCTGGTGGGTGACGCCGTCCGCCCCCACCACCCCGGCGCGGTCCACGCAGAACACCACCGGCAGGCTGGAGATGCACACGTCGTGCATTATCTGGTCCACTGCGCGCTGGAGGAAGGTCGAGTACACCGCGACCACCGGACGCGCCCCGCCGGACGCCGCGCCGGCCGCGAACGCGACCATGTGGCCCTCGGCGATTCCGACGTCGACGAAGCGGGAGGGAAACTCCTCGGCGAAGCCCGCGAGCCCCGTCCCGTCCTTCATCCCCGCCGTGATCGCGACGATGCGCGGGTCCTCGCGCGCAAGCTCCCTGAGCGCCGAACCGAACGCGAAGCTCCAGGACGGGGAGGACGCGCGGGCGGCGTCTGCCGCCGGGACCTCGTCGGCCGCCGCGTCGAGGAAGAACGGACCCGTCCCGTGCCACTTCGTCGGGTCCTTCTCGGCCGGCGGATAGCCCCGGCCCTTCTGGGTGACGACGTGCACGATCACCGAACGCTCCTCTTCCTTCGCCACCGTAAGCGCCGAGACGAGCGCCTTGAGGTCGTGCCCGTCGACCGGCCCGATGTAGTGGAGGCCGAAGTTCTCGAAGAAGACGTTGCCGAACAGCAGCGCCTTCAGGCGGCTCTTGACCATGTGGACGATCCCGTACAGGAACGACAGCCGCATCGCCCGCCCCGCCTTCTTCGCGGCGTTCTTGGCGCGGTTGTAGCGTATGCCGGAGACGAGCCGCGCGAGCGAGCGCGCGAAGCTGCCGGTCGGACGCGAAATGCTCATCTCGTTGTCGTTGAGGACCACGATCAGCTTCCTCGTCGCCGCCGCGCAGTTGTTGAGCGCCTCGAAGCTCGTGCCGTTGACGATCGCCGAGTCGCCGACTACGGCGACGACGTGCTCGCCGCCGCCGCGGCGATCGCGCGCCGCCGCCATGCCCTCGGCGACCGATATCGCGACGCCGGCATGTCCGGCGACCGCGGCGTCGGCGCGGGATTCCGCCGGATTGGGAAAGCCCGAGAGCCCCCCGAGGCTCCGCAGCGTCGGGAAACGGTCGGCGCGTCCGGTAAGTATCTTCCACGCGTACGCCTGGTGCCCGACGTCCCATACCACCCGGTCCCTCTCGGGGTCGAAGACCTCCGCCAGCGCCATCGACAGCTCCACCGCGCCCAGCGAAGAGGCGAGATGCCCGCCCCTCTTCGCGACCGACTCCAGTATCAGCTTCCTAATCTCGTCCGCGTTCACTTCTCTTCGCTCTTCCTCTTCAGTATCAGCAGCGGCGTCGCGTTCTGGCCGAACGCCTCCTCCCGCCTGACCAGTTCGTAGCGCCGGCGCAGCAGCTCGAAGTACTCCACCTGCTTCTCGAACGGACGCTCCACGCAGGTGGGCGGGTCGATCGCGAAGGTGTAGCCGCTGAGCGCCGCCACCTTGCACTCGACGTTCGCCAGCAAATCCCGCCACTCGGCGTCCGTAAGCATGCTGAACGGACCCATCTCGAGGCCCTTCGGCACCTTGCGCCCCGTCTCGACCGCAATGTACACGTCCTGCGTGAGCAGCTCCTTCCCGCCGGGGTCGAGCGCCTCGATCTGCCTCGCGACGTCGCGCAGCTGCGCAAGCTCGCACTTCTCCTTCTTGAGCGACCAGAAGCGGTCCTGCCCGTTCGTCATCCAGTCCTCAAGGAGGGGACTTCCGAACGAGCCCGCCCAGACCAGCCCCAGCGCCAGCAGCGCCAGCGTCCGGTCGCCCAGCCGGAACGCCGCCGATTCGCCGGCCGAGCACGCCAGCACCGACGCGGTCACCGCCAAAAGCCCCATCACCGGCACCTGGTAGTCCTCGTACGGGAACGGGGCGAGCATCTGCACCGCGAAGACGCCGACAAAGCCGAAAAACGCCAGCGCCAGCGCCGGATTGCCGCAATCGCGGCACGGGGCGCCGCGGACCCTGCCGGCGACGAAAACCGCCGCGCCGAGCCCGAAGAACACGAAGAGCGGCAGATACCAGCGGACCAGCCGGCTGACGCTGCCGACCGTGAAGACGATGTCGAATCCGCCGCGGGCGGCATGGTAGCGCTGGGCGGCCACCAGCCCCTTGAGCGCGCCCGGTTCAAGCAGGAAAGGCCCGTAGACAAGCGCCAGGCCGAGCGCCCCGCCCAGCCCGAACCAGAGGAACGACCAGCCGAACCGACTGAATCCGAAAAGAAGCCCGAACCCGCAGACCGCCAGCAGCACGCCGAGGCTGATCCGCGCGCCGGACGCGAACGCCAGCGAAACCCCGGCGCCGAAGAGGAAAAGCCTCCGCCAGCGGCTTCCGGCCGGAGAAAAGGCGGACGCCAGCAGAAAGTACCCGGTCATCACAAAGAGCGACGCGAGCGCATAGGTCTTCGGAGTCGAAGTGTAGTAGATGTGGTACAGGTTGCACCCCAGCAGCAGGAAAACAAGCGTCCACGCACAGCCCTTGTGCCCTTCCGGCGCCAGCATCCGCGCCAGAAACGCCGAGAAAACCGTCGCCAAGAGCCCGATTCCGCAAGTCAGCACCCTGGCCCCCAGCAGACCCCAGCCGTCCCACACCCAGGTGAAGGCCGAGTAGACGATCGGCATCAGCGGACCCTGCGTGTAGAAGAAGTCGCGATACGGCATCTTGCCCTCGCGCGCCAGCTTCGCGGCGTAGAGATACCAGCCTTCGTCCTGGTTGAGCCCGCCAATCCAGACGGCGGCAAAGGCCAACACGACGAACGCAAAGCCCGCCAAATACGCATATCTTCTCATTTGCTTGGATATTATACCAAAACGCCGAGAACCTGTGAACTACAACGCCGCGGGAACGGACGTCACATGTGGTCGACGCGGCGCTCCTCGTCGCGGTTCAGCACCTCGACCATGTACGGGGCGTGGCCGCCGCGGCAGAATATCCCGTGGACCGCGGCGGGTCCGTCGGCGGCGATGACGTCCTTGATCAGCTTTATCATCGCCTTGGATATCCTGAGCCCGGGGATGAACACCGGCACGCCCGGCGGATACGGCACCAGGAACTGGGACGCGATCCGGCCCTCCGACTGCTCGATCGGCACGAGCTCGCCGTCGCAGAGCGCCGCGTCGCGCGGCAGCACCTCCGCCTGGCCCGAGACCGCCTCGACGACCGACTTGCCCGAACCCGAGGCTGACGCCGGCGCGCCGATCAGGTTCTTGTGCTGGCGGCACACGCGGAAGAGGTACTCGAAGTGCTCCTCCACCGTGCCCGCCGTCACGAGGAAGAGGATCGTGGTCGCGCTGGCCTTCTCCCACTGGATGTGCGCCTTGAGGAGCGCCTTCTTGAAGGTGGCGCACGCCGTCGCCGACTTCAGCATGAGCACGATCTTGAGCGGATCCTTCATGTAGCCGGCCGCGCGCCAGTCGACTCCCGGTCCCGCGATCTCCTCGAGCCCCGCGAAGCAGCGGTTCTCGGGCTTGCCGCATTCGTCCGCCACCCGCTTGCGGAAGGCCGTCGACCAGCGGATGCGCTCGTCGATGAGCTTCATGCCCTCCATGCGCATCTGCACGCCGGCGACGTCCAGCGCCGCGAGGAACGGATAGTGCGGCGACGTCGAATGCCAGTAGCGCAGTATCTCGTGGAGGTCGTGGGAGAACTTCTCGTAGCTGCCGCGCCCGTGCAGCGTGAAGCGCCTGCGCAGCCAGCGGAACGCCGGCGAGGAGTCCTCCTCCAGCAGCTGCTTGAAGCGCGTGGAGACGTGGATCATCGACGCCTGCGAGAACGCCGCCAGCGTCTTGTGGGTCGACTGGACCGAAAAATGCGCCCCGCAGGTCTCGTTCACCGCGTTGTAGCGAACCGCGTCGCCCTTGCCGCGCCCGAAGGTGTAGAACGGGTGGAAGTTCAGGTACGCCGCCCACGCCTCGTCCGCATAGAACAATACGCCGCACCGCTCGCAGCAGCGCGCGATCTCCCAGACCGGGTAGAGCACGCCCTCGTAGGTGCAGGTCGTGAGGATCAGGAGGCGCGGACGGTCGCCGCCGCCGTTGTCGTACAGCGCGCGCCTCACGTCGTCCAGCGAAACCGGGCCCCACACCCCGAGCGCCGCGTTCCAGCGGGCCGGCAGGTAGCGCGGCACCGCGCCCGAGGTGACGATCGCGTGGTGGACGCTCTTGTGGCAGTTGCGGTCGACGAGCACCGTCTCGCCGGGGCGGAGCAGCGTCATCAGCATCGCCTTGTTGGAAGTCGACGTGCCGTTCGTGACGTACCGGCTCTGGGCGGTGCCGAAGATCTCGCTCGTCAGCTTCTGCGCCTCCGAGAGCGGGGCGTGGCCCTCGGGGCTGGAGAGGTCGCCGAGCGACTCTACCGAGACGGAGAGGTCCGTCCTGAAGATCGTCCCGCCGAACGCGTCGAAGAAGCCGCGCAGGAACGGCGAATTGGAAAACGCCCGCCCGCCGTTGTGCCCCGGCGTGTGCCAGTTCGTGCCGGCCTTCACCGTCACGTACTGCCTGAGCGCGGTAGTGAAGCGCGGCATCCAGAAGCTCTTGAAGAGGTGCACCAGCCGCTCGTGGTGCTTGGCCGGGCGCTCGAAGACCTTCGCGTCCTTCTTGACCCACCGCCGGGCCGGCAGTGCGACCTCGGGATGCCCGGGCCGCGTCAGGACCACCTTCGGCACCGCCGGGAAGTACAGTTTCAGCCAGTCGCGCAGGGAACACCCCTCGACGGTCGACCCCACCAGGTCGTCGTCGATGAGGAAGAGGCAGCAGGCGCGGCCTGACTCCGTAAGCACCCCGCGCGGGCCGTCGCTGGTGAATAGCGACTTGGCGAGCTGCGCGGCGTCGTTGGCCACGACCAGCCTGAGCGGCGGATAGTCGAGCGCCGCGTTCGAGTCGAAGGTCTCGCGGCAGAAGTCGCGAAAGGCGTCCGTAAGGCCGTATTCCACCACCGGCAGGCGCTTCCCGTCGGCGCGCCCCGCCCGGTGCAGGTAGAAAACCGCAAGGCTCCTGACCATCGGTCTGCTCCGTCAGGACCCGATGCGGACGCGCCTGCCCTCGACGCGGTAGCGCCCGGAGGCGATTATCCCGAGCGCCTCGGGAAACGCGAGGTGCTCCTGCACCTGGATCCGCGCGTGCAGCGACTCGGGGGTGTCGTCCTCCAGGACCGGCACCGCCTTCTGGACGATGATCGGGCCGGAGTCGGTGCCGGCGTCGACGAAATGCACCGTCACCCCGGCGACCTTGCACCCGTAGTCGAGCGCCTGCGTCCAGCTGTGGACGCCGGGAAACGCCGGCAGCAGCGCCGGGTGGATGTTCAGGACGCGCATCGGGAACGCCGCGAGCAGCTTGGGCTTCACGATCCGCATGAAGCCGGCGAGGACGACCGTGTCCACGCCCGCCTCCTTGAGAAGCTCGATGCAGCGGTCCTCCGCCGGGCCCTCCAGCTTCGTCTTCCACGGCGCGCAGTCGAGGTAGCGGCACGGAATGCCGTGCCGCCGCGCGCGGTCGAGGATCTTCGCGTCCGCAACGTCCGCCAGGACTAGCCNNCTCAACGTCCGCCAGGACGAGCCTGATTTCCGCGTCCAGCGTCCCCGCCGCGATGGCGTCGACGATGGACTGCATGTTCGAGCCTGCGCCCGACCCAAGGACCCCGAGTTTAAGTGTGCTCATGGTGCGAATTATAGCATAATAAGCGGACGCGCCGTTGGAAAATATTCACGGACGGGGCGCGTCCATCGCCTGCTCGTGGATTTCGTTTGCGCTAGCGCGGCAGGGACTAGAGGCGGATGGTCCCGGCGGCGAGCTCGGCGCGGTACGAGGCGACGGTCTTCTCGAGGCCGGCCTTGAGGTCGATCTTCGGGGACCAGCCGAGCGAGCGGATGAGCGACGTGTCGCAGAGCTTGCGCGGCGTGCCGTCCGGCTTGGAGGGGTCCCAGCGTATCTCGGCGCGGGAGCCGGTCGCCTCCTTCACCATCTCGGCCAGCGCCCGTATCGTCACCTCTTCGCCGCTGCCGACGTTCATGAGGTCCGGGGGGGTGTCTAGCGAAAGCGCAAACAGGCACGCCGACGCGAGGTCGTCCACATGCAGGAACTCGCGTATCGCCGATCCCGTGCCCCAGAGATCCACGTGGTCGCCGGCGGTGTCGAACTTCCTTATCAGCGTCGGCAGGACGTGTCCGTGCACGATGTCGTAGTTGTCGCCGGGCCCGTAGAGGTTGGTCGGCATCAGCGAATGGTAGAGGAGCCCGCGCTCGCGGCGCAGGAACTCGCAGAGCTTGAGCCCCGATATCTTCGCGAGCGCGTAGCCCTCGTTCGTCTTCTCGAGCTCGGAGGTGAGCAGCGCCGACTCGGGGATCGGCTGCGGCGCCATGCGCGGGTAGATGCAGGTCGAGCCGAGGAACAGGAGGCGCTTCACGCCGGCCTCCGCGGCCGCCCAGACCGTGTTCATCGCGATCATCTCGTTCTCGTAGAGGAAGCGCGAATTCGCGGCGCTGTTCGCGCCGATGCCGCCGACGCGCGCCGCCGCGACAATCGCGACGTCGGGCCTCTCCGCATCGTAGAACGCTCGCACCGCGCGCGGGTCCAGGAGGTCGAGTTCCGAATGCGTGCGGAGGACGAGGTCGCCGCATCCGGACGCCTTGAGCGCGCGCACGCACGCCGATCCAACCATCCCGCGGTGCCCCGCGACGAATATCTTCTTTCCAGCTAGTGTCTTCATCGTTCTTGCTCCAGTTGGAGTATTATACCAAAACTCCGGCGGGGCAGACTGAAGATCGCCCCCTGTTCGGGGCGGTCGCCCGGGCGACTAAACTTTCGTTTAGTCTCTCTAAGTTTCGTTTACTTTGGCAAACGGCCCGGATTTCGCCAGCCAGCTCACCTCAGGATCAGCCGCAGGCCGACGGAAACGATCCAGTAGCTCTTCTCGGCGGCACGCAAGTCGACTTCCAGCGAGCCCGCGTGCCTGCCCTGGAGCCGCCACTCGGCCCTGCTGGCGAGATTGCCAGTCCAGTCGAGCACCTTCGCCGGACACGGCAACGTCTCCGAAGCAAGCCTCACCGTGCCGAGCGACACGTCGCCTGCGACGCTGAAGAACGAGAACGACTCCGGCGTCGCGCCGTCCCAGACTCGCGTCCAGTCCACCGAGCCCGCGGTCTCCAGCGCGCCGATGGTCTGCACGGACGCCTCGTGCCTCAGCGAGGTGCCGTCCGACATCGCCAGCATCGTGTCGGCGTCCAGCGCCGGCGTCGCGGGAATTCCCGTGAGCCACGCGGGCGGCGTCGCAGTGCCCGTGCCCTTGTCCATCCACTTCTTGCGCAGGTAGGCGAGCAGCTCCGCCTCCTGATGGTCTCCGAGCGGCATCGTGGTGACGATCAGCTCGCCGATGTCGCCGTACCACATGCGGTTGGCGGCGTTCCCGACGCCGTACCACTGCGGCGCGCCGTCCTTCATCAGGCGTCCGCCGAGCTGCACGAGGTCAATCGCCAGCGGTTCGCAGTCCATGTCGTTCCTCAGCTTGCGCTGGACCTGTGTCGAGCTATTCGTCTCGACGGCGCCGAAACAGCCGTTTGACGTGTTGAAGAGATAGAATATCTCGCATGTGCCGAGTTCTGGAGCCGTGAGCGCGTAGCTTGAGTTCAAGGCACTTACGCCGAGATCAACCGAGTAGTACGATTTCGACGATTCGGATACGTGGATCGCGCCGTCAACGCTCTCGTCCGACGACGACGCCGTCGCGCTGCCGAGGGCGAACGGGCTCGCCCACTTGCCAAGGCCGCCGCCGTTCGAGGTGGACGAGTTCTCCTCCCACTTCATCCGCCGCTTGACCATGTATAGATACAGGCTGCGCGGCGAGGTGTAGTTGGTGTAGGCGTTCAGCAGCAGCGCCTCGTTTCCGTCGAAGGCCAGCACCGGATTGCCGTTCAACCCGTTTTCGCCCGTCTTCAGCGCCGGACCGTACGGGACGTTCGATCCGCGCGCGTTGCGCACGAAGCTGCCGCCCGCCGCGCCCTTGTTGACGAGATTCGTCACGCGGCTCTCGGCATCGAACGTCATGGTCGAGAGGTCGGACGCGTCGATCCACACGTCCACGTGCGCCGGCAGCCGTCCGTCCTTCAGCGAAAGCCCGCCTTCGGCCACGTCGAGGAACGCGCCGCCGGCAGCCGCGCCGCCGTAGCGAAGCGTGCCCGCGCCGGTCTTCACAAGGCCAAGAAGGCACGCGTCGTTTGCCGCGCTCGCCGCATTCGCCGCGTAGCTCGCCTCCGCGCCCTCCGGCACCTCGATCCGCACCGTGTTCGCAAGCGCCTTCTCCGTTTCACGCGGAATCACCGCGGACGAGTCAAGCCACTTGCGCTTCAGGTACGCGAGGATCTGCGACTCCTCGTCCGCCGTAAGCTCGCGCGTGAAGGCCAGCATTTCGCCGATATGGCCGATGTACATGCGGTCTTGCGAGCCCTCCCAAGGCGAACTACTCCAAACCTGCGGACCACCATCCTTTGTCGTGCGCCCGCCCACGCACACGAACTCGACGTTCACGTTCTGGTTCATGTTGGCGGCCTTATGCGCCCTCGCCGCGCTCTGCGGCGTCGTGCTGTCGTTGAGATAGACGGTCGAGCCCTTGTTTGTCGTCGTCAAGAAAGAACTCACCAGATACGGAGTCCCCACGCCTAGACCGGACACTGTCGTTTCTGCACAGTCATTGGGGTAAGTGGCCATGTGGCTGACGGAATTTTTATGCTGGTAGCTGAGGACGCCAGCCATGTTGTTGTCGTCGTCCGTCATCGACCGGTTTCCGAACGAGAACGGTCCGCCCCACTTGCCCATGCCGCCGGTTGCCGTCCAAGTCGTCCATTCCGCCACGTAGAACACCCTCAGATGCTCCGTCTTGTTCGTATAGGCGGGAAGGCAAAGCGCCTGGACGCCATTGAAGTGGAGGACGCC
>LXOW01463759.1_pt1 | contig 12309 bp, 5 predicted proteins | sample 1368591 | NCBI WGS metagenome assembly LXOW01 (sample SAMN04884650, study PRJNA319009) | bovine gut metagenome | isolation source: Cow rumen | host: Bos taurus | place: Italy: Legnaro (PD) | collected 2014-07-09
CGATGCCCAGACGGGGCTTTGGACTGCCACTTTAGGACCTGCAGCGCCCGACATGTATCCTTACTGCTTCATTGTCGATGGCGTGAGCGTTATGGACCCCTTGTGCGAACAGTATTTCCCCAACGAGGGTTTTAAAAACAGTCTGTTAGAAATACCGTCACCTAACGGTCTGCCCCACGATATTAAAAACGTGCCCCACGGCCGCATGGAGTATATACGCTACTTCTCCAAAAGCCTTGGCATTACCAATCAGGCCATTGTTTATACGCCACCGACGTATAATGCCTTTGACCAGCAGAAGAAATACCCTGTGTTTTATCTCATCAGCGGCACCACCGACACCGAGGAGGTCTATTATAAAGTAGGCCGCGTCAACTACATCCTCGACAACCTCATTGCTGAGGGAAAAGCCAAGGAGATGATTGTTGTACTTCCCTACGGCAATCCGACGAAACTGATGACATCTCCCCAAAACTTCCCCCAGGGAATGGGAGGTTTCAGAGCACCAGGAGGCAGACGTGGAGCAATGCCTGGAGGTATGCCACCACGAGGCAGAAATGGAGCGACGTTTGGAGGTAATAGTATGCCTCCCAGTGGTGGTATGATGATGTTTGGTGATCCTTTCAGCCGTGACCTCCTCTATGACCTCATGCCGTATATCGAGGCGAACTATAACACCATCGATGATGCCGACAACCGTGCCATCGGCGGTTTCTCACGTGGTGGCAACCAGGCACTGGCTGTTGGACTCTCTAACCTGGATAAGTTCTCATACCTGTGCAGCTACAGCTCATTTACCTCGACCGACATACCCAACGTCTATGACAATGCTTCCTCAACCAACAAGAAGATTCACCTCTTCTGGCTGGGTGTAGGCACAGACGACTTTCTGTACGGCAACGCCCGCGACTACATGGCTTTCCTCGACCAGAAGGGTATTCGCTCGGTCAAGGAATTTACTACTGACAAGTTTGGTCACACATGGATGAACGCCAAATACTTCCTGACAAAGACATTGCCGCTGCTGTTTAATAAGAAGGCTGCAGAACAAGCCATGTCCGAAGGGAAGCCTGCACCCGAAGCCACAGGAAACGAACCGCAGTTCACTGGTGCCACGATGGCACGTCTGTTCCCGAAACCCATTGTTTCACCAGAATATGGCGAGGAAGCTATTACCTTCCGCTTCAAGGCTCCCGATGCCAAACAGGTACAACTGAAGTGCGAGATTATTCCAGGCCTGCTGCCCATGGAACGTGACTCCGACGGAGTGTGGAGCACTGCTGTCACAGACTACCTCTTTGAAACCTTCAAGTACTGCTTTGTCGTTGATGGCACGCCTGTAGCCGACCCCTCGAACATGTACCTCTCGCCTGACCAAGGCTTCAAATACAGCATTGCTGACAACCCAGCAGAACCGTTCAGCTTCTCCAAAATGGGTGATATTCAGCATGGCCGTATCAGCTACGACCTGAACAGTGGTGAGGCCTGGTACATCTCACCTATGCCCGCAACTCCCACCACACCGTTGTTCATCCAGCTGATACCTGGTGAGAATGACACCATGGAGAGTTGGTTCAAGGTGGGTGGTGCTGATGCCATTGCCGACAAACTGTTGGCTGATGGCAAGACCAAGCCCTGTATCATTACCACCAGCAATCTGGAGTTTATGAATCAGGGAGAGCAGATGCCAAACTTCAAGGTGCACACGCTTCGTGCTTCCGACTATCCAACCTGGGCACAGCGTCGCCGTGCACTATTCCGTCTGCTGATTAGTCTGAATAAATAATCATTCAAAAAAAGAACATACAAACTATGAAAATGAGGAAAATGGCACTAATGTGTATGACAACGCTTGCAGCAGGATGTACAACACCTGATCTGGAGCAACAAGTGGATGAGCTTTATCAGCGCATGCCACAGGAGGAACGTATTGCCCAGTTAAGGAGCACGTACATGGACGACTTGTTCGATGAGCAGGGACAGTTGGACACGGCGAAATGCCGTGAGCTGATACCATACGGCATTGGCCATTTTTCACAATATGCCAGTCAGAAACCGATGGACCCCAATGTACTGCGCGACCGTGTGGCTGCAGTACAGGACTGGCTGATACATAACACTCCGAACGGCATACCTGCCCTGTTCCATGAGGAGGTGCTCACCGGCATCAACACCCGTGGAGCTACCATCTATCCACAGCAGATAGGACAGGCATGCTCGTTCAATACCGAGCTGGCGGAGCTGAAGACCCGTCAGACCAGCACACAGATGCGCCGCATGGGTGGTGTCTTGTCGCTGTCACCAATGGTCGATGTGTGTCGCACCCCCAGTTTCAACCGACTGGAAGAGTCGTACGGCGAGGATGCCTACCTCTCTGCCGCTATGGGTGTGGCCTTTGTGCGCGGTCTGCAACAAAACGACCTCAAAAAGGGTGTAGGAGCCTGCTCGAAGCACTACCTCGGCTACGGCGGTGGTGGTGATGCCGAAGAACAGGAACTGATGCAGGAGATCCTGATGCCTCATGAAACGATGATCCGACTTGCGGGATCAAAGGCTGTCATGCCCGGCTATCACATCATGATCGACAGGGACACCACGAGAAGTAATTGTGCGGCCAACAGCCTCATCTTACAGGACATCCTGCATGCCTACCTCGGCTTTGATGGTATGGTGGTTAGCGACTATACAGCCATCGACCAATTGCCGCAATCGACAAAGATAGAGAAGGCTGCCGCTGCGATCAATGCCGGCTGCGATGTGGATTTCCCACGAGGCAGCAACTATGAGTTCCTACAGGAGGCACTCGACAAAGGATTAGTAAAACCCGTAGCTTTCGAACGGGCCGTAAAGAACGTGCTACGTTATAAGTTTCGTGCTGGACTCTTCGATAAGGATCCTTATCTTTACAGCAAAGAGAATATTGTACTCGACACTCCTGAGGAACGTCAGACGGCCTATGACATTGCAACACAGAGCATCGTGCTTCTGGAAAATAAAGACATACTGCCACTCACTACTCAGAAGCCTCTCAACATTCTCCTCACAGGCCCCAACGCCAACACCATGTGGGCAATGTGTGGCGACTATTCGTTCCCTGCCATGACCTACTTCTGGAAAAAGGTGGAAAACGATCTTGACCATCCGCACGTCATCACCCTTTTGGAAGGCATGAAGGATTACCTTAACGAAAACGAAAACAAAAACGATAACGTCAACCTTCTTTACTCGCGTGGTTGTGACTGGACGGAGGAAATAGAGACCAAGTTTACCGTGAGCGGTGATGAACGTGCATGGGAATATGAGATTCTGCACCGCAAGGTGGATGCTGGCGAAAAGGCCGATCCGCAAGAAGCCTTACAGATGGCTCAAGAAGCAGATATCATTGTGGCTGCCATGGGTGAGAATGTCATGCTCTGCGGTGAGAACCGTGATCGTCAGGGGCTTCGTCTGCCCGGTCGTCAGGAGCAATACGTTGAACAGTTGTTAGCCACCGGCAAACCTGTAATACTCGTCCTCTTCGGTGGACGGGCACAGGTCATTTCCGGCATTGCCGAACGTTGTGCTGCTGTCATTCAGGCATGGTACCCAGGCGAGGAAGGCGGTCATGCTGTAGCTGACATCCTCTTTGGCAAGGTCTCTCCATCGGCCAAACTCTCCGTCAGCTATCCCAACACTGAGGTCTATGAGCCGTTATGTTATAACTACGCAAAACCATCACCAAGTGCCAATCACCAGTCACCACTTATCCAATGGCCCTTTGGATACGGTCTGAGCTATACCACCTTCGACTACCAGAATCTACAGGTAAATAGTAGTGCACAAACCACTGATGATTATGTGGAGCTGACCTTCCAAGTGAAGAACACGGGTAAGGTGGCAGGCGACGAGATTGTGCAAATATACCTCTCGCCCATTACCAGTCACCAGTCACCCATCATCAGTTTACAAGGCTTCGCCCGTGTATCATTGCAACCTGGACAGACCAAGACCGTCACCACACGTCTCTACGTAGAGCAGTTCGGCTACTACAACCATGAAGGTAACGTCCGTCAATGGAACATTGAGCCTGGTACATACGCCGTTAAAGTAGGTGCTTCATCAACCGACATCCGCTTAGAACAACAGGTGGAACTGAAAGGCAAGACCTACAGCAAGCCCTTGCGTGATTATTACTTCTCTGAAAGCATCGTTTCTAAATAAAGAATTAAATTAAAACTAAAGCCTTATGAAAAAGATTCTTGTAACATTATCTTTCGGCCTAATAGCCTTTTCACCATTAACGTCTTTGGCGCAAGAGCGCATCATCGAGGACGGCGGAAACGGACCCTATAAATCCATCATGCGTGCTGACCCGTCACTCGGTCAGGAACATACCATCTTCGTGCCTCAGAACCTGTCGGTCTTCAACGCCCAAAAACCATTGCCAGTACTGGTTTGGGGCAACGGTGCCTGCGCAAACTCGCCATTTGAGCACATGAACTTCCTAAACGAGATTGCCTCAAACGGTTTCATCGTACTGGCTACAGGCGAGATTCCCATGACTGACGAGTGGTACAGAGGACCCATGTCGCGCTCTGAACAGCAGATTGAGAGCCTTGACTGGATCATGGCACAGAATGCTGACCCACAGTCGCCCTATTATCAGAAGATTGACACCAAGCATATCTGCATGGCCGGTATGTCATGCGGTGGTTTGCAGACCCTCTTCAACTGTGCCGATCCGCGCATCACTGCCCTAATGATATGCAATAGCGGACTCTTTAAACAGGAGAATGCTGGACAGGCCGTTGGTGGCATGCCCATGCCCCCGAAAGAGAAACTGAAAGAAATACATACTCCTATTATATATATACTTGGCGGTCCTACCGATATTGCTTATGAGAACGGCATGGATGACTTTCATCGCATCAGTCATGTGCCGGCCTATGCAGCCAACTTCCCTGTAGGTCATGGCGGAACCTATCGTGAACCTCACGGCGGTGAGTTCACCGTAACAGCATTAGCATGGCTGAACTGGCAACTGAAGGGCGACCAGGAGGCTGCCAAGATGTTTGTGGGTGCAGATAATGGTCTGTCGAAGCGCAAAGGTTGGACAATAGAAAAGAACAATATGGCAGAATAATAACAACTCATGAAACAACTTATCATTACGTTGCTCTTTGGTTGTTCCATGCTTCATGCGATGGCGCAGCCACTAACTTCTCCTAACGGCAACATCACCATGACCGTGGAGGACACAATCGCCACTGTATTCTACCAGCAACAGAAAGTGCTGGAGATGACCATTAACAATAACGGGAATAATAGTGTGAGTACGCCCGTTGACGTTTCCGTTAATTATCAAATGATTGCTGGCAAACGTAAGCATTGTACGAATGAGGCCAATGAGTATCAAGTTGGCGAGATGACTGTACAATTGTATAATGACGGCATCGCTATTAAGTCTTCCACAATCGCCTATCACATCCCTGAAGGTACAAAGCGTTGGATGCAACAATGGTGTGACTCATACGAAGGCTTTTTCCCCTTATCAACGACCTATAAGGTTGCTCCTGTGCCATCATACAGCGGCACCTTTAAGTCTGCCGAGGGCTACTGTAACCGCTGGGGATATCCTGCCCTGATTGAAGCCATAACCCCTTCCAACCTCCAAAGAGGCGAGGCTATCTATGCCTTGATTACTGAAGCGAACATCGAAAAGGGACATAGTGCTTCATGCCTGTTCAATGACGGGGAATGGTTTCGCGTTGTACCTGACGAGACTCAAGCATCAGACGCTAGCCCTCTGACATCTCCTTGGCGTGTCATCATCATCGGTTCGCTGGCCGACATTGTGGAATCGACCCTGGTGACAGACGTGTCAGCCCCATGTAAACTGACGGATACCAGTTGGATTCATCCCGGTGTGGTGTCCTGGATATACTGGGCTTATAATCATGGTAGCAATGACTACCATATTATCAAGCAATACGTTGATATGGCTGTAGCCCTGCAATTGCCCTATGTCTTGATTGATGCAGAATGGGACACCATGAAGGACGGCTATACCATTGAGGATGCTATCCGTTATGCGAAGTCCATGGATGTGAAACCACTCATCTGGTACAACTCTTCCGTGGGCTGGGTAGATGGTGCTCCCACCCCAAAGTTCAGACTGAACAAACCCGAGGATCGCGAAAGGGAGTTTGCATGGCTGGAACGTTTGGGCGTGGCTGGAGTTAAGATTGACTTCTTCTCAGGCGACAACCAAAAGAATATGGATTACTGTATCGACCTTTTGGAATGTGCTGCCCGTCACCACCTATTGGTCAACTTCCATGGTGCTACGGTGCCACGCGGTTGGCAACGCACCTATCCCAACCTACTCTCTACAGAAGGTGTCTATGGTGCAGAATGGTACAACAATGTGCCGACATTTACTGAAAAGGCTGCCTGCCATAATGCCACGCTACCTTTCACCCGTAACGTAATCGGTCCGATGGACTATACCCCATGTACGTTTAGCGATTCACAGCACCCGCATATCACTACAGATGCTCATGAGCTGGCACTGACGGTACTTTTCGAAAGCGGTCTGCAACACTTGGCTGACCGACCCGAGAGTTATCTGAGCCAACCCACCGAGGTCAGGAAGTTCCTCTCCACCTTACCTGCCGCATGGGATGAGACACGTTTTGTTGCTGGCTATCCCGGTGAGTATGTCGTTTTGGCTCGTCGTCATGGTAACACATGGTATATTGCCGGTATCAATGGTACTGACAAAACAAGGACGATTAGCTTGAACTGTCCGTTCTTGAAGGAGCAAAGAGCAAGGAGCAAGGGACAAGAGATTACTGTTTTTACCGATGGAACCCGACAGTCACCACTCAATACTCAACACTCAAGAACCATTCCTCGTAGCTTGAAATGTTTACCTCGTGGAGGATTTATTGTTCAAATAAACTGCCCATGATAGAAATTTGAAAGTTTTTGAAACATTTGCAAAAGAACGATACATATATTCTTTGTAACTTTGCAGGCAGAAGACATCAACTTTCAAAACACATGAACTTACCGATAAGAACTATGATGACAGCCACCGTAATGGTGGTTGCCATCTTGGCGACTGCCCAAGAGAAGTTGCCGTATCAGAATGCTAACCTCAGCGCGCATGAGCGTGCCGTTGATTTATGTGGCCGTCTGACGTTGGAAGAGAAGGCTCAGCTGATGCTTGACGAGAGTCCGGCTATACCTCGTCTGGGCATCAAGAAATTCTTTTGGTGGAGCGAGGCATTGCATGGCGCCGCCAATATGGGCAACGTGACGGTGTTCCCGGAGCCTGTGGCTATGGCCTCGTCATTTAACCCTTCCTTATTATATAAGGTGTTCGATGCTGCCAGCACAGAGTTCCGTGCCCAGTACAACGAACGTATGTATCGTGGCTCTGGGGAGGATGAGAAGTTCCACAGCCTCTCCGTCTGGACACCGAATGTCAACATCTTCCGTGACCCACGTTGGGGCCGCGGTCAGGAAACCTATGGTGAAGACCCCTATCTGACGAGTGTCATGGGCACACAGGTCGTTCGTGGCCTGCAAGGTCCAGAGGATGCCAAGTATCGCAAGCTGTGGGCCTGTGCCAAGCACTATGCCGTACATAGTGGTCCAGAATATACGCGTCACTCTGCTAACCTGACCAATGTGTCGCCGCGTGACATGTGGGAGACTTACATGCCCGCCTTCAAGACCTTAGTACAGGATGCAAAGGTACGTGAGGTGATGTGTGCCTACCAGCGATTGGACGATGACCCGTGTTGTGGTTCCCAGCGTCTGCTGCAGACCATTCTTCGCGATGAATGGGGATTCCAATACCTCGTCGTCAGCGATTGCGGTGCTGTCAGCGACTTCTATGAGTCCCACAAGTCTTCTACCGGTCCTGTTCATGCCTCTGCAAAGGCAACCATTGCCGGTACCGACGTGGAGTGTGGCTATGGTTATGCATATCGTAGCATCCCGGAAGCAGTACAGCGTGGCCTGATAACGGAGGCTGAGGTGGATAAGCATGTCATCCGTCTGCTGGAGGGTCGTTTCGACTTAGGTGAGATGGACGACCCGTCACTCGTGGAGTGGTCGAAGATACCTTATTCTGTCATGGATAGCAAGCCTCACCGCCAGATTGCCCTTGACATGGCGCGTCAGACCATCGTGCTGCTGCAAAACAAGAACGACATTCTCCCATTAAAGAAGAATGCGGAGAAGATTGCCGTCATTGGTCCTAATGCCGACAACGAGCCGCTGATGTGGGGTAACTACAATGGCACACCGAACCATACCATTACCATTCTCGACGGCATCAAGGCCAAGCAGAAGAAACTCTTCTACCATGCTGGCTGCGACCTGACCTATGACAAGGTGATGGAGAGCCTGATGGCCTCACAGTGCAGCTTTGAGGGCAAGAAGGGTATGAAGGGTACTTTCTGGAACAACCGCAACATGGAAGGCAAGCCCGTTACCACACAATATTATACTGCTCCGATAGCTGTCACCACCTTTGGCATGCACAACTTCGCCCCTGGTGTACAGCTGGAGGACTTCTCTGCCAAGTACGAGACAACATTCACCCCGAAGGAATCGGGCGAATATGTAGTGAATGTCGATGGATGCGGACATTTTGAGCTTTACATCGACGGTGAGCGGAAGTTCATGCACCACATCTGGCGTACCACACCTAACCGTGTAGCCATCCAGGCCGAGAAGGGCAAGAGCTACAACATCGAGGTACGCTTCTCGCATATCCACACCTACAATGCCAATCTAAAAATCAATGTAGCAAAGGAGCATCCTATTGACTACCAACAGGTTATCAGTCAGCTGAAGGGTATTGACAAGGTCATCTTCGTAGGTGGTATCTCTGCTGCCCTCGAAGGTGAGGAGATGCCCGTTGACATTGACGGTTTCAAGGGTGGCGACCGCACGCACATCGAACTGCCGAAGGTACAGCGTGACTTCCTCAAGGCCCTGAAGGCTGCCGGCAAGACGATCATCTTCGTCAACTGCTCTGGTTCCGCCATTGCCTTGGAGCCTGAGACAGAGACCTGCGACGCCATTGTGCAGGCATGGTATGCTGGACAGGAGGGTGGTACTGCGATTGCCGATGTGCTGTTTGGTGACTATAACCCCTCTGGCAAGCTGCCCGTTACGTTCTACAAGCGCAGCGACCAGTTGCCCGACTACGAGGACTACTCCATGAAGGGCCGTACCTATCGTTACTTCAATGATCCGCTGTATGCTTTCGGCTATGGCCTGAGCTATACGACCTTCAAGATTGAGAACGTTAACATGAAGCCGGATGATGACGGCCAATATATATTGACTGCTGATGTGACCAACACCGGCAAGCGTGATGGAACCGAGATTGTACAGGTGTATATCCGCGACACGGCAGACGCAGAAGGTCCCCTGAAGTCCCTGCGTGCCTTCCAGCGTGTTGACGTCAAGGCAGGCCAGACCGTTCCTGTCACCCTGACGCTCGACCGTAAGGCCTTCGAATTCTGGGATGCAGAGACCAACACCATGCGTACCAAGGCATCTGGCACCTACGAGATTTTCTTGGGCAGCAGTTCACAGGACAAGGACCTGAAGAAACTGACCTTAGAAAAAATAGCCATAGATTGAAAAATATAAAATCATAATATAATAACATTAAAAACTATGAAACGTATCTATTTATTTACTACACTGCTGTTGTTGGCACTCAGCACCAGCACAGTATTCGCACAATGGGGACGTCCCGTTGACTATTTCGCAGGTCCCGGCCTGAAGGATGCCTACAAAGACTATTTCACCATTGGCGTAGCCGTCAATCAGAGAAACATCACCGATCCTGCTCAGATTGATATTATCAAGAAGCAGTTTAACAGCGTTACTGCCGAGAACGACTGGAAACCCGGTGAGATTCATCCGCAGGAGGGCGTATGGAACTTCGAGAAGGCCGACAAGATTGCCGACTTCTGCCGTCAGAACGGCATCAAGATGCGCGGTCACTGCCTCTGCTGGCACTCTCAGTTTGCCGACTGGATGTTTACCGACAAGAAGGGTAAGCCGGTGAAGAAGGAAGTGTTCTACGAGCGTCTGCGTGAACACATCCACACCGTTGTAAACCGCTACAAGGACGTGGTATATGCTTGGGACGTAGTGAACGAGGCAATGGCCGACGACAACATGATGTTCCGTTCGTTCCGTCCAGGTGCTGCTGCCCCCAGTCCTTATCGTCAGAGCAAACACTTCCAGCTCTGCGGTGACGAGTTCATTGCCAAAGCCTTCGAGTTTGCACGTGAGGCTGATCCCACAGGTGTGTTGATTTACAACGACTATAGCTGTGTTGACCCTGGCAAGCGCGAGCGTATCTACAACATGGTCAAGAAGATGAAGGATGCTGGTGTGCCCATCGATGGTATCGGTATGCAGGGCCATTACAACATCTACTTCCCCGAAGAGGATCAGCTCGATGAGACCATCACGAAGTTCAGCGAACTGGTCAACATCATCCATATCACCGAGCTCGACCTGCGTACCAACACCGAGAGTGGTGGTCAGCTGATGTTCGCTCGCGGCGAGGCCAAGCCACAGCCTGCCTACATGCAGGCCCTGCAGGAAGACCAGTATGCCCGCCTCTTCAAAACCTTCCGCAAGCATAAGGATGTCATTAAGAACGTGACCTTCTGGAACCTCAGCGACAGGGACTCTTGGCTGGGTCTCGGTAATCACCCGCTGACTATCGACGAGAACCTGAAGGCTAAGCGCTCGCTGCAAATTATCCGCGACTTCGATCCCATAGCCGATAACCGTGTACCGAAGGAAGACTTCGTTCCCAACCCCCTGAACCAGCCCGGACAGGAATACCCGATGGTAAACAGCGAGGGTTATGCACGCTTCCGCATAGAGGCTCCCGACGCTAAGTCGGTCATTGTCAGCCTCGGACTCGGTGGACGTGGCGGCACGGTGCTGCGCAAGGATAAGGATGGTGTATGGGTTGGCACAACCGACGGTCCGATGGATCCTGGTTTCCACTACTATCACCTGACCATCGACGGTGGTGTGGTTAACGACCCCGGCACTCACAACTTCTTTGGCTCTTGCCGTTGGGAGAGCGGTATCGAGATTCCCGCTCCCGATCAGGACTTCTACCAGACCCGTATGGACGTTGCTCATGGCAATGTTCAGCAGGTACTGTTCCCCTCTGCCAGCACTGGTGAGGTAAAGCGTGCCTTTGTTTATACTCCTCCGACGTACGGCAAGCTCGTCAAGGGCAAGCAGGAGCGCTTCCCCGTGCTCTATCTGCAGCATGGCTGGGGTGAGAACGAGACCAGCTGGCCTGTTCAGGGCTGTGCCGGCATCATCATGGATAACCTCATTGCCGAGGGTAAGATTCAGCCGTTCATCGTGGTTATGACTTACGGTATGACCAACGACATCAAGTTCGGTGGCATCGGTCAGTTCACTGCTCAGGAGTTTGAGACGGTGCTCGTTGACGAGCTCATTCCTTATATCGACAAGAACTTCCTGACCAAGGCCGACAAGTGGAACCGTGCTATGGCTGGCCTGTCTATGGGTGGCATCGAGACGAAGCTCATCACCCTGCGTCGTCCTGAGGCCTTCGGCTACTATGGTCTGCTGAGCGGTGGCCAGTATGCTCCTGAGGACATCAAGGACCCCAAGCAGGTACGTATGATTTTCCAGAGCTGTGGTTCTAAGGAGAGCCCTGATGCCATCATGCAGTCAACAGAGGCTCTGAAGGCTGCTGGATTCAATGCTCATGGCTTCATTTCCGAGGGCACTGCCCACGAATTCCTCACATGGCGTCGTAGCCTCCGCGAGATGGCTCCGCTGTTGTTCAAGAAATAATAACTAACAACTATGAGATACTCATTCACTGCGGCTGCCCTCGTCCTCGCGATGTCGGCGGCCGCACAAAACCCCATCATCCGACACCTTTACACGGCCGACCCTACGGCACGCGTATTTAATAATAAGGTGTATGTCTATCCTTCGCACGACATCCTGCCGCCCGAAGGACAGCGTCAGGATTGGTTCTGCATGGCCGACTACCATGTCTTCTCGTCAGAGAACCTTGTTGACTGGACCGACCATGGCGTCATCGTCAGTCAGGAGAACGTGCCCTGGGGCAATCCCACGGGCTATTCTATGTGGGCACCCGACTGTGTCTATAAGAACGGTAAGTACTACTTCTACTTCCCCAATGCTCCGAAGTCTGGACGTGGCTTTGCCATCGGTGTGGCTATTGCCGACCGTCCCGAGGGACCGTTTAAGTTG
>LXOW01047249.1_pt3 | contig 12308 bp, 10 predicted proteins | sample 1368591 | NCBI WGS metagenome assembly LXOW01 (sample SAMN04884650, study PRJNA319009) | bovine gut metagenome | isolation source: Cow rumen | host: Bos taurus | place: Italy: Legnaro (PD) | collected 2014-07-09
AGATGTGTATAAGAGACAGGGGCTGCACCGCGCCGATGCGTGACGAACACCAACTGCACGCGGCGGTGGTCGAGATTATCGTCGAAAAGGGTGCCGACGTGCGCTATTCGACAGTCCAGAACTGGTATCCCGGCGATGCCGAAGGCCGCGGGGGCATCCTGAACCTCGTCACCAAGCGCGGCATTTGCCGCGGCGAGGGCAGTCACCTCAGTTGGACGCAGGTGGAAACCGGTTCGGCCATCACCTGGAAATACCCTTCCACCATCCTCAAGGGCGACAATTCCTCGTCCGAGTTTTATTCGGTGGCGATGACCGGCAACTACCAGCAGGCCGATACCGGGACGAAAATGATCCACCTGGGCCGGAACACCCGCAGCCGCATCATCAGCAAGGGCATTTCCGCCGGCCACAGCCAGAACAGTTACCGGGGCCTGGTCCACGTCGGCGCCGGGGCGGAAGGGGCCCGGAACTATTCGCAGTGCGACAGCCTGCTCATCGGCTCCGACTGCGGTGCGCATACCTTCCCGGTCATCCGGAGCGCCAATCCGTCGGCGGTCGTGGAGCACGAGGCGACGACCTCGAAAATCAGCGAACAGCAACTTTTCTACTGCAACCAGCGCGGCATTCCGCCGGAGGATGCGGTGGCGCTCATCGTAGGCGGTTACGCCCGTGAAGTGCTGCAGCGCCTGCCGATGGAATTCGCCGTGGAGGCGCAGAAACTCCTTTCCCTGTCCCTGGAGGGGGCCGTAGGATGATGCCCTGGGTGTTGGATCTGACCGCCTCCGTCCTGGGGCTGGCCTGCGTGTTTCTGGCGGGACGCGCATCGAAATACAATTTCTGGGTGGGTTACCTTTACACGGCGGCGCTCTTTCTGCTGTTTTGGGACCGGCATCTTTACGCGAACCTGATTTTGCAGCCGATATCGCTGGGGATCAATATCCTGGGCCATTACCGCTGGACGCATCCCCGGGAAGGGGAGCGCAGTGCGGAGGACGCATCGGCGCTGAAAGTCAGTATGCTGGGCTGGTGGGAGCGTGGGCTGGCCGTGGTCTCGGTGCTGGTGCTGGCGTTTGCCTGGGGCCTTGCGCTGGACCGTCTGTTCCCCGCCGACCCCCATCCTTACCTCGACGCGGTGGTGACGATGCTGATCCTGACGGCGCAGTTGCTTTCGGCGCTCAAGAAATGGGATTGCTGGGTGGCGTGGCTGCTGGTCAACATTACGCAGATCGCGCTGCACCTTTCCGTCGGCAATCCGTTCATGACCGTGGTCAGCGGCCTGTACCTGGTGAACGGCTGCTGGTCCCTGTATTCCTGGATGAAACGTTATAAGAACAATGGATAATTTGCTTGAAATCATAAACCTGCACGCTTCCGTCGGCGACAAGGAAATCCTGAAAGGGGTGGACCTGGTCATCCGCCGCGGAGAGGTGCACGCCGTGATGGGGCCCAACGGGGCCGGAAAATCGACGCTCAGCGCCGTGCTTACGGGACGCCCGGACCTTGTGGTGACGCAGGGCAGCGTGCGTTTTGCCGGCCGCGATTTGCTGGCGATGGCGCCGGAAGAGCGTGCCTGGGCGGGGATTTTCCTTTCGTTCCAGTATCCCGTGGAGATTCCCGGCGTGTCCATTACGGCCTTTATGAAAGCGGCCCTGGCGGCCAGACGCAAGGCGCAGGGGCTTCCGGAACTGAAGCCCGGGGAGTTCCTGCGGCTCCTCAAGGAGAAGATGGCGTTCGTGGGGATGAAGCCGGACTTCGCCACCCGCGCCGTCAACGAAGGCTTCAGCGGCGGGGAGAAAAAGCGCAATGAGATTTTCCAGATGGCGATGCTGGATCCGCAGTTCGCCATCCTCGACGAGACGGACAGCGGTCTGGACGTGGATGCGCTGAAAATCGTGGCGGCCGGGGTGAATGCCCTGCGCGCGCCGGAAAAGTCGGCCATCGTGATTACCCATTACAAGCGGCTTCTGGAGTATATCGTGCCGGATGTGGTGCACGTGCTCAAGGACGGCCGCATCGTGAAGACCGCCGGCCCCGAACTGGTGGAGCAGATTGATCGTCAGGGATACGAAGGACTCGATGGATAGATTGTTTGTCATAGGGCGGGATGCGGTGCCGGCACGCTTCGATGCGGAGCCGGGCGTGCCTTTGCGCCTGACTTTCGTCGCGCTGCCCGGGCAGTCCTGTGCCGTGGAGACGGAGGTGCTGCTGGCGCAGCCCGGATGTGCGGTGGATATCGCCGGTTTATACCTTTGCGAAGGCGACGACCGCTTCTCCCTGCGGCTGAACCTGCGGCACGAGGCGGGGGAATGCCGTTCCCGGCAACTGTTCAAAGGGATGGCTTCCGGCCGTTCCCGTGCCCTTTTCGACGGCAGGGTCTATGTCGCGCACGGGGCGCAGAAGACCGTTGCGCTGCAGGAGAACCACAGTCTGCTGCTCGATGCCGCCGCTTCGGTGGAAAGCCGTCCGCAGTTGGAAATCTACGCCGACGACGTGGAATGTTCCCACGGGGCGACGGCGGGGTCGCTCGACGCGGCGCAGCAGTTTTATATGCAGAGCCGGGGGATTCCCCGCGAAGAAGCCCTGCGCCTGCAAAAAATGTCCTTCCTGTCTCCGGTGCTTGAAAGGCTGCCGGAACAACTTGTCAGTGAGGTAGTTGCCTTCTTATGAAACTTTCCCCGACGCCTAAGATCAATCTCGGCCTGAACGTGAAGGCAAAGCGTCCGGACGGGTATCACGAACTGGAAACCCTGTTCGTGCCCTGCGACGCCTATGCCGATGTGCTGGAGATTGAGGAGGCGCCTGCCCTGCGGGTGGAGATCCCCGGGGCGGACTGGCCGGTGGAGGACGACCTGACCGTGCGGGCCTGGCGGCTTTTGCACGGGGAGTTCGACCTCCCCCCGGTGCGGATTTATCTGGAGAAGCATATTCCCGTCGGGGCGGGGCTGGGCGGCGGTTCTTCCGATGCCGCGGCCGCGCTGAAACTCCTGAATGCCTTGTTCTCCCTGGGGCTCTCGGAGGCGGAACTGGCGCAGCGGGCGGCCCGCCTGGGCTCCGACTGTGCCTTTTTCATCTACGATACGCCGATGTTCGGAACGGGGCGCGGAGAGTTGTTGGAGCCGTTCCCGCTGGATTTGTCGGGGTATCGCCTCGTTGTGGAGATGCCGCAGGGCGAGCGGGTAAGTACCCGGGAAGCGTATGCGGGCATCGTGCCGGCAGCAGCGGCCGTTCCGCTCCGGGAGGCGCTGCGCTCGCCGGTCCCCGGCTGGCGGGAGTGCGTTTTCAATGATTTCGAGGCGACGGTCTTTGCCACGCATCCGCGCATCGCGGCACTCAAAGCCGAAATGTATGCGCGCGGAGCGGTGTATGCGGCGATGTCCGGTTCCGGCGCCGCGGTATTCGGACTGTTTGCGCGATGAGGGGAGGGTGGTCATTTTTTGCAGTCCTGCTGTTATTGTTGACGATAAGTACTGTCGCTGCGGCGCAGACGACGAAGGTGCGCGGTATCGTGAAGGACGCCGAGACGGGGGAGCCGATTCCCTTCGCCGCGGTATTTTTCAAGGGGACGACCATCGGTCTGACGACGGACAATGAGGGAAAGTATAACCTGGAGACCCGCGATAAGGCGGCGCAGGTGCTCTGCTGCCAGTTGCTGGGCTATGAAAGCCAGGAACGGACCATCCGGCAGGGCGGCTTTACCGAGGTGAATTTCACCCTGGTTCCTTCGGACAACCGCATCAAGGGCATTATCGTCAAGGCGGACAACCGGAAAATCAAGCGTCTGCTGGCGGGAATCGAGGCGAACCGCTATCGGAACAATCCGGAAATGCGGCCGCGCTATTCCTGCGATGTCTATAACAAGATGGAACTGGACCTGACGCACGCGAAGGAACGGCTCAAGAGCAAGCGCTTCCTGCGGGAGTTCGGCTTCGTGTTCGATTATATGGATACCTCGTCGGTGTCCGGCGTGCCCTATCTTCCGGTGATGATTTCCGAGACGGTGACGCGCCGCAGCCATTCCAGCAACCCCGACGTGGACGGGGAGACGGTGATCGCCAACCGGATTTCCGGCATCAATCCGGATGCCAACCTGCTGACCCAGTTCACGGGCAGCATGCACCTGAAAATCAATTTCTACAATCCCTTCATCAATTCCTTCGACGTGGAATTCCCCTCGCCGATCCAGTCGGGAGGGCTTCTCTTTTATAATTACTTCATCATCGACACGCTCCAGGTGGATGCCCGCAAGACCTATAAGATCCGCTATCATCCCAAGGCCGGCATTTCGTCGCCCGCCTTCGACGGGGAGATGCTGGTGGATGCCGAGGATTTCGCCCTGCGCTCGATTCACGCCAAGATGATGCGGGGCGGGAACGTGAACTGGTTGCGCGACATCGTCATCGATGCGGAATATACCCGCCTGGAGGATTCCACCTGGTTCTACAAGAACGACAAGATGTATGCGGATTTCTCCGTGGCGCTCGGGGATTCGTCGAAGATGATGTCCTTCCTCGGGGTGCGGCAACTGGAATACTCGAATCCGGATTTTTCGACGGAAGTGACCTACAAGGGGTCCGACGGGCCCGTGAAAGTGGACCGGGATGCCAATCACAAGGACGAGTCCTATTGGGCGGAGGTGCGCCCGTACGAACTGACGGACAAAGAGAAAGACATCTACAAGATGGTGGACCAGGTCAAGGACGTTCCGCTTTACAAGGACCTTTATACCATTATCTATACGCTGATCAACGGCTATTGGGAAATCGGGCCCATAGGCATCGGCCCCTATGCCAAGATCATCAGTTTCAACAATCTGGAAGGGGTGCATCTGCAGGCGGGGGTGCGTACGAGCAAGGATTTCAGCAAGAAGCACCGCCTGGGGGGCTGGATCGGCTACGGCTTCCGGGACAAGCAGGTCAAGGGCGGCGTGACCTATGAACTGCTGTTGAGCAAGGAGCCGACGCGCAAGTTCACCTTCGAGGGCAAATACGACCTGTTGCAGTTGGGCCGCGGCGCGAGTACCTATACGGACCAGAACATCCTTTCGTCGATTTTTGGAAAAGGCAATGCGCAGCGGCTGCTGCCGGTGATGCACTTCTCGGGCAAGTACGAGCACGAGTTCTCGACTTCCTGGAATTTCGAGGCGGGACTGGACGTGAAGCGCTTTTTCCCGAACGCCTTCGTGCCCCTGTGGCGGCAGGACCAGACTTGGCAGCCGTCCATCGCCACCAACGAGGCGCACGTGGTGTTGCGGTATTCCAAGGACGAGACGGTGAACCGCGGGCATTTCATCAAAACCTACGTCCATACCAAATACCCGGTGGTCACCTTGGCCCTGACCGGCGGCATTCCCGGCATCCGGAAGTACGACGTGGGCTTTTTCCGTCCGGAACTCTCCCTGGACTGGAAATTCCGCATCCCGCCCGTTGGTATGTCAAAGATTCATCTGAACGTCGGAACCATCGTCGGACAGGTGCCCTATCCGCTCCTGCATCTGCACGAGGGGAACGGTACGTTTATCCTGGACAAGAGCGCTTTCTCCTGTATGGAGTTCTTCGAGTTTGCCTCCGATACCTGGGCCACGCTGTTCTGGAATCACAATTTCAACGGGTTCTTCCTCGGGAAGATTCCCTGGATCAAGAAACTCAACCTGCGCGAGGAGTTCACCTTCAAGATGGCCTGGGGCTCGCTGCGGGAAGAGAACGACGGCCGTTCCGGGACGGCGCCCATCAGTTTCCCCGAGGGGATGGACAAGATGGGGATGATGCCGTATATGGAAATCGGCGCGGGCATCAGCAACATCCTGCGGCTCATCCGCGTGGACTTCTTCTGGCGGCTCACGCACCGCGAGAAGGAAATCGGCGGGGAGATGGTCAAGGCCCGCAATCTCTTCGTCGTCAACGTCGGCCTCGAATTCCGCTTCTAGCGCATCCCCCGTTCATTCCAGGGCAAAGGTGATGACGACGTCACCGAAGCGGCTGGTGACCAGGTCTTCGGACTGGAAGAAGGTGGAGGCCAACTGGCCACGCCAGACGATGTCGTCCTTGTCATTGTAGGGGATTTCCAACTCAAAGCCGTAGGACTTTGAATTGTACTTGACCACGGCGCTGCATTTCCAACTGGTGCGCGTGCCGCCGTCGTCTTCGGTCACCAGGAACGCCATCTTTTCCATCGCGGAAGAAAAATCCGTCATCAGGGGCGTGTTGATGACCAGTTCCTGTCCCAACTGTCCCCGCCGGACGACGAGCGTGAAATCCGTGATGGAAGGGTGATAATTCTTCAGTTCCGCTTCCGTAGAGGCCTTGAAGCCGTTGGCCGCCCCGCACTGGATACGGAACTCGGAAGCGCCTCCGAACCAGGAATCATACTGGCGCATCATCTTGAAACTTTGGATGGAAAGCGTGCGCATCGAAGGCGCCGATGCGGCGGGTGCGGCTTTGGCAAAGAGGTCGAGCGGGGTAAAGGCGCTGTCGTCATTGCGGTTGATGACCCAGACCGGCCGGCTTGCCGCCATCGCCTCGGTGACCACGACGGAGTCCCGGACCACCAGCCTTCCGTCCGCGTCGCGCAGCAGTTCATAGCCGTAGTTGGATTCGGCCCCGTAGCCCGGATCCCAGGTGATGACGGGCAGCGTGCTGCCATCCCAGTCTTCCGAGAACGGCCAGTAAATCTGAATGTCCGATGCCTCCATCGCGTCCAGCCAGGCCTGTACGTTGCCGACGCCGCTTTCCGCCCGGGACCCGGCCTGCGCTTCCAGGTATTCGGTAATCAGTTCGCGCAGGGGTTTCTCATACTGGCGCCCGGCGGCTTTCCCTTCCGGGTCTCCCACCCCCGCACCGGGCAGCCGGAGCAGGTCGCGCATCATATATTCTTCGTCATAGCCGTTGCCGGAGGAGGCTCCGACGGCATCGCGGACCTCGTTCAACTGCCCCTGCGCGAGCGGCAGCGACGACAGGATACGGGCGACCTCCGCCAGGGGAGCGCGTTTGTCGGGGATGAGGGTTTCAGGTGCCGGAGTTTCAAATTCGCGGCAGGCGGGCAGCGTCAGCATCGCTGCAACGCATACAGACAGATACTTTTTCATTTTGCTTCGGTTTTTGATTCCGAAGCAAAGGTAAGTCAGGACCTGCCGTTGAAAATTTTTTTCAACGCTTATTTTGTCTCCGGCGATGAAAATTGTACGAAGCGGTCCCGTCCGGAGAGATCGGGCAGCAGGGAAACGCCCGAAAAACCGGCCTGCGAAAAGACCTGCGCCGTCTCCGGTCCCAGCGTGTCATTGATTTCGACGATGCCCGTGCCTCCCGGGGCCAGTTGCCGCGCCGAGATGTCGGCGATTGCGTAATAGAAGCGCAGCGGGTCGTCGTCGGGCACGAACAGCGCCATTCCCGGCTCGAAATCCAGTACGTTGATCCGCATCTGCGCCTGCTGCCGTTCCAAGATGTACGGCGGGTTGGAGACGAGCAGATCGAAGGGCCCTCCATCGATGTGGGGACGCTCCAGCACGTCTGCAAGCAGGAAACGCGGGGCGGGAGCGTCCGGGAACTGGGTCCGGGCCACGGCCAGCGCCTCCGGGGACAGGTCGACGCCGACAACCTGGATGTCCGGCCGTTCCATCAGCAGGCTCCAGGCAATGCAGCCGCTGCCGGTACAGAGGTCCAGTACGCGGGCGCCGGGGCCGGTGGCGTCGATGCAGCCCAGGGCCCGCTCTACGAGCAGTTCCGTTTCCGGACGCGGAATCAGCACCGCGGGATTCACCCGGAAATCGCGGCCGTAGAACGGCGCTTTTCCCAGGACGTATTGCAGCGGTTCTCCGGCGAGCAGACGGGTCAGGTCGCGCTGCATCTGCCGCAGGCCCTCCGGCGGAATTTCCGTTTCCGGATGCACGAGGGGCGTATGCGGCGGCAGGCCGAGCCGTGCGCTGAAGAGTTGCGTGATGATGTTGCCCGCTTCAGGGGCGGGATACAAAAGCAAAAGGGCCCCGCGGCCCTCTTGGATGAAATCACGCAGCAGCACGGCTTTTATTCGCTTTCGATGATGCGGGTGAGAAAATCGGTCATATCCATTCCGGCTGCCTTGACCATCTTGGGCACCAGCGAGGCGCTGGTCATCCCGGGGATGGTATTGACTTCCAGGAAATACAGTCCCTCCTCCGTGGCGATATAGTCGATGCGGACAATGCCCGCGCAGCCCAGATGCGAATACAGCCGGCAGGTGGCGCGCTGCACTTCGTCGCGCAGGCCGTCGGGAATTTCGGCGGGACAGACTTCGCGGCTGTGGCCGTTGTATTTGGCGTCATAGTCGAACCAGGTCCCCTCGGGGATGATTTCAATCACGGGCAGGGCCTGGACGCCGTCGGCGCTTTTCCAGGCGGCGCAGGTCAGTTCCCGTCCGCTGACCCCCTGTTCCACGAGGACGGTACGGTCTTCACGGAACGCCAGCAGGATGGCGGTCTTCAACTCTTCGGCTTTCTCCACGCGGCTGATGCCGAAACTCGAACCGCCGGAGGTGGGCTTGACGAACACGGGGAACTTCAACTTTTCGCAGACGGCCGCGCAGGCGGCGTCGATGTCGTCCCCCTTGTGGACCAGGACATCCGGAGCGCAGCGGACCGCGTTCAGGTCCTTGATATAGGTCTTGCAGGCATATTTGTCAAAGGCCACGGAGGAAGTGAAAGCCCCGCAACTGCTGAACGGGATGCCCAGCATTTCCAGGTAGCCCTGCAGCAGACCGTTCTCTCCGGGCGCACCGTGCTGGACGATGTACGCGTAGTCGAAGCGTACCTTCTTTCCGTACAACTGGACGGAGAAATCGGTTTTGTCGATTTCCGGCCGCGCCCCTTCGGGGAAGGTCACGCGCATCGCGTTGCGGTTTTTCGCCGCCACCAACTGCCATTTGCCGAATCGCGCGAAAATCTGGTAGATGTCGTATTCGGTGCCGTCGATGCGGGAAGCGACGAACTCGCCGCTCCGGCAGGAAACTTCCCATTCAGAGGAATCGCTGCCGTAAATCACGGCGATTGCTTGATATTTTCCCATACAGATTTATTTCTTGCTGAATTTGCGGAACTTGCGGGTGGTAGGGGCGCTTTCGCCGATGATTTTCAGGCACTCCGCCTCCGTCAGTGCGGCGGGATCCGTGCCCTTGGGCAGTTTGTAATTGGACTGTCCGTATTTGATATAAGGTCCGTAGCGGCCCGAGAGGATTTTCATCTCTCCCCATTCCTTGATGACCTCGGAAGTGGCGGATTTGGCGGAGGCGGCGTCGAGCAGCCGGATGCATTCGTCCAATGTTATGCTTTCGGGCGCCTTGCCGCGGGGCAGGGAAACGCTCTTATCGCCGCACTTGATGAAGGGACCGTAGCGGCCGCGCATCGCCACTACCGCTTCGCCGCCGTATTCCCCGACCGTGCGCGGAAGCCGGAACAGTTTCAGCGCCTCTTCGAGGGTGATGTTCTCGATCAGTTGGCCCTTGCCCAGGCTCGCGCAGACGCGGGAATCGCCCTCGCCCTTCTGGACGAAAGGACCCCACTGCCCGAATTTGGCGATGATTTTCTGCCCGTCCGCAGGATCCGTGCCCAGTTCCCTTTCGATGCGGGAATACTGCCGGTCGGAGACGGCCTGCTCTACCTTGTGGTGGAAGGGGGCGTAGAACTGGGCGATGACCTCGTTCCAGACGCGTTCTCCTTCGGCAATCAGGTCGAAGTCCTTCTCCACGTTGGCGGTAAAGTCATAGTCCATAATGTCCGGGAAGTTGGCGCAGAGGTAATCCGTGACGATGATGCCGATTTCCTGGGGCAGGAGTTTTCCCTTCTCGGCCCCGATCATCTCGGTCCTGACGCTTTCAGTGATGGTGCCGCCTTCGAGCCGCAGCACTTTCACCTGTGCCGGCGTACCCTCCTTGTCTCCCTTGACGAGGTAGCCGCGCCCTGCGGTCAGGGTCGTCACCGTCGGGGCATAGGTGGACGGGCGGCCGATGCCCAGGTCTTCCATTTTCTTGATGAGCGTGCGGTCGGAATAGCGCAGGGGCGGCTGGGTGAACTTGCCTTCCGCCACCATGCTTTCCGCCTTGACCGGTTCGCCGGGGGCGACATCCGGCAGGAAAGCCACGCCCTCTTCGGTTTCTCCCTCTTCCGGGGTGTCCCGGTACAGTTTCAGGAAGCCGTCGAAGAGGACTTTCTGGGCCCGTACGATGAATTTCTCAGGGCGCTTGTCGGAATCGACGCTCACCGTCCGTTCCTCGATGCCGGCATCCGCCATCTGGGAGGCGACGGTGCGCTTCCAGATCAGTTGGTAGAGCCGCTTTTCCTGCTCCGTTCCCTCGATGGAGGTATTCTGGATATAGGTGGGACGGATGGCCTCGTGCGCTTCCTGGGCGCCGCGGGAATGGGTCTTATACTGGCGCGTATGGGCGTATTCGGCGCCGAAATTCTCCACGATGAAGGCTTTGGCGGTGCCGAGCGCGAGCGACGACAGGTTCGTGCTGTCGGTACGCATATAGGTGATAAGTCCGCGTTCGTAGAGGTTCTGCGCCAGCCGCATCGTCGTACTGAGGGACAAATGCAGTTTCGCCGCGGCTTCCTGCTGCAGCGTGGAGGTCGTGAAAGGCGGTGCCGGGCAGCGCGAAACGGTCTTTTTCTCCATTTCGCCGATCTGGAACTTTGCGCCGATGCTGTCTTCGAGGAATTTGCGTGCCGCTTCGGGCGTATCAAAGCGCGTGTCGAGCAGTCCGCGGGCTACGCCGCCGCCGAAGGCCAGTTGCGCTTCGACGCGGTAATAGGCTTCCGGCTTGAAGGCGGCGATTTCCCGCTCGCGGTCCACCACCAGGCGGAGCGTGACGGACTGCACGCGCCCTGCGGAGAGCCCCTTCTGCACCTTGCGCCAGAGGATGGGGGAGAGTTCGAAGCCCACCAGACGGTCCAGCGTACGCCGGGCCTGCTGTGCGTTGACGAGGTTATAATTGATGTCCCGGGGATGCTCCACGGCTTCCAGGATGGCGTTTTTGGTAATCTCGTGGAAGACGATGCGGCGGGTGTGCTCCTTCTCCAGCCCCAGAACTTCCGTCAGGTGCCAGGAAATGGCTTCCCCCTCGCGGTCCTCATCGGAAGCGAGCCATACGGTCTTGGCCGCGGAAGCCGCCTTGCGCAGTTCGGCGACCAGTTTTTTCTTGTCATCCGGAATTTCATATTCGGGGCGGAACCCGTTGGGGATATCCACGCTCAGTTTCTTCTCGGCGAGGTCGCGGATATGGCCGCGGCTGGACTTTACCACATATTCCTTCCCCAGAAAGCGCTGTATGGTCTCGGCCTTCGTGGGGGACTCTACTATCACTAGATTTTCAGCCATCGCTCAAGTGTTTTGAACTGCAAAGAAAAACACAAACTCTCAAATTTTCAAAAATTAATGGTAATTTTGCAACATCATGAAAGAAGAAACCCGCAGGAAAATCATACGATGGTTCTGGATTTTGCTTTGCTTCCCCTTCGCGGCAATAGCCTTGCTATTGCTGCTGGTGGGACTCTTTGCGAAAATCCCCTCCTTTGAAGAACTGGAGCGTCCGGATAACAAACTGGCCACCCAGGTCATCGCCGAGAACGGGGAAGTGCTCTGCACCTTCCATATCGAGAACCGTACCTATGTTGCCTATAAGGACCTGTCGCCGCATCTCGTGCACGCGACGGTCGCTACCGAGGACAAGCGCTTCTACCGGCATTCCGGCATCGACCTGCGCGGTCTCGGGCGGGTGTTCTTCAAGACCCTGCTGCGCGGGGACATGAGCCAGGGCGGCGGCAGTACCGTCACCCAGCAGTTGGCCAAGACCCTCTATCCCCGTATGGAAAGCGGCCGCCGCATCCCCGGCTGGTCCAAGGTGGTGATGGTCTGGAACAAGATGCGGGAGTGGATTACCGCGGTCAAACTCGAGCGCGATTACACCAAGGACGAAATCATGGACATGTACCTCAACTCCATCTTCTTCGGAAGCGGAGCCTACGGGGTCAAGACCGCCGCGGAAACCTTTTTCGCCAAGCAGCCCGCCGAACTGACCGTTGAGGAAAGCGCGACCCTCATCGGTATGGTGAACAAACCCACGCGCTACAATCCCGTCATCAATTACGACCGCAGCCTGGCGCGCCGGAACTTCGTCATCGACCGGATGCAGCAGGCCAAATACCTGACGCGTCACGAGGCCGATTCCATCAAGGCCCTGCCGATTATGCTTTCCTACTCCGTGCGGGATCACAATTCCGGGCTGGCGCCTTATTTCCGGGACCGTCTGCGCCGGGATATGTCCGCGAACCGGCCCAGGCGCTCCGA
>LXOW01056876.1_pt1 | contig 12307 bp, 9 predicted proteins | sample 1368591 | NCBI WGS metagenome assembly LXOW01 (sample SAMN04884650, study PRJNA319009) | bovine gut metagenome | isolation source: Cow rumen | host: Bos taurus | place: Italy: Legnaro (PD) | collected 2014-07-09
GGCTTCTGCCATCCTTTGCTGACAGCCTGTTCAGCTTGTCAAAAGGTTTTTTGACAAGCTGATGGGTCCCGTTGGGGATCCATGCTTTCGTTTTCGTGTGTTTCGATCCGCTCAGGCCTCTGTGGAGGTCTTCGTGCTGCGCAGGACGCTCCTGACCAGGAACAGGGCGCCGATCATCAGCACCAAAGCCACGGGCAGGGCGATGACGGCCTTGGGTACGAAGCCGGCGAAAAGATAGGCGACGAAGCTGACCCCCGCCACGGTCACAGCGTAAGGGAGCTGGGTGGACACGTGGGTCACGTGATCGCACTGAGCGCCGGCGCTGGCCATGATGGTGGTATCGGAGATGGGGGAGCAGTGATCGCCGCAGACGGCCCCGGCCATGCAGGCGGACACGCACACCACGCCCAGGGGGTCCGTCAGCGGGAACACGCCCAGGGTGATGGGGATGAGGATGCCGAAGGTTCCCCAGCTGGTGCCGGTGGCAAAGGAAAGGGCACAGGCGATCACGAACACGATGGCGGGCAGGAAGGACTGGAAGCCGCCGGCGGAGCGTTCCACCAAAGCTTCCACAAACTGCTTGGCGCCCAAACTGTCGGTCATGGCCTTCAGGCTCCAGGCAAAGGTCAGGATCAGGATGGCGGGAACCATGGACTTGAACCCTTCGGGGATGCTGGCGGCGATCTCCCGGAAGGGGATCACTCGGCGGAGGAGATAGTAGATCACGGTGATCACCAGCGCCACGGAGGAGCCCAGCATCAATCCCAGGGAGGCGTCGCAGTCGGAGAAAGCCTGCACGAACCCGGCGCCCTCAAAGAATCCGCCGGAGTAGATCATGCCGGTGATGCACGCTGCGATCAGCACCAGGATGGGCAGCACCAGATCCATCACCTTTCCCTTCGGATTGGCGTTCTCGCCGGCGGCGTCCGCCATGGCCTTCACGCCGGAAAACAGGTCTCCTTCCTCCCGGGCGTTGCGCTCATGGACCGCCATGGGGCCGAAGTCCAAATTGGTGACGGCCAGGAAGATCATCATGGCGATGGTCAAAATGGCGTAGAAGTTGAAGGGGATGGCCCGGATGAACAGGTACAGACCGTTGCCGTCCTCCACGTAGGAGCTGACCGCCGCCGCCCAGGAGGACACCGGCGCGATGATGCACACCGGCGCCGCCGTGGCGTCGATGAGATACGCCAGCTTCGCCCGGCTGATGCGGCTCTTATCGGACACAGGCCGCATGACGGAGCCCACGGTCAGGCAGTTGAAATAGTCGTCCACGAAGATCAGCACCCCCAGGGCAATGACCGCCAACTGGGCCCCGGCCCGGCTCTTGATATGCTCGGACGCCCAGCGACCGAAGGCGGCGGAGCCGCCGGCCTTGTTCATCAGCACCACCAGGATGCCCAGAATAACAAGGAATACCAGGATGCCTACATTATAGCTATCTGCGAGAGAAGCCACCACGCCGTCGTTGAAGATGTGGGTCAGCGTCCCCTCGAAGTTGAAATTGGAGTAGAGGAGCCCCCCGACCAGGATGCCTACGAACAGGGAGGTATACACCTCCTTCGTAACGAGGGCGAGACCGATGGCGATGATGGCCGGCAGCAGAGACCAGATGGTTTGATAGAAGCGGGAGGGGACCTCTGCGTCCGCCTCGCCTTCCGCGAAGGCTATGGCGGTGAACAGCAGCAGGATGATCGTTACGATCGCCAGAATGGACAGGTTTCTTTTTGCGTTTCTCATGGGAATTCCTTTCGCGCTATGGCTAAAATACGATCAACTGTGGAATCATGACCCGCCATGACTCCACAGTTGAAAAAAGGATTCCCCTATCTCGTCTGACAGCTCTCCGCCCTTTGGGCGACAGTTCAACGGATGTTCTCCGCTGCCCCGGACACGGATCAGATCAGGCGCTCTTGTCCGCTCCTCGGCGGTCCTCCCTTTCCTTCGCCCCCCATGCCTGTGATGGGACGAACTACTGATGATGACCGCGACCTCTATCATGAGTATTCAGTTGATTTCGTATATAATATACGGCGATCCGCTCAAAGTCAAGCTTTTTCTTGTTTCTGTTTCATGGGCGGATGCTGTGTCTTGCGTGTAAAAGCCGGGACTGGTATAATAGGCTGACTATATGAAAAGCAGGAAGGAACGCAGATCATGACGGAACGGGAGCGGCGTCTGTTGGTGAGCCGGACGCTGGATATCGGGGAACGGATGCTCCTTTCAGGCGGCGAAGTGAGCCGGGTGGAGGACACCATCTCCCGCATCCTCAAAAGTTACGGGGCTCAGCGGGTGGAGGTTTTCACCATCCTGTCCTTCATCTCTCTCACGGCAGTATTCGAAGAGGAATGGGTATTGACGGAGAATCGCCGGGTGAGCATCGTGGCCTATTCCAATGATTTCACCCGCCTGGAGCAGCTCAACGCTCTATCCCGGGAGATCTGCCGGGAGCCCCTGCCCCTGGAGGTCCTGGAGGCGCGGCTGGACGCCATGGCTTTGCTTCCCCAGAGAAAGAAGCTGAAGGAGCTGTATCTGCTGCTGGGGTATATCCTGAGCGGTGCCGGCTTCGCGCTGTTCTTCGGCGGCACCTGGCTGGATTCCTTGGGCGCGGGCCTCTGCTGCCTGGCGGTGTGGTTTTTGAACTGGCTTTTGAAGCGGGGCGCTTTGCAGCGGCTGTTCCACGCCTTTTCGGTGTCCTTCATCGCCGGGGCCCTGTGCTATCTTCTGATCCTGCTGGGCCTCGGGGAGCACCCGGGCCAGATGATGATGGCGGTCATCATGGTGCTGATCCCCGGCATCGCCATCACCAACGCCATGCGGGAGGTACTGATCTCCGATACCATCTCCGGCATTCTGCGGTTGGTGGAGTCCCTGCTCATTGCCTCGGCGGTGGCCTTCGGCTTTGCTTTGGCCATGTTCGTGTTCAAGGATCATTTTCCCGAGGAGCACTTCACCTCCTTGGACGCTGAGTTGCCCTGGCTCCAGGTGCTTGCCGCGGCGGCGGGCACCCTGGGCTTTGCGCTTTTGTTCAACAGCCGTCCCCGACGGCTGCCCTTCGGCGCCCTGGGCGGTGGGCTCACCTGGGTGGTTTACCTTATATTGGCCCGGTTCGTAGGCTCGGACTTCCTCTCCGTGGCCTTGGCCGCCGTGTTCGGCGCCGCTTATGCGGAGATCATGGCTCGGGTGTGCAAAGCGCCGGCCACGGTGTTCACCATTTTAGCTGAGATCGCCCTTATCCCCGGCGGGAGCCTCTACATCACCATGCACCATCTGGTGGGGGGCCGTCAGGCCCAAGCCCTGCAGTATGGTCTCCATACCCTGATGGTAGCCCTGGCCATCGCTTTGGGCATCGTGCTGGTCACCGCCTTCACCACCAGTTTCTTTTCCCGCAAGCGCCGTCCGGCCACGAAGCATAAACATTAATCAGATATTGAAAGTCCCCGCCTCTCTTGGAAGGGGCAAAAATTGACTGTACTTTCAAAAAATGCTATACTGAATCAACATGGTTTTTTCTGGACTGACATTTCTGCTGCTGTTTTTGCCGACCTTGCTCATTTTATTTTTTCTGAGCAGGGATCTTCGTTGGCGCAACGGTGTGCTGGTGGTCTTTTCCCTGGTGTTCTACGCCTGGGGCGAGCCGGTCATGGTGCTGCTGCTCATCGGCACCACCCTGTTCAACTATATCGTCGCCCGGATCATGGGCAGGTCTCGGACCCACAGCAGGAAGAAACTGTGCCTGTTCCTGGGTGTGGCGGGCTCCCTGGCCGGGCTTTTGTACTTCAAATACGCCGGGTTCCTCCTGTCCACCCTTTCTTCCCTCTTTGGCTTTCAACTGACCTTTGACGCGCCGAGGCTGCCCATCGGCATCTCATTCTATACGTTTCAAATACTCACCTACACCGTGGACGTATACCGGGGCAAGGCCGCCGTCCAGAAAAGTTTTTGGAAGCTGCTCCTGTACGTGAGCTGCTTCCCCCAGCTGATCGCAGGGCCCATCGTCCAGTATTCGGACGTGGCGGAGGCGCTGGATGGGAGGTCGACCTCCCCCAATGGTTTTATCAACGGCGTTCGCCGCTTCCTCCTGGGGCTCGGCAAGAAGGTGCTGTTGGCCAACACCTGCGGGAGTTTCCTGCTGACCGTCCTGCCTGCGGGAACGGCGCCCCGATCCGTGAGCGGCGCCTGGCTCAGCGCGTTTCTCTATTCGCTTCAGCTCTACTTCGACTTCTCCGCCTATTCCGACATGGCCATCGGCCTTGGGCGAATATTGGGCTTCACCTATAAGGAAAACTTCCTTTACCCCTACTGCTCCGTTTCGCCTACGGAATTCTGGCGCCGGTGGCACATCTCGCTGGGCAGCTTCTTCCGGGACTACGTGTACATCCCCCTGGGCGGGAGCCGCCGGGGCAAAGGCCGGCGGATGCTGAACCTGCTGATCGTCTGGGCACTGACGGGCCTTTGGCACGGGGCCGCCTGGAACTTCGTGCTGTGGGGGATCTACTGGTTCGTCCTGCTGGTGATCGACAAGGACCTGTCCGGACTGTGGGATCGGGTCCCCACGTTCCTTCGCTGGCTGTTTACTCTTCTTGCCGCGGTCGTGGGCTGGACCATTTTCTATTACACGGACATGAGCGCCCTCTGGATCCATCTGCAGGCCCTGCTGGGCGGAGGGCTTCCCTGGCTGGATGAGGGCACCGTATCCGCTTTTCGTGAGTACGCCCTGTTCCTGCCCCTTGCGTGCCTGGCCGCTGTGCCCATCGTGCCGAGGCTGAAACGGGCGGCACGAAAAAAGCCTGCCCTGGCGTTTCTCGGCACGGTCTTCGCCGTGGCCGCGGGGCTTTTGTCGCTGCTGTTCCTGGTGCGGCAAAGCTATAACCCCTTCATCTATTTTAGATTCTGATGCCTATGAAACGAAAGCTATCCTTCCTTGTCCTATATGGTACACTGGTCCTCTTCGGAGGGCTGGGTGCCCTGCTGCTCCTCTTCGGGGAACGGGAGCCCCATGCTTCTCTGACGGAGAATCGGATGCTGGCCGGATTCCCGGAGCTGTCCTGGGGATCGGTGCAGGACGGTTCCTTTATGTCGGGCCTGGAGGACTTCTTAAGCGACAATATGCCGGAGCGAGACAAGCTGGTGACAGGGGTAGACCTGCTCATGAGCCGCTTCTCCCTGGACCATGAGACCGACGAGATGGCTGCTGAAAACGACATCTTTGACCAGGTGCTGGCCATGGGTCAATCGGAGGAGCCGCCGGAGGCCGTCGAAGCCGTTCCGACGCACACCGCCGCACCAACGCCCATGGAAACGGCGGGAACGCCGCCGCCTGCTGTGCCCCTTGAGCCGGTGACGATCGAGACTCTCGTTCCGGAGACAGAAACACCTGCACCTCAGACCGCCGAGTCCGCCCAAAAGGATCTGTCCGCCGTCCCGACCTGCTACTTTACCTACACCCGGGCCGACGGTTCCGAGCAGGTGGTCTATACCTTCTCTCCGGAGAATATCCGCCGCGCGATCCGGGTCCTCAACGCCTATCGGGCGCTCCTGCCTGAGGACGGCCACATGTTCTTCGCTCAGCCTCCCTTTCCCGGCGTGGCCGGTCAGCTGCAAAAAGGCGAATACATCGGCTGGGGCGGCGAGCTGGAGAACACCATCAACGAATACAGCGATGAAGGCGTGTACATGGTCAGCGTCCAGAAGGTCCTGGAACAGCCATTGTTGGCGGGGGAGTACCTCTATTTCCGAACGGATCATCACTGGACGCCCCGGGCTGCCTGCTACACCCTCAACGCCATCCTTCAAACCGTGGGGATCGATCCCAAACCCTATGATAGCTACGAGTTTACCACCTATCGGGATTTTTACGGCAGCAGCGCCAACAATGACCCTCTCTTCCGCACCCGCAACAAGCCGGACACGTTGGAAGTGCTGATCCCCGCCAGTCCCGTGAAGGGCTACCAAGTGTTCTGGGATGGAAGCGAACGGGAGGTGGCAATGCTCAACGATTCCCATTCCTATCTCGCCTTTCTGGGCGGCACCCTGGGACCCTGGCGCCGCTTTGAAACGGGGATCGACTCCGGTCGCAGCTGTCTGGTCATCGGCGACTCCTTTGCCAACTGCTTCATTCCCTTCCTGACCCCCTATTATGAAACGATCCACGTAACGGACGTTCGGGAATATTACTATGACCGCGCCCACGCCCAATGGACCATTTCTGACCACATTCGGGAGAACGGCATCGACGACGTATACTTTATCCTGTCCACAGCCAACGGCGTGAACACCGTCAGCATCATGGATACCCTGTTGGCCTATCTGTAGGGGGAGACGCCATGAAAAAGCGAAGAAAAACTAAAAAACCTCCCCTTCTGGGCATGGCCCTCACCACAGTGTTGGTGCTGGGAGGGCTGTATGCTTTCCATTGGTGGACCGTGTCCCGAGCCGCCGTCTATGAACAGCGAGCCCGTGAAGCCAGCGCCCGGGGGGATCTGGCCCAGGCCGCCGCTTTAGGGGAGAAGGCTGAGGGCGCCGGTGCCGCAGACGTAATGAACGAGCTGACCTATTCGGGCGCTCTGTCCTTGCTGGAAAAAGGCGAATATGAGCAGGCTCGGGACCTGTTCGTTGGGCTGGGGCCCTATGAGGACGCCGCCCTGCAGGCGTTAAAATGCACCTATGGTCTGGCGGAACAAGCGGAGGCAGCCGGGGATCTGGAGGCTGCCCTTCAGGACTATCTGTCCGCCGTGGGGTATGGGGACGCTTTGGACAGAGCCGACCAGTGCCGTTACGCCATGGCGGAACGATCCCTCCAAAATGGAGACGAACGGACCGCCTTTCAGCAGTTTTTAGATTTGGGCGGCTTTCGTGACGCTGCTCAGCGGGCTCGCGCCATTGCCGTAGCCCTGACGGAGGAGCCCGACGAGGACCTGGCTATGATGCTGGCCCAGGGGTATACTGCCGCCGATTGGGAGAAGCAGAATCAGCTGCGCCGGATGCACGAGTCCCTGTCCAGCCACCGGCTGGCGGCAGGTCACGATCATGCCGCCATTCTGACGGAGAAAGGCACGGTCCGGGCCGCGGGCGACAATGCCCAGGGCCAGTGCGAGACCCAGGATTGGACCGACGTGGTGGCCATCGACGCCGGATATGCCCATACTCTGGCGCTCACTGCCGATGGGCGTGTGCTGGCTGCCGGGGACAACAGCTGCGGCCAATGTGACGTGAACGGCTGGCAGAACGTAATCCAGATCTGCTGCGGCCCCTGGGACAGCTACGGTCTCACCGCGTCGGGCGCGGTGCTCCACTGCGGTTTCTCCGATCTGCCCACCCTCTCCGGCTGGGCGGACGTGCGCTCCCTGGGCGCTGGGGATGGGATCCTGTTCGCCGTACGGCAAAACGGTTCCCTGTTGAGCAGCGCAGCGGATCTTGGGAAAGATTGGCAGGGCCTCGTCTCTGCGTCCGCCGCCGGATATGCGCCCGCCGGTTTGAAGGAGGACGGCACTTTGCTTTGGGATGGCCACGATCTGTCCGGGTGGACGGACCTGGTGGCTATCGACAGCAGCGCCACCCTGCTTGTGGGCCTAAAGGTGGACGGCACATTGCTGGTGGAGCCTCTGCTGCCGGCGGATGCGTCCCTGCTGTTTGCCCTTCGCGCCGAAAAGGATGTGGTGGGCATGGACCTAGCGGGGACCTATGCTTTGATCCTCCACGGGGACGGTACCCTTTCCGCTCTCGGGGCCGGGTTTGACGCCTCCGCCCTGATCGTCTCCGAAAGCTGATATTGACAAACGTTCCCTCCGAAGCTATAATAACCATGCTGTATTTGTGCCTGTAGCTCAGCTGGATAGAGCGTTAGACTCCGACGCTGAAGGCCTATAGTCCTTGAAAAATGCATAAAAACCACATATGTGCCTGTAGCTCAGCTGGATAGAGCGTTAGACTCCGACTCTAAAGGCCGCACGTTCGAACCGTGTCAGGCACGCCAGAAAAGCCCCGAAAACTCTACGTTTTCGGGGCTTTTCTTTTTTTTGCTCTTGTAGCACACACCGTAGCACATCTTTTTTCACCAATGTATAGGAACATCAGAAATGTATAGGCGATTTCAGGATTTTCCGGTCAAAAGTAGTTGTTTTAGCACATTTTCGCACATTTTTTCCAACAATCATCGGACACGCGGGCGTTATCTCGGACATATTGGACAATCCTCTCTAATCAGCCGACTGAACCGTTTCCGCGCCGACAACAGCGCCAAATAATATATTTTCTTCCAGCCTTTCAATTTTCCGATTCTCGTACCGCTCATAGGTGAGGGGCAAAAATCAAAGCCCCGCACCTTGAAAACTGAATAGCCTGATCAGGTAACAGCAGAATGATACTTCCGCCTTGAACGCGTCACAGCATTGGGCGGCCCGGCGGGATGCGGGGGTCCGAGAGGACATGCGCGAGGACGGCGGCCTGAGAAGGGAACGAGAAATCACTTAACTGGAAAGGCAAAGAAAATGGGTAAAGTAACAGCAATCGTTAACCAGAAGGGTGGCGTCGGCAAGACGACCACTGTAATCAACCTCGGTGCGTGTTTTGCCCGTATGGGCGAGCGGGTCCTGCTGATCGACATGGACGGTCAGGGCAATATGAGCCGTGGCCTGGGCTGTAAAGTGAAGCGCAGTCAGTACACCATCCGCAACGCGCTGGTGGACATCATGAACGGAGTCGATGTCGATCCCATGAAAGGGATCGTTCCCGCGAAATATGATCCCCTGTATATCATGCCCGCAGATAAGCAGCTGCTGGCTTTTGAGCGGTCCTTGAAGAATGAGCCGGAGGCCCCGTATCTTCTTCGTGGATATGTGGAGAAGCTTCAGTGGAGCTTTGACCGCATCCTGATCGACTGTTCACCGAGCCTGGGTGTTCTGACGCAGAACGCTCTGGTCGCTTCCCACAGCGTCATGATCCCGGTGGACCCGGAGTTCTTCGGCGTGGAAGGCGTGGAACAGATCACCTCGACTATGAACGGTGTTCAGCGGAAGATGAACCCGGAACTGTATCTGGAAGGCATCGTGATCGTCAGGCGGAACAACGTGTCCATCGCAAAGCGCACCAACGTAGAAAACCTCCGGCAGCGGTATGGCGATAAGGTGTACAAGACCGAGCTGCCGTCCTCCGTGAAAGCCTCCGAGGCTCAGGCACACGGTATGAGCCTGATCAGCTATATGTCCTGGAACCATCTCACAAGGGCCTATGAAGCATTGGCAAACGAGGTAGTTGCCAATGAGCAGCAGTGAGAGCAGTAAAGACCGGTTTGCTCCTCTGACCTTCGAGCAAATGTACGGCGTCGAGGAGCCGGAGCCGGACGGCAGGCCCCTGGAGCTGGAGATCGACAGTCTGGTCCCGTTTCCGAATCAGCCATTCAATCCATATAACGAGGAAGAAATGGCGAAGATGGTCGAGAGCATCCAGGAGAACGGTGTCATCTCCCCTATTATCGTCCGTTCGAAAGCAGACGGTGAAACCTACGAGATCATTTCTGGCCATAACCGCGTAGAAGCGTGTCGCCGCGCCGGTATCTGTCAGATCCCCAGCTTTATCCGGAATGTGGACGATGATACAGCTGTCATCCTCATGGTGGACAGCAATCTTCATCAGCGAGAGAAGCCAACAGAAATTGAAAAAGCGAGAGCGTATGAGATGAAGCTTAATGCGCTTAAAAGAAGGGCAGGACGGCCCAAAAAAAATTCGTGCCAAGTTGGCACGAATTTTCGCGCAGACCAGACAGTTGCTGAAGGCGGTGAAGATAGCGCCCGACAAATACAACGGTATATTCGTTTGAACAGGCTTATCCCTGCACTTCAGAATGCCGTCGAAAAGAAAAAACTCGCTTTTAATCCTGCCGTTGCACTGTCATATCTTAATCCTGCCGATCAAGCTATTGTTCAAGAGACCATGGAACGCGAAGAAACTGCCCCGTCCCTATCCCAAGCACAGAAGCTGAAAAAGATGGCCAATGACGGCACGATCAATGATGAAAAGATCGTCGAAGTTCTGACCGTCCAGAAGCCAATGTATGAAACCATCACATTTAGGTTTAACACCGTTGAGGAGTATTTCCCCGAGGGTACTACCGGGAAACAAATGCAGGAGATCATCATGGACTTGCTAAGGGACTATCAAGAGAGATGGCAGAAAAAGCGGGAGCGTGAGCAGGCCAGGGAACAGGAGAGGTAATGCACATGAAGAGAAAACGCAAGAAGCGAAAAAGCGCAGATCTGCCGGTGCTGGCAGGCTGTGCTGAGTACAGCTGCATGACGCCCATGGCAGCCATCAACTACTTGAGCATCAACGGCTTCCTCCTGGGGCCGAGCATCAAGGAACAATCCCTTGCGGCGGAGGCCCAGAAGCTGGCCGGGAGCATGGATTGCACCTTTTCCCCCGATCTCAGACGGTTTTTCATTGCCTGCGAAGCGGACGGGGAGACCGGCTGCTGCTGGGTCATCATCCGCCATCTATATGAGAAATGGCACATCGCCATTCCCAAGCCTATCCAAGCCTTTATTTCAATACCGGAGGTCTGGGAGGCATTTCTCCGCATGACGGCGGAGCAGTTGAGCATCCTCCTTTCCTCCGATACGGAAGGAGATCCGTACCTTTGACAGGAACGGAAAGGACCATGTTTTTTACCACAGGAAAGCATCAATTCTATGAACACCTCATGCAGCAGGTCCCGAATTTCGACAAGGCTCCGAGAGAGATAAAGGATGATTCCTGCCTTGTCTGCGAGGGATACAACCCCAAGACCGGCAAATGCAGATTCTGTGTTTGTCTGGACGAACAGCAGCTTCCGGCCTCCGACCGGGAGCATTTTTATAAGAGAAAGGAACAAGAGAAATGAACCGAACTATCACCCGTATCGTTGCCCTGGCTCTTAGCCTGATCTGTCTGTTCACGTTCATGCCAGTGCGTCTCTCCCATGCGGAGGAACCTTATCCGGAGAACGTGACCATTCAGAGCGAGAAGAACAACGCCTTCGACTACCTGGAGTATTACTCCGGCGGCAAGTGGAAGGACCTGAACACGCCCCGCCATTGGGTAGAGCAGACCGGGCAGGTGTGCTTCTGCATTGAGCACAGCTCCGGGAATCCTCACAGTGCCTCCTACACCGCTGCGCCTCCTTCCTCCGTGTTCGGGTCGAACACCTTGGCGGGGCTCCAGACTATCCTCATGTACGGTTACCCCTGCAACACTCCGGACGGCTTTACGGAGGACGAGGCCCGGCAGGCCACGGCCAACGCCATCCGGTTCTGGCTATCTGAGAACGGAGAACCTGGCAGCTACTCCTTCACCAACCGCCGCGCTCATCCCAATCAGATCCGTGCGAAGCTGGGATATGAGCATGTGCTGGAATGGGCTGACGAGCTGTTGCAGATGGCCAGAGACAAGCAGACCCTGAACCACGCCATCGAGTTCACACCCTCTGCCCTGACCCTGGATCGGTCCGGCACCGGGTATAGCGGCACCACCACAGTGCAGCTGACCAACATCAACTCCGGCTACACTCTGGACACCTCCGGCCTGCCTGCCGGCGTGACTCTCACCGGGTTCACCGGGCGTCAGAGCGAGACCCTTACCATCACCGCGCCTCTGACTGCAGCCGGACAGACCTTCTCCATCACGGCCACCGGCAAGGATACCCGTGCCCTGGAGAACATGACAGCGTACATCCCCGCCAAGGACAGCCTTCAGAAGATCTTTTTGTGCGCAAACACTGCGCAGGTCGTGGCCAGCGCCTCCTTCGGCGTCAACACCCCCGCTGCGGGCAAACTGCAGGTCAAGAAGTACGGCGACAATAATGCGCCGCTTGCCGGGGTAAAGTTCGGTATCTATTCGGACGCTGCCTGCTCCACCAAGATCACCGAAGTCACCACCGGAACGGACGGCACCGTTCTGCTGGATAACATGAACGGCGGCACCTACTATGTGAAGGAGCTGTCCACCGTCCGCCCCTATGTGATCGACGGCATGGTCAATACCGTCATCGTCAAGGCCAGCGAGACCACGACTTTGGAGGTCCAGAACGAGACCGCCAAGGGCGTCATCCGGGTGAAGAAGACCGGCGAGGCCCTGGTGGGCACCACCGTTACCGCCACGGAGTACGGCCAGCTTCACACCCCCAAGTACCAGAACGGGGGCCTTGCCGGGTGCGAGTTCACGGTGAAGAACGAATCCGGCACTGTTGTGACCACTCTCACCACGGACGCGGACGGCGTCGCCGAGACCGGCCTGCTCCCTTTTGGGACCTACACCGTGCAGGAGACCGGGGCCC
>LXOW01190663.1_pt1 | contig 12306 bp, 11 predicted proteins | sample 1368591 | NCBI WGS metagenome assembly LXOW01 (sample SAMN04884650, study PRJNA319009) | bovine gut metagenome | isolation source: Cow rumen | host: Bos taurus | place: Italy: Legnaro (PD) | collected 2014-07-09
AAGCACATACTATTATCAATTTAATCATTTAACAATCAAACAGTTATGAATCAGTACGAAACCGTTTTCATTTTAACTCCCGTTTTGTCTGACGAACAGATGAAGGAAGCGGTAAAGAAGTATGAAGATCAGCTGACCAAAAATGGTGCAGAGATCGTTCATGAAGAGAGCTGGGGCATGCGCAAGCTTGCCTATCCCATCCAGAAGAAGTCCACGGGCTTTTACCAACTCATTGAGTACAAGGCCGAGGGTAATGTGATCGCNNTACAACGAGAAGAAACGCAGCAAGAAAGCCGAAGCCGCCGCTGAAGCTCAAGCCTAATGTTGAACAATTAAAAAAGAAGAAAAATGGCACAAGTGAACAACAACAACGACATCAAATATCTGACTCCCATCGCAGTCGATACCAAGAGAAAGAAATACTGCCGCTTCAAGAAGAACCGCATCAAGTACATCGACTACAAAGATGCCGACTTCTTGCTGAAGTTCGTCAACGAGCAGGGTAAGATTCTGCCCCGCCGCATCACCGGCACTTCAACGAAATACCAGCGCAAGGTCGCCCAGGCCGTCAAGCGTGCCCGCCACCTCGCCCTGATGCCATTCGTAGCAGATTGTTTGAANNTATAAGAACGACATCGTCACCGTGAAGCCCGGCTACGGCCGCAACTACCTCATCCCGCAGGGTATGGCCATCCTCGCCACCGAGCGCAACCGCAAGATCTTGGCCGAAGAGATGCGCCAGCAGGCTCACAAGGAAGAGAAGATCAAGAACGAGGCCCTCGAGAAGGCCAAGGCTTTGGAAGGCCTGAAGCTGCAAATCCCCGCCAAGGCTGCTGCCACGGGTAAGATTTTCGGCTCGGTCAACACCATCATGATTGCCAACGCCATCAAGGAAGCCACTGGCATCGAAGTGGACCGCAAGCACATCGTCCTCAACGAAGACGCCATCAAGGAAGTCGGCGACTACACCGCCAAACTGAGACTTCACAAGGAAGTGGCCGTCGACATCGACTTCAACGTCTTCGCCGAATAATAGGATAAACTTTTTCATAATTTTGGGGGCTGTCTCTTTGCTGAGGCAGCCTTTTTTGTATTTTTGACGCGTCGTCATTGCGAGGAGGAACGACGAAGCAATCCAGACAAAAAACCCTGGATTGCTTCGCTTTGCTCGCAATGACGCAAAGCGAGTCAATAATTATCCAATGATTACAAAAAGCATTATAAAACAAATCGCTTCCCTGCGCCAACAAAAGTTCCGCAAAGAGCTGGGCCTCTTCGTCGTGGAAGGACGCAAGATGGTTGAGGAGCTGCTGTGCTCCGATTTCGAAACCGTAGGGCTTTACGCAACCGAGCCTTTCCTCAACGCCTACCCTTCTTTCACTGATGCTGAAGTCGTCAACGAGATGCAGATGGAGCAGATGAGCGGCCAAGACACGCCTCCTGGTATCCTCGCCGTAGTAAGAATTCCCAAACAAGGTGACATCAAGACTTCATCGCCTTATGTCCTGGCTTTGGACGGCATCGCTAACCCAGGCAACATGGGCACGCTCATCCGCACAGCCGAGTGGTTCGGCATCCGCGACCTGGTGTGCAGCACAGACTGTGTGGAGCTATGGAACCCAAAAACGGTACAAGCCACCATGGGTTCGCTGTTTAGGGTGAAGGTGTGGAAAGCCGACTTGGCTGCATATCTCCGTCAAGCCAAGGCAGAAGGCAAAGCTGTTTATGGTGCTTTGCTGGAAGGCAAAGACTTATTCCAGATGAAAGAAAAACCCGACGGCGTCATCGTCATCGGGAGTGAATCGCACGGCATCCGTGCTAAGGTTCTGCCCTGCATCACGCATCCTATCACCATACCACGCGTGGGGGGAAGTGCCACCGAGTCGCTGAATGCGGCTGTGGCTGGAGGAATTATTATTGCCGAGATGACAAAATAAGAATTTGCTGGATTGCTTCGTCGTTCCTCCTCGCAATGCCGCAAAGCGGCAACAAAAAAACCGCCCCGAAAGGAGCGGTTTTTTCGTTCAATCAAAGGATTGATTATTTCACGATAACAACGCGTTGGACGCTGTTGCGGCCGTTGTTGTCATAGATGCTGAAGAAGTAGACACCAGATTCAACATTCATGTCGATGTTGGTGATCATGCTGTCGAGCTTCACCACGCGGAGGAGTTGACCAGCCACGTTGTAGATAGCCACAGTGTTGAGGTTCTCACCTTCGAGGGTGACCATCGAGGTGGCGGGGTTAGGATAGATGCTAGCCAGTTGCTCGGCACTCTCAGCCACAGCATCAATGTTAACTTTCAGAACAACAGGAATGATGAACTCTGGATTTTCGGCATCATTAGTGTTAATAAGCAGAGTTGCATTGTGTTCTTCTCCCATACTCATACCGATGGTGTTAAACGTCAAGGTGATTACCTCTTCGGTGCCACCAAGCAAAGAGCCAAAGTTCTTGTCCATGGTAACCCAACCGCCAGCGATAGGAGTACCTTCGCAAACACCGTGGAGGCAGAAATTGTTGTTGCTGTCCCAAATATCGTCAACCAAATACCACGTACCGCTACCATTTCCAACGGTCAGATACCTGACACCAGGAACCATATCGCCATCGTCAAACACGACAGGATAGCCATTATCAACCTGTTGGAAACCTGCAGAGATAAACACATCGTAACCCGTCAGCCAAATCTCTTCAGCAAAAACGCCTTCATTCCACTCATTCAGCACAATCTCGTTTTCGGGGATAATAGCTTCACCAAGCAGTTCACCTGGCATGCCAGAATGATTGGCCTTATAAGCACGCAAATAAAGATCGCCCGTAAAGCCCAAATTATCGTTAGAGTCAGTAGCGACAAAATACTTAACGCTCTTCAGCTTGGTTCCCATCACCGCGCCGCCGTAAGAGGCAACAGTGAATTTATTGGCGATTTCCAAGAAGTTGGCAGTCGCAAGACCTGTGAGGTTGTAAGGCTGTTCGTTATCCCAGAAAATCTCTTGTTGTTCGCTTCCACCTTCGCCTTGACCAAATTCAATATATCCTTCCCAATCACCAATGGAGTTACCATTATTCGAGATGACAAATGTTTGAGTCTCTACTTCATCTTCATCAAGCTCTTGATAGATGGCCTCTGAACTCACAGACAACGAAGGAGCGGATACGCCACCGATTCTCTTGAAGCTGAAGTTGTCGAGGTAATACACAGAGTTGGCAGTGTTTTGAGGCGGGAAAAAGTCCATAGCACCAAGAACGCGGTCGGCTTGTTCACCGAAGCTATCCAAGCTCCATTGCCATTCGCAAACGAGAACTTCTTCTTCGCCAGGGGCGGTGTAGTAGTAACGAGCCATGTCGGTGTCGGTGTCAACATTCAAACGGAAGTGCATCCAAGCATCATAAACGCAAGCTACATCAGCGGTGGCATTGCTACCAGCATGGATGGTACCGTGGCCAGGAGCGTTGGTCGAACTCTGACCATCGTTGGTCATGTGGAGATAGCACTGCATGGCCCACACACAGTTGTCGCTGTTGCTGCCATCGAAATGGTGCAGGATGTTGAAGTAACCATTCTTGCCTTCGGGAACGAGGATGTCGAACTCGAGGTCGTAGTTACCGTTCTCTTCGTTGCCGAGGAGGAGGATCTGGTCGTTGCCATAGGTGAAGTGACCGCACTTGCTGCCGTCGAACTCGGCAACAACGCCGTCTTCAGAGCTACCAGGAGCATTGCTCCAAGTGGTCCACCAATCGTGACCAGCATTAATGGCTTCCACAGCAATCTTGTTGCCCACGGTGTACTCCTCGAAGGGATCGAAGATTAACACTTCGTCCTCTTGTGACGAAACATAAGAGAAATCGTCAATGTAGAAGACAGACGTGTTGGTATTGGTCGGAGGATAAAAATCAAGTGCATCCAAGACACGCATACCAGGAGTAGTGGAATTCTCAGTTTCACTAAAAGCCCACGAGTGAACATCAACGCCATTAACTTTCAGTGAAATGGCATCGTTGTCAAGGTCGATATCAAAGTGGACAGGGAACCATGTGTCGAACGGGAATGTGAAAGGATATTCAGCATCTGACACATGCAAGATAGTTCCTTGTTCAGCCGTGTTGAAGTAAAGACCAAAAGCCCATTCACCATCCTGGCCACCAGTGAAATTGTGCTGGATGTTCAGATAGGCATCTTTTCCAGTTGGAATGTACATGTTCCAATCGAGCGTGTACGAACCAGTCGTTTCATCGTTGAAGTTAAAAACCTGGTCGACACCATAGGTAAATTTCACCGAGTTGGTGCCAGAAGCAGCTTGTTCATCACTAAAAACAGCGTCTTCTGAACTCCCCGGCAAATCACTCCAAGTGGTCCAAGGTTGACCAATCGTTTGAGCTACCTTATCACCAACAGTATATTGGTCGAAGTCGTAGCTTTGTGCAAACAGATTGCCACAAACGAAGGCAATCATCGCAATGAGTAAAGATACTTTTTTCATTTTGTTGAAATTTTAGTTAGTTATTGGATTAAGTGTTTGTTCGAAAAAGTGCATAAAATGCGGTGCAAATATAACCAAAAAATTAATGGCGCAAGCTATTAATAAGATTTTTTTGCGAGTATAGATTTGGAGATTCCTCTGCGGGGAATGGAGGGAAGTCGTTTTTCATACATGCGGCGGCTTCAAGAACTTACAAACTTATTATTCCAAAAGCCGCCGCAATAATAAACTTTACCGTCTCCATTCCCGAAGGGAATCTCTTACATTTCTTTCGCTTCTTTCCAGTAGGCTATCATCTCGTCAAGAGTAAGATGTTGCACACCTTTGCCTTGCTCGCGGGCGCGCTGCTCGACATGGGCAAAACGCTCGCGAAATTTCTTGTTGGTCTTCTCCAAAGCATCGTCAGGGTTCACGCCGATATAGATGCCGTATGCCGCCAAAGCGAAAAGCAAGTCACCGTATTCCGCCTCGATATTGTCCGTGTTGTCGGGCTTTTGCAACTCGGCGAAGAGTTCCTTTTTCTCCTCCTCCACCTTTTGCCAAGCTTGGTCGGCATCGGGCCAACGAAAGCCCACGCCAGCAGTCTTTTGGTGCATGCGATAAGCCTTCAGCAACGACGGCAGACCTTCAGGCACACCACCGAGCACACTGCGATTGTGTTCTCGCTCCAACTTGATTTTCTCCCAGTTCTGTTCCACCTGCTCCGCATTCTCAACATACTCATTCCCAAAGATATGCGGATGACGTACAATCATTTTGTCGCAAATGCCGTTGAGCACGTCGGTGATGTCAAAGGCGCCTTGCTCCTGCCCTATCTTGGCATAGAAAACAAGATGCAACATGAGGTCACCGAGTTCTTTTTTCACCTCGTTAAGGTCGTCGTTGAGGATAGCTTGACTGAGCTCATAGGTCTCTTCAATGGTGAGGTGACGCAGGCTGTGGATGGTTTGGGTGCTGTCCCAAGGGCAGCCCGCACGCACTGCGTCCATAATATCCAGCAAACGCTTGAAAGCGGCTAATCTTTCGTCCATGATGTTCTTCTTTTTGGGTGGCAAATGTAAGAAAGTTTCCCCTTCGGGGAATGGAGTCAGGCATTTTTTTCGTCGCGGCGGCTTGAAAGTCCTATAATTAGCAAGCATTTTTTGCCGCCGCATTGCAAAGGAACATATCACTCCATTCCCGAAGGGAATCTCTCTATTATTATAGTTTTTTGTACCTTTGCCCCCTCAATGGGCAAACAAAAACGCCATATCGTTTTTTCCGTCCTTCTCACCTTATTATTAATAGGGAAGACCTCGGAAGCACAAATGAGCCATCGCAACTACGAATTGGAGGCGAAGGTTCATTATGGCTATATGTATTTCCAGAACGACCAATACCACTCAGCCTTAGGACGTTACAGCCGCCACACGCCGAGTTACGAGATTTCGCTGCACCGCAACACCTACGGCGAACACCGCTGGGAAGTGGTGCATAATTATCCTTCCATTGGCGTCACCTTCTATTATTCAAGTTTTGGCAACGACAGCATCTCCGCCGAGTTGGGTCGTGTGTTCGCCCTCTACCCTTTCATTAATTTCCCTATCACGCCGAGCGAATCGAGCAAGCTGACCTTCAAGTTAGGCGTAGGTTTATCCTACCTCACCAACAAGTTCGACCCAAAGGAAAACTACCACAACTACGCCATCGGCTCGCACCTCAACGCCGCCATTAATCTATCATTTGAATACCGCCAACGCATCGTCGAACGCTTGTATTGGGTGGCATCTGCAGGTCTCACCCACTTCTCGAACGGCGCCACACGAACGCCCAATATGGGCATCAATATTTTCAGCGTGGCCACAGGGCTGTCATGGTATCTATTCTCACCCAAAGATCGCATCGACAAGAAGTTGCGTCCAAGGAACTATCTCTTTGAGTTTGACGGCAAGAAGCATTTCGTCACCGACTACCAATACGCCTTTGGCTTCAAGGACATGAGCCAGCAGTATGGCACGCACCAGTATTTCTTCGTCCACAATATCACCGCCAACTTCATGTTCCAACTCAGTGAGCGCGACCGTCTGGGCATCGGCGTTGATTTGATATATGACGGCTCCGACAAAATCACCAAGCCCGACTGGAACTTTTATCTGAAGACCGGATTCCTGATTTCTTATGAAATGATGTTCGACCGTCTCAGTTTCATGTTTAACTTGGGTTTGCGCAACAACACAGCATTCGGCTCAGGTAAGTTTGGCCTGCTGTTCTACCAAAAGGTGGCGGCACGCTATTACATCACCGACAACCTGTTTGCCACACTCGCCTTCACCACCTACGACATCAAGGCCGACTTCATTAGCGTCGGCGTAGGCTACCATATCCAACACAAATACTATCTACCGCAACATGCAAAGAAACGTTATCGCAGTCCTGTTTTTCCTCGTTAGCCTGATGGCCACATCGTGCAACAAGTTCACCAACGGCGATCCCATCACCGAGTACCGTGATGTCAATCAGCCATTTACCGTGGTTTCGATGTTCAACAACGTGAACGTCAAACTGGTGCATGACCGTCATCCTCGTTTGGAACTTACCTGTCCCAAGAACCTCATCGAAAAAGTGACCACGGAGGTAAACCACGACACTTTGGTCATTAGAAACGAGAACAATTTCAACTGGATTCGCAGTTTTGAATACAGCATTGACCTCACCGTATATTACGACAGCCTCTGTTCCGTCAACTACTACTCCATCGGCCAACTACTTGCCACCGACTCTCTCGTGGGCATGAAGGCACTAGCCTTCGACTCGGAAGGAAAAGCCAACGACTCCATCAAGAAAGGGAACTTCATCCTGAGGATTTTGGAAGGGTCGGGCGATATTGATCTCACTTTCAACTGCAATATCTTGAAAACCGTTTTCAACAACGGCACCTCAACAGTCACACTCAGAGGGCGGGCGGGCTATACTGAGCACTACATGAAGAGCTACGGTGCGGTCCATGCCGAAACGATGTACTGTAACATCGTCAAGGTAATGTCGCATTCAACCAACGACATCTATGTTTGGCCCCATTCGGAGTTTTACGCATCTCTCTACAATATCGGAAACGCCTATTACAAAGGTGATCCATGGGTCGAAGCAACGTGTACTAGCTACGGGCGAGCGATCCCGTTGGAATAAAATTCATTTTGGTTATAGATTTTTCATTTTTGGTACAATATTTGTATTGTTTTAAGCGACAATCCATTCATTTGAAAACAAGATAAAACTCAATACAATGAAAGCGTTTAGAATCCTTCCGTTTCTTGCCTTGATGGCATTCGTCGGCTGCTCGTCGAATCGTCATGTGGCCAAAGACGACACCTATTATTCGCCTTACGGCAACACGGGCAGTCGGGTGGCCAGCGGAAACGGCTCATACGTGAGCCCTAGCATCAGCAGCAATTCGGAATACGACTACCAAACCTACTATTCCGACAGCAAGAACTACGTCAGCAATGCCGATCCCGTATACCAAACCACGGAGACAGTGACCGACACCAACGGCGTTGTGTACACCACCACCGAAACCTATTACGATGCCGACTTTGCCGCTCGCATCAAGCGTTTTGGCACGCAAGCCTCGTCGTCAAGAGATTATTATGACGACTACTACACCGGTGGTAGCACATACGTTTATGTAAACAGCTACGACCCCTTCTATTGGGATCATTACCCGAGCGTCTACATAGGCTTTGGCTATCGTCCCTACTGGAGAACCTATTGGGGATGGAATGCGTATTGGGACTACTATTGGTACTCACCTTATTATTACCCGTACTCACCATATTACTGCGGTTACTACCACCCCTACTACCATCACCACCATTATCATGACTACGGCCCGCACCATCACAACGGTGGACATTATGGCGGCAACAACGGCTTCGGCAACTATGTGGCCAGTGTGCGTCATGGCGGCAGCAGCACCGCCGGCTCAATGAGCCACAATTATCAGAGCGGCCGTCACACCTCCAGTGGAAGCATGTCGAGTAGCGCCAGAACCTCAAGTGCAAGAGTGAACAACGGTAGTGCCTCAGGTCGTCCTACGGTGAGCAGCGGCGCATCAGTGCGTCCCAGCACCAGTGGCAGCGTCAGCAGACCTTCCACGAGCAGCCGTCCCACGATGAGCAGCCGTCCGTCAACGAGTGCCAGCAGCCACGCCGGCAGCGTATCGGGAAGCCGTCCGTCAAGCAGCAGCGCCAGCACGAGCAGCCAAAGCAACCCGCGCCAGAGCTACACCTCGCCCAGCAGCAGCCGTCCCTCACGCTCCAGCTCCGAATATGTGCGCCCGCAGGGTTCATCCTCGTCGCGTCCTTCATCGGCAAGTTCGAACAGCGGCAGCTATAATAGACCTAGCTCGTCAAGCAGCAGCGGCAGCTATAATAGACCCAACTCGTCAAGCAGCAGACCCAGCTCGTCGAGTGGCAGCTACAACAGAAGCAGCAGCTCGTCACCGAGAAGTTCCTTGTCAAGCTCAAGCCGTGGCAGCAGCTATAGCGGCGGAAGCCGTTCAGGCGCAAGCTCCGGTGGCGGCCGTAGCTCCAGTTCAGGCGGCGGCCACAGCTCCAGCGGCGGCCGTTCGGGTGGCGGTGGAAGAAGATAATCATCGACCATGACAATTGTTTAACGATAAAAGACTACCTTTGCAGCTCCAAACGCAAGGTAGTCTTTGTTTTACGACCATGAAGAAACTCTACATCATAACCATTATCCTACTCTTGGCTGTCACGGCATCCGCCCAAACCGTTGACGATGCCTGTTTGTTCTCACAGACCTACTACCAAGGCACGGCCAAAGCTTTGGGCATGGGCAATGCCATGGGTGCCGTGGGTGGCGACATGACCGCCGTCTGCATCAACCCAGCAAGCATGGGCATCTACCGCAGCAGCGAAATCACCGCCTCAATCAACCTGCTCGACAACTACAACAAGTCCACCTATTACGGGACGCAAAACTCAGGCAACAAGGTGCGCTTCTCTCTTCCCAACGTCGGCTATGTCCACGCCAAGGAAAAGAGCAATTTCCGTGCGCTGCGTTATGCGCAGTTTGGCGTCGGTTTCACACGCACCAACGACTTCAACGTACACACCAACGCCATGGGCATCAACCCCAACAGCTCTAAGGTTGACGACTATCTGGCACAAATTGACGGCTATGCCGTAAGTGAGTCGGCTGCAAGTGAGTGGAAAGATGCTTTCCCCTATACTATCTATCCCGCTTGGAGCACCTATCTTATCGATATCTATCAAGACCAAAGCGGGCAACCTTATTACGACAGTCCCGTGCCACCCGGCAACATCTGGCAAGGCCAAGAATGTGATTACATAGGGCGTTCCGAAGCATGGACCTTCGCCGGTAGCTTCAACTTCTACGATCGTTTGTTCATCGGCATCAGCGCCGACTTGATGCACATCAAACGTGTGGGCAACAAGACACTGAAAGAAAGCAGCATTGAAAACACCACTACAGGCTTCAACCAATGGAGTTTCGACGAAGACCTCCGCTCCATAGGATGGGGCGGCAACGTCAAGGCCGGTTTCATCTTCCACGCCACACAATGGCTCCGTATCGGTGGTGCTTTCCACTCCCCCACTATCTATAGATTCTCCGAGACATGGCAAACCACGACCGAATCGGAAATCGATTTGGTCATGCACAAATACATCAGCCCTGAATCGCATTACGAATACAACTTCTTCACCCCGTTGAAATGTGTCGGCAGCCTCGCTTTCGTCATCGGGCAGCAAGGTATGGTCAGCATTGACGCGGAATACACCAACTATGGCGCTGCCCGTTTCAAGGCCATCCCCAGCGATGATTTCGACTACGACCCGACCAACGAAAGCATCAAGAGCACCTTGGGACGCACCCTCAACTTACGCTTGGGCAGCGAGTGGCGTGTGGACAACACCTATTTCAGGTTTGGCGCAGCTTACTATGGCAGCCCCTTTGGCCTTGGCCAGCCTGGAGGCAGCGTCAAGAAAGCCTCATGCGGTGTCAGCGTGCCCTTGTCCGCCGCCACCTCTTTGGATTTCGCCTACGAACTAAGCCATGGCAAGACCTTCGTCACGCTTTACAATGTAGACGACATCGAATCCATCACGCACAGCCAATTCAGGAACATCCTTTTGATTACCTTCAAGGGACGTTTCTAAACGCAAAAAGGCTACCCCGAAGGTAGCCTTTTGTTTTCTTGTTCACTCTTGCATCAATCCTTGTATTGGTTGATGATGCCCTTGTCGACCAAGATACGTCCGCAATACTCGCACACGATAATCTTCTTGTGCGTGCAGATGTCCAGTTGGTGTTGCGGGGGGATGCGATTGAAGCAGCCACCACAGGCTTCGTCGAAAATGCCGACCACGGCGAGGCCGTTACGGGCATTCTTGCGGATGCGCTTGTAGGCAACCAAGAGACGATCCTCAACAAACTTCTCGCAGTCGGCCGAGCGCATCAGCAGTTGCTCTTCTTCTTTCTCGGTGCCTTCCACCAACGAATGCAACTCCTCTTTCTTCTCGGTCAGGGAGGCATTCAACTCGTTGAGACGCATTTGGGCGTTGGCGACCTTGGTAGCCACGTCGTTGTCCTTGGCAGTGATTTCCCTGATGCGCTTCTCTGAAAGCTGGATATCGAGGGTTTGGTACTCGATTTCCTTCGTCAGGGAGTCATATTCGCGGTTGTTACGGACATTATTTTGCTGTTCCTCGTATTTCTTGATCAGAGCCTCGGTTTCCTTGATTTTGATCTTATAGTCAGAGATGTCTTTCTGGTGCTTCTTGCTTTCATCCTTGAAGTTGGCGATACGGGTCTCAAGGCCGGCGATTTCGTCTTCCATGTCCTGGATCTCCAGAGGCAAGTTGCCACGATAGGCACGGATTTCGTCAATCTTCGAATCGACCTGTTGCAAGGTGTAGAGCGCAACCAGCTTCTGTTCCACGCTCACCTCTACAGGATCTTCAACGGCGGGAGCGGTAGCAACTTGTGGTTCTTGTTCTTTCACTTCCTCGACGACCTCAACGGGCTGTTCGTCCGCAGGAGCTTCTACGACAGGCTCTTCCACTTTCTTTGTAGACTTCTTCGCAGTCTTCTTGACCTCTTTCACCTCGGCTTTTTCTTCAACCTCGGCGACTTCTTTATTTTCTTTCTTAGCCATATTATTGATTTCTAATTTCTTACAAAATAATAAACCGCATTTGTCCTAGTTTCAGCGATTTCGGCTGCAAAGGTAGGAAATTTTTTCCGAATTAGCTCACATATTAATTCTTTCGTGAATTGTTCGGTCTCAAAATGTCCGCCATCGACCAGAAGAATATTGCCTTCAGGCACGAAAAAGTCATGATACTTGATGTCGGCGGTGAGATAGGCGTCAGCATGGTTTTTCAAGGCATCGCCCATGAACGGACTTCCCGAACCACCACACATAGCCACTTTTTGGATTTTGCGACCCGTCAAAGCGGAATGACGCAGACAAGGCGAACCGATTTGCTTTGCCACAAGGCTCAGGAAATCAGTTTCTTCCATTGGGGTTTCAAACTCACCTATCATGCCCGCACCACAAACTTCTGGTTCGTCAGCCGAAGGTTGCAAAAGATGAAGATTTTGTAGCCCCAAGCGCTCGGCCAGCATTCGGCTCACGCCCAAATGGCTGTTATCCAGATTGGTATGCATGCAAATCATGGTGATATCATGCTTGATAGCTTTCACCACGGCACGTTCGATGTAGGTCTGCGGTGTGAGATGCTTCAAACCATGGAAAATCAAGGGATGGTGGCTGACAATCACATCGCAGTTTTT
>LXOW01297463.1_pt2 | contig 12305 bp, 11 predicted proteins | sample 1368591 | NCBI WGS metagenome assembly LXOW01 (sample SAMN04884650, study PRJNA319009) | bovine gut metagenome | isolation source: Cow rumen | host: Bos taurus | place: Italy: Legnaro (PD) | collected 2014-07-09
GCCCTGGAAAGCCTCCAGCGCAACCTCATCGTCATTTCCGAGCTGGAACTGCTGGACTTTACGCCCGCCTTATCTGCAGATTCCGGCATCCCGGCTCCCTGCGACTCCGCGCCCGGTACGGCGTCGTCCCGCATCCATGTGGCCGAGACATCGGCCCTGGGGCTGCCGGAGGCCGTGATCCGCATCGCCTGCTCCAAAGGCACCTACATCCGCGCCTTCGCCCGAGACCTCGGGGAGGCTTTGGGCTCCGGCGCCCACCTGGGCGGCCTCATCCGCTCCCGCAGCGGCCAGTTTCGCGTCCAGGACGCCCTCTCCCTGGACCAGGCCCTCGCCCTGCTATAATCTGTTGTACGGGAAGTTCTTAATAATCAACAATTTAAGCTAATTGCCCTATGTGATTGAACATAGGGCAATTAGCTTATTTAACTATGAATCAGAAAGTTATCGTACAACGCCCGTATAGGTTAGAACGCTTGGACCGGTCCTTTCTTCATCGGCATATGCAGGAACTTGGCAATTTGATCGGCCAACGCATCGGTATGCTGCCGAAGGATTTGAAACAAGGCGAATTTGTGTTCCAGATCAAGGGAAAGAATGTCGTGGATATCTTCAGGCTTAACTTCCCGCATGATGACAGCGGCCATGGTCTTGTAATGGGCATCGGATTTGCCGATAAATACTTCGTTCAGGTCATATTCGCTGCCGGTGGTGGCATCCAGGGCCTTGAGAAGGTCTTCGTAACTGTCAAAGAACTTGATGGCTGCCGCATAGTCAATGGCATTGTATGTTACGATGATAAAATCGGTCAACTGTTGGGATTCGTCTGGCGTGAGGGGCGCAAACAAGCGTTTCAGCTGTGCATAATTAAGATGCTGCCGGCGTTGGAATTGCTCTTTCACCTCTTTGAGGGCGTTCTGCATGGCTCTTCTCGCCTTGCGTACAACCAGTTGTGAAGAGAACGGATGGTCAGAGACGGCATAGGCGAGGAAATTCCACCGGTATCTCACCGCCTTGGATGCCAACTGCCTTTCTACAGGATTGTTCAGCACATAGATGATATTGGTGCGGCCTTTCTTGGCGCCGTACTTGGGCGCACTGCCAAAAGGCGATTGGAATACCGGCCCTTCTGTTTTGCTTACCGTATGGTAATGTCGGGCATATTCACTGTTAATGTCCCGCATAAATGCGGCCATCTGCATGGCAGAAGGGGCCGTTAGAGACAGGTGGATGTGGTCCGGCATAGGACAAACGGCAAGTAGGGTAATGTCATGCTTTCTCGCTTCAATACATACCATGCTGAACCAGACCAAATAATCACTGTAACTGTAAAATAGCAGACCGCCATCGGCACTGGGCTGATAGCAATGCTGCAGGATTCCTTTTTGGAATGGCCTTTTCCGACACTTCATAACTCCATTACATTAACAGGCCTGACTTTATGCGAATATCGGAATTGTCGGGTATTATTCCAAATTAATTCATATCTTCGTTTAACATTTCGGTGTTTTCCCCGTCTTTAAGATGCAAGCGCTTGGAAAACGACATGAAAAGAACCATTATTTCAATCATTATCACCCTCTCCGCCAGCATGAGCGTCTGGGCGGGAATTCCGGTCAGGATCAATCAGTTGGCCGGGCAATACAAAGGCCAGGAAGGATTTGAAGTTGTATCGGTGGGACAGTTGGGCCTATCCCTTCTGAAAGGTGCAGCCATCCTGTCCGGCGATTTGGACGAGCAGGATCGGGCGGCGCTGAAACTGTTCGACGGCATCAGGAAACTGGTCATCTTGGATTTCGAGGACGCCTCCCCTTCGGCCAAAGTCCACATCGCCGGTCAGGTGGAAAAGGTTTTGACTGGGATGGAACTGGTGATGGAGATGCACGACAGCGAGGAGACCGTCCGCATCTATGGGGTAGAAGATGGTCCCCTTATCAAGGACTGTATCATCTTCAGTTCTGACGGGGCACTGATTTGCATCGACGGCGGCATCGACATGGATCATATCGGGACCCTCATCGGGAATCAGAAGTGACGGAGCGTCAGTTTCATATCATCTGGATTCCGCTTCAGGACCGTTTCTACCGCATGGCTTTCTACATGCTGGAGAACCAGGCCGATGCTCAGGACGCCGTTCAGGACTTGTACCTCAAACTATGGGGGCTACGGGACAACCTGGAACTCATCCGGGAACCTTCCGCCTATGGGGCGATGATGCTGAAGCGTTTATGCATTGATCGTATCCGCAGCCGGAAACCCATCGTCGAACTGGACGATAATATGGCCGTCAAAGATCCGCCTGACGAAAACCTGGCCCGGCGGGAAGAGTGGAAGGCCATAGTAACAGCCATTGACGAACTTCCCCCGGGGCAGCGGAAACTCATCATACTGCGCCTGTTACACGGATTGACTTATGAGGAAATCGAAAAGGAAACCGGTCTCAGCGGCCTGAACATCAGGGTACAGGTGAGCCTGGCCCGTAATAAACTCAAAAAGCTACGATGAAAAACATTCGGGAAATAGAAAATCTCAGCGTGGCCGACCTGGAAAGGATTGGCGCCGACGAAAGCATCCCCGTTCCTGCCGGCTGGAGGGTCCGGCTGCCACACAGGAAAACGAAACTGCGCCCCTGGGGCATTGCGGCGGCAGCCACCCTGCTCATCGCTATGGGATGGTGGGGGCTGGTCAACCCCCGGCAGCCTAAGGACAGTTTTGACGATCCTTACCTGGCCTATGCAGCCGTGGAAGCCGCCCTGACCCGGGTGAGCGGAAGCCTGCATGCTACCGCTGGAAAAGTGGCCGAATCAGAAGCGTTGATAGACAAAGTAAATTATTTGAAATGAAAAAGTTATATGCTTTTTTCGTGCTGATCACCCTGAGCGTGACAGCGCTGGCCCAAAGTGGCCGTGACCTGTACAACAAGTACTCGGATCTGCCAGGAATGGAGGCGGTTTACATTTCTCCAGCCATGTTCCGCTTGATTGGCAAAATTCCGGACATTGAATTCCAGGACGATAAAATCGACTTTTCACCCATCATTAAATCCATGACGGGCTTTTACATCCTGAATACGGAAGATTCCCAGCTTGCAGTATCCCTTTTGGACGAGGTGAAGCGCTTTATCCAGACGGGCAAGTACGAACTGCTGATGGAGGCCAAGGAAAATGGCGAATTAGTGCGTATGTACACGACGGGAGACGATGTGGCGATTACCTCCTTCGTGATGGTGTCCCAGGAAGGCCAGGGGGTTTCTTTCCTCTCCTTCGATGGTAAGATGGACCGCGACCAGATGGAAAACATCCTGGCCCAGGCAGCCTCCTCTGAATAGTCGTTGTATAGTAAATCACTTGTTGATAATTAGTTAAGCAAAGTGCCATATGTTCTTTTACATATGGCACTTTGCTTAAAATGCTGATAGACAAGTACTTCTTGTACAACGCCTTTGGGGTCAACCTGCTAGATTCGTCCCAGCCGGTTGGCCACGAAGGTCATCCGGCGGGAGAACTCGCGTCTGCCGATGAAAGACAGGATGGCGGCTATGCCCAGGCCTGAAGCGGCGCCCGTGAGGGCCAGGCGCAGGCTGTTCATCACTTTGCCCATGGGGTATTCGCGCAGCTTGATGTAGTCTTCCAGGGCGTGCTCCAAGGCTTCTGCCGTCATGGAACCCCGGTAAGGGTCCAGGTCGTCGAAACCGAAGTTGGCACCGCTGATGTACTGGCACACTTCGAAACAGTTCTCATAGTGTTCCGGTTTCCAGAACTTGTCCACATCCTTGGCCAGGAAGGGTGCCGTAGCGGCATCGTCGAAGACTTTGGCGCGGGGATCCACCGGGCGGTTGGGATCGGCTGGTTTGGAGGGCAGGCCGGCACCGGCCTTGATGCCGTAGGATGCAAACTCCGCGGGGGCAACGAAGAGATAAGAGGCGATATCCCACATATCGGCCACGAAAGTAGCTCTTTCCTTGACCAGGTCCACGACGGCCTCCACGTATTCGCGGGTGAAGATATGGTTGCCGAAATCGGCCCCCAGACCTTCAAAAGAGGCACCGGCGGTAAGGGCGCTGCAGGGGCAGTCCACCACCTGCATGCCGTGGCTTTCCAGTTCGGGGATGAACAGATTGGCCAGTTCATAGGTGCTCTTCATCCGCAAGTACTCCTTGTTGAACCACTTGGCTTTCTCCACGTTGAAGCGGGCGCCGGACTTGATGACGCGGTCCAGGGAGAAGACCGGGACGAGTTCGTCAATCTTGTAAAGCTCCCGTTCGCCTCCGGGGTTCCAGCCCAGGAAGGCCAGGAGGTTCACGAAGGCCTCCGGGAAGTAGCCGTCCTCGCGGTAGCCGCGGGAGACCTCACCGGTTTCCGGATTGGTCCAGCGGAGCGGAAACACCGGGAAGCCCAGGCGGTCTCCGTCGCGCTTGGAGAGCTTGCCCTTGCCGTCCGGCTTGAGGAGCAGGGACAGATGGGCGAAACGAGGCATCGTCTCGGTCCATCCAAACGCTTCATACAGAAGATAATGCAGGGGAAGGGACGGGAGCCACTCCTCGCCGCGGATCACCTCGGTGATTTCCATCAGGTGATCGTCCACGATGTTGGCGAGATGATAGGTGGGGAGTTCATCGGCCCGTTTCCAGAGGACTTTGTCGTCCAGGGTGTCGGTGTTTACTTCCACGTGTCCGCGGATGAGGTCTTCCATTATCACGATGCGGTTTTCCGGCATCTTGAAGCGGACGGTCCAGTCCGTCGTGGTCTCCAGCAGGCGTTTCACTTCGTCCTCCGGCAGGGTGAGGGAGTTCTTCAGGCCCTTCCGGGAGGCGGCGTTGTACATGAAAGTCTGTCCTGCGGCCTCTGCGGCTGCCCGCCTGGCGTTCAGTTCATCGGCACTGTCGAAGGCGTAATAGGCCCAGCCGGCGGCCACCAGCTGCTCTGCGTACTGCCGGTAGATAGGACGGCGCTGACTCTGGCGGTAAGGCGCATGGGGATGCCGGGCCGATGCCGTCTCCACCACTTTTCCGTTCTCGTCCACGCCTTCGTCGGGGATAATGCCGCACCAGCGCAGGGCCTCGATGATGTAGGCCTCGGCGCCGGGCACGAAGCGGTGGGAGTCCGTATCCTCGATGCGGATGATGAAGTCACCACCCTTTTGCTTGGCATACAGATAGTTATACAGAGCCGTGCGCACCCCGCCCATGTGGAGCGGACCGGTGGGAGACGGCGCAAATCTTACGCGTGTTTTTCTTTCCATTCTTGAAAGCGATTGAGACTGCAAATTTAGTGGTTTCGAGGCAGATTTCCAACCGCTATTTCCTCTCATACGGGAGTTCTTGCAGGGCGTCTGAACTGCCTCCGTAAAGGAGCGTCCATGCCCCATTCATCGGGATCATGTCCTGCTTCTGCTCATTCCAGGAGAGGAAGACATCTGCATCCAGCGGGAAAGTCACTTCGCCCGTTTCTCCCGGGGCCAGGGTGATGCGCCGGAAGCCCCGGAGGCTCTTCCCAGGGCCTTCGGCGTCCGTGTTGTTTCGGACGTACAACTGGACCACTTCCGTCCCTTCCCTCAGGCCGGTATTGGTGACGGGGACCACCAGCTTCTTGCCTCTGATGCTGGCTGTTCCATATTCGAATGTGGTGTAGCTGAGACCGTAGCCAAAGGAAAAGAGGGGATCGCCGTCGAAGTAACGGTATGTGCGGCCCTTCATGGCATAGTCCTCATAGTCAGGCAGTTGTTCCACATTCCTGTAGAAGGTGACAGGGAGTTTGCCGGACGGGGACACGTCACCCAGGAGGATATCGGCCAGGGCCGTTCCGCCTTCCTCGCCGGGGTACCAGGCCTGCAGGATGGCATCGCAGCTTTCCGTTTCCGGGACCAGCCCCATGGCCGATCCGGAGAAATTCACCAGCACCACTTTCTTCCCGGCATCGTGCAGGGCCCGCAGGAGCCGGCGCTGGACGGCGGGCAGTTCGATGTCCGTGCGGTCGCCGCCGCGGAAACCGGGATAATTCACCGGCATCTCTTCCCCTTCCACGCGGGGCGAGATACCTCCGGCAAACACCACGATGTCAATGCCTTCCAGCTTTTCGAGGAGGTCCGGCAAAGGATCTTCTCCCTCAATCAGGCCACACCCTTTGAGCATGACCAGGCCGGGGATGCGCGCTTTCAGGGCATCGGCCAGGGTCACGGTAAACTCTGGAATGGGGTTGTAGTTGCCCCAGAGCATCTCCCTGTCGTCGGCGTTAGGTCCTATCAGTGCCATCCGGGCCGATGCTTCCAAGGGCAGGATGGACTCCTGGTTCTGGAGTAGGACGATGGATTCCTGCGCCATCTTCCGGGCCAGGGACAGATGTTCCGGCCCCTCCACGATTTCATCGGCCAGATGGTCCCAGGGACTGGTTATGCCGTCCAGCTCTCCCAGACGGATCCGTGCTGCCAGCAGCCGCACCAAACTGCGGTCTACATCCTCTTCCTGGAGCAGACCGTTTCTCACCGCCTGCGGAATGTATCGGTAAGAAGCACCGCAGTTTATGTCCGTTCCGGTGTGCAGGGCCTCCGCCACGGCATGTTCGGGATCTTCGCTGTAATGATGTCCGGCAGAAGAGTAGAAATCGCGGATGGCCCAGCAGTCCGATACGACGATGCCTTGGTAGCCCCACTCTCCGCGGAGGATGGTGTTGATCAGATAGTCGTTGGCACCGCAGGGAACGTTCCGGAATCGGTTGTAGGCAATCATCACTTCCTGTACGCCGGCTTTGGTAACCAGGTCCTTGAAGGCGGGGAGATAGGTCTCCCGGAGGTCCCGTTCGCTCACCTCGGCATTGAAACTGTGCCTGTTCCACTCCGGACCGGAATGGACGGCGAAATGTTTGGCGCAGGCGTGGGCCTTGAGGACTCTGGCATTGGCAGGCCCCTGCAGGCCGCGGACCACCGCCATGCCCATCCGTCCTGTCAGGTAAGGGTCCTCCCCATAGGTTTCCATGCCCCGGCCCCAGCGGGGATCGCGGAAGATGTTGATGTTGGGGGTCCAGAAGGTCACGCCCTTGTACCAGCTGGATTCCCCTTCGCGTAGGGCCTGGCGGTTTTTCACGCGTCCCTCGTCGCTCACGGCCGTAAACACCTCGTACAGAAGCGCTTCGTCAAATGATGCCGCCATGCCGATAGGTTGCGGGAACACCGTGGCTTTGCCGTTGCGGGCTACGCCGTGGAGCGCTTCGTTCCACCAGTTGTAGGCGGGGATGCCCAGTTCAGGGATGGCCTTGGACTCGTGTTCCATCAGGGAGGCCTTCTGCTCCAGCGTCATTTGTGCAAGCAGTCTGGCAGCCCGCTTTTCGGGACTATGGCAGGCCGTAAGGATTGTCAGTCCCATGGTAAGGATCAGTTTTGCTTTCATAATTGTTTAGCCAGTTGGAAAAGCTCCGGATTCAAGTGGCAGTAACCGCCGGGATTCTTATCCAGATAATCCTGATGGTAATCTTCGGCCCGGAAAAAAGAGTCCAGAGGAAGAAGTTCAACGGGCATCGCATCCACGGACAACTGCTCCTGGACGCGTTGGAATTCCTGCTCCAGGACAGGTCGGTCGTGCTCATCATCGTAAAAGACGCCTGTGCGGTAGCGGGTGCCTTCATCCTCACCCTGCCTGTTCAGGCTGAGCGGGTCGATAATCCGGAAAAACAGTTGCGTGAGCCGCTGCAGGGAAACCTTTTCCGGATTGTAGCATACATGCACACATTCCGCATGACCCGTCCGGTCCGTATAGACCTGCTCATATGTGGGATCCTGCAGCCAGCCATTGGCAAAGCCGACTTCCGTAAACTCCACGCCGTCAATCAGCTTGAAAAACTTCTGGGCACCCCAGAAACAGCCGGCGGCAAACCAGATATCCCGGGAAGGGCCATAGATCCGGGCAACCATTTTTTCCAGATACCGCTGGTCCGTCCGGTTGAAGGTGTCTTTCTCCCGGCTGTCGATATCCAGCACCGCGGCGATACTGCCCCGATGCCAGACCGGCACCACGATTTCACTCCTGGATTCCGCCGAACAGGCGATATGTCCGGGGAACAAATCCACGTCAGGCACGATGAGGGTGTGCCGTTCCTGCCAGGCAGTCCCGCAGACGCCGCGTCCCTTTGCAATCCGGGTGCAGGCAACCGGTCCCTGGAAAGGTCCCAGGACCAGTTCTTCGCCATCCACACGGTAAAAACCGGTCCACCAGAAACCCATCTGCTCATGAAGCAGTGCCGCCAGATTGGCCATGTTGGCGACAGGATCGTCCTCACCGGCCAGCAGAGCTTGCACCTGAGTCAGTAACTGTTTGTATTTCTCTTCTTTAGTCATAATTGTGCGAAGGTACGAAAAAGTTTGGATATTCCACGAAGTTGACGCCATGCTGCGGAGACTGCCCATGAAGAAAAGACGGGGCCAAGTATTCAAACCCCAATGGGTGTTGTACGGTAACTGGTTGATTGATGGCAAAATAAGCAATCTGCCCTATGTTCAATCACATAGGGCAGATTGCTTAAAGTATTGATTAAAAAGCACTTCCTGTGCGACGGCAAATGACGTGCAAGGGTCAGATCCGGGGTGAATGCGAGGAAGCGTGCTGTTCTAATTCGTATGCGCCCGGCGGATGGCGGGGATGTTCTCCAGCTCCACGCAGCGGTCGCCGGGTTCTACGCAGAGGACCGGTTTGTGGTCCGTGGAGAAGCTGAACTTGCGGGCGTTGTCGGAGTTGTTGTAGCCGATCTTGATGGTATCGGCCGAACTGGGCAGGGGAATCTCTGCGCCGCCGCCCTCGGTGGTCTCCCACTGGTAGTCTTCGTCGATGATGACCAGATTGCCCAGGTTCTTGTTGATGCCCAGCCCTTCCAGGTTCATCTCGAAGCCCGTGACGATGGCCGTGATGCGCACTTTGTCGCCGAAGTCGGGGTCGTTGTCCCAGATGATGCCTTTCTTGAAGTGATTGGCGTCTCCGGTGTACTGGGTGATCATGTCGTCAATCTTCTCCAGGTCGCTCATCTTGGCACCGCGCTCGTTGTTGCCGGTGGTGATGTTGATGAGCACGTTCTTGGCGGTCTTGAGGTCGAAGTCGTTGAGCAGCGGGCTTTCGAAGGCGCCCTTCACGGCCTTCTCCAGCCTGTCGTTCCCGGAGCCCTCGCCGCTGCCCATCAGGGCCATGCCGCTGCCCCGCATCATCTTGCACACATCCTGGAAGTCCACGTTGATGTAGCCCGGGCAGCTGATCACCTCGATGATGCCGCGTACGGCCGTGGCCAGCACCTCGTCGGCCTTGGGGAAGGCTTCCTGGATAAGGGTGTCGCCAAAGAACTGATAGAGTTTCTGGTTGTTGATGATGAGCAGCGAGTCCACGTTCTTTTCCAGCTCGTGGATGCCGTCCACGGCCTTGGACTGGGATTCGTTGCCTTCGTTCTTGAAGGGGATGGTGACCACGGCCACCGTGAGGATGCCGCGCTCCTTGGCCATCTTGGCAATGACCGGCGAGGCGCCCGTGCCCGTGCCGCCGCCCATGCCGGCCGTGATGAACAGCATCTGCGTGCCGCAGTCCAGCACCTTGCGGGCAATCTCGTCCTGGCTTTCCAGGGCGGCGTTCCGGCCGGCGGTGGGGTCTGTGCCGGCGCCCAGGCCGTTGGATCCCATCTGGATCTTGACCGGTACCTCGCTGGTCTGCAGGGCCTGCGCGTCGGTGTTGCAAACCACGAAACTGCAGCCCTTGATGTTCTGCCGATACATGTAATTCACGGCGTTGCAGCCGCCGCCACCTACGCCGATGACTTTGATGATGGCGTTCTCGGGCGTCCAGTCGGAGGGGACAATGTTGTTGTCGATATCGTAAATCATGGCTTATTCCTCGTTGGCTTTATCGTAAATCTTCAGCGCCGTTCCCTGGACGGTGTTCCAGAAAACAGACAGGAAATTGGGCTTGTTGTCGGGTTGTTTGGGAATCTTCACCTTCTTGGTGCGCGCTTTCTTTTCCTGGGCGGGCCGGGCCTCGCCGAAGTCCTCCGGCGAGAGGATCGTGCCCGTGCTGCCGGACGCCAGCTCTTCGTCGGAAATCTCGTTCACCACGGGCGTCTCGTCCGTCACTTCCACCTCGATCATCTCCTGCTCCTCGCTCGAAAGGCCTTTCGGGCACCGACACGCAGTCGGGCAGGTTGTCCTGCTTGGCCGCCAGGATCATGCCGATCGCCGCCGTGGCCGATGTGCTGTAGACGCTGCTCCCCACGGTAGCGGTGAACAGCAGGCGGGGATACCCTTTCCGCACCTCATAGCCGGACATCTCCTTCATGAGCGGAACGAAATTGGCCAGTTCCGCGCTGCCGCCCGTGACCACGATTCCGCTTCGCAGGGCATTGGGAAGCCCGCTTTCCTGGATGAAATACAGCACGGCCTCGATGATTTCCCGGCAGCGGCTGTCCACGATCTCGGAGATATAGCGCACCGGCACCTCCTTGCAGGGATTGCAGGTGCGGATCTGCAGGACCTTCTCGCTCAGGGAAGCCAGTTTGTCGGGCATGCAGGCTCCGAAACGCTTCTTGATCTTCTCGGCCAGATCCGGGGAGATGGAGCATTCCGTGCGGATGTCGTTGGTGATGGACTTTCCGCCGAAGGGGATGGAAGCGTAGTAGCGCATGATGCCGCCATGGTAGATGGCGACGGAAGTGACGCCGGCGCCCACGTCCACCAGGGCCACGCCGCCCGCCATCTCCTCGTCGGTGAGGACGGTGCGGGCCACGACCTCCGGCAGGAAGTATTTCTTGGCCACGGCGATGTCCAGGCTGTTGAAGATCTTGTCCAGCGCCGTGGTGGCCCGCCGGCTGCCGATGAACACCTTGAAGTTCCCTTCCAGCGAATTGCTCAGCGTCCCCACCACCTCGCTTTCCACCAGCTGGATCTCGTCGTCGATGGAGAAGGACTGGGCCACGGCCCCGTACATGATCTGTTTGTCGGGGTTGGGCAGGGGATAGGTCTCCAGCGCGAAGGATTTGAGGCTCTGGACCTCCTCGGCGGCGATATACTCGTCGGGATTGCTGCGCTCGATGCGGGCCGATGCCGTCACCTGCGCCACCTCGTTGCGCGGCATGCCCACCACCACCTGCAGGATCCGGATCATGAGCTCTTTCTCGGCCTCGCGGACGGCTTCCTGCAAGCGCTGCGAAGCCTTCAAGGGGTTGTGGATGATGCTGGCCTTGATGCCTTCCGACGGGGTCTCCTTGTAGTAGACGATCTGCACATTGTCCCCCGTGACACGCGCCACGCACAGGCCGAACTTCGAACTGCCCAGGTCAATGGACGCTATGTATTTTTCTTCCATATATGAACTGTTTTATTTTCTGCATACCAATTGTTTCCGATACCGGACGTCCACGGTGGCGTAGTATCCGGCGCCCTTTGCAGGACGGACGCTCTCGTAATAATTGTCCATCAGGCCGAATTTCTCGGCCACCCTCACGGGCGGGCCGAAGAGGAACCGCTCTTTCCCCTCGCGGGGGATGAGGACCAGGTTGCCGCCTTCGTCGGCGCTGATCTGGCTGATGTTGTCGGCCCAGGGCGTCTCACGCATATACAGGACCATCTGTATCATCTGGGTGAGCCAGTCCTTCTCGGCTGCCGTGGCCGGATAGCCTTTGTAGCCCCGTTTCACTTTCAGGGGCAGTTTCCCGTCCACCACCGGCACCTGGACGCTGCCGCGCCGCTGCAGGGGGAAGAGGAAGCCGGAGGCGTCGGCGTAATAACCCTTCTGCCCGTCCTGGAAGCGGACCACCGGCTGACGCTGGTTCAGGGCCACGTGGAGGCTGCCGTCGTCGGTGAGCCATGCCTGGCAGTCTCTGACGGCGCTGTGGCTCCTGATGATGGTCTCTATGCGGTCCAGGTCCACGCTGTCCAGCTGCATCCCGGCGTAGGCGCGGTATTCTTTCTCCAGCCAGTGCGCCACGTCCTCGAAAGCCACGAAGTTCCGCTCGGCGCTGTCCAGTACCCGCACGTCCAGGGTCTCTTTCCCCGTACAGGTGCGCATGCGGCGGCTGCGCACCAAAAGGCTGGAAGAAAGCAGCCAGACGGCACAGCCGGCAACGAGCACCAGGGCTCCCAGGATCTTGCGGTACAGGGGTTTCATAATCTGCCGTTCAACAAATCAGTGATGGGACCGGTGAACCGGTCGATGTTCCCGGCGCCGAAGGTGGCCAGCACGTCCAGCGGCTCGTTGGCAAGGTAGTCCATCAGGGCCTCCTTTTTCAGAAGCACTTTCTCCGGAGCGGTGACATCCTTGAAGATCATCTCCGAGGTGACGCCCGGGATGGGCT
>LXOW01218986.1_pt1 | contig 12303 bp, 9 predicted proteins | sample 1368591 | NCBI WGS metagenome assembly LXOW01 (sample SAMN04884650, study PRJNA319009) | bovine gut metagenome | isolation source: Cow rumen | host: Bos taurus | place: Italy: Legnaro (PD) | collected 2014-07-09
AGATGTGTATAAGAGACAGGTGCTGTAGTATTCGTTGACCAAATTGATATTTTGGGCACCGGTGGCATCGGCGGTCAACTGAACATTGACATTGGTCATTTCATAATCGCTTGCCGTACCATTTCCGACAACAACTTGAACAGCAATGGCGTCATCAGCGAGATCGGTCAGTTTTTTATCGAACTGAATATACCCTTCCGGCGCCAAGGTAGAGGTAAAGGTATAATTGGTTTTCCCGCCACTTGCGGAAACAGAAGAATTGGCAAGGGAACTGCCCTCGGTCAAAATAAAATCACCATCGCGATAAGCCGTTGTTACATCGGCGGACTGGATCGTCACGGTATAAGTGATTTCCGCATCCGGATCGTTGTTGCGGATCCGGAAATAGACGCCGTCTTCCGCATTCAGATCATCTAAGGTATACGTGGAAGCACACTTGCGATACGCATAATTGTTCGGATACTGTGCGCCGTAAGGCTGGCTGACGGTAACATGGCCGTCGGTTTCTTCCGTAAACAGCAACTGCAAATGATGATTTTCAATATTGCTGAAATGCGTGAACTGTGAACCGCTTATGGTGCTGCATCCTTTGTTTAAGCCATACGCGGTCGATACGATCGGATCGTTCAAGTCCTGAGGGCCATATAAATGCCACGTCAACGCCTGTGTGCCGGGGTCTTCCCCATTGACCTCGTCCACAGGTACAATATCTGTTGAAGCGTCTGCACTCCCCACCAACTGAACTTGAAGCATCGAATAGTTGTATTCGGCTTTTGTGCCGTCCCCCACAACAATCGTTACCTTTTCAGCATTGTTGAGCGAGTCATAGGAAATCAAAGAACGCAACGGTTGCTGGAATTGCGCATATCCTTCCACCGGCAATGTCACCTTAAAGGTCACTTGTCCGGCTTGAATGGAACTGGCTTCTTCATCAAGTTCCGCATCATCGCTCAAAGCAAGATACCTTTCCCAATCGATTCCGTCATCCGTTGCAACTACCGTAAAAGCAACGGAAAACACGCTCGCTGCCAACATCAGCGAAAGAAGAATGGCTGTGATTTTTTTCAAAACGATCATCTCCTGTTAATTTTTGCCATCAAAAGAACCTAAAAAATCAGTTGTTCACCTAAGCGTATGTGGGGAAACATATGCGTTTTTTACAGAAAAACTTTTAAAGGTTCTTTCTTTATTGATATTATATCACAAACGCAATGTTTTTTTCAATATACGAACTTGCTCTAAAAATAACCATTCTTGCTCTAATAGTAAAAAAATCACTGTCGATAACGTGTTTTATACAGCACTTTTCGCGTTTTTGGTTCATTCGCTTTTCCCGCTTCTGTTTCATATAATAAAAACAGAGGTGAACCGTCATGAATCCTTGTGAATTGACCGCATCTGTAACCGCTGCCGCCAATCTTCTTGCCTGTCATCTGAATGATGATGAACTTGCCCTTTTCGCGTCTGTTCTGGTGCAACTCGGCGATACCCTGGCAACCATTGCCACGCAACGTGCTCTTTGCGAAAACAATACGCCGAAGAATGAACCGCTTACGTTCGGGGTACACTGATACCAAAACGGAGGGGTATCATGGACGTTATCAGAGTTATGCTTACATCCGCCTTGTCCGCGGCGGCATTGTTTTTCCTTGCAAAGGTCATGGGACATAAACAAATGTCTCAACTCGGTTTGTTTGATTATATTACAGGGATCACCATTGGTTCAATCGCCGCCGAATTGGCGACCGAACTCGAACGACCGTGGAAGCCCCTTGTCGCAATGTTGGTTTACGGCGTTATCACCGTTCTTTTGACCTTTTTCACCGATAAACTTCCGAAAATGCGCAAATGGGTCAACGGCACCCCTACCATTGTTTTGTCAGACGGAAAACTTTACCGCGAAAACATGAAAAAGGCCAAACTGGATCTCAGCGAATTTTTGGTCATGTGCCGACAGGAAGGATATTTTGATCTGAACGATATACAGACTGCGGTTTTCGAATACAACGGCAGATTATCCCTGCTTCCCAAAGCAACCAAACGTCCCGTCACTCCCACCGATATGAACCTGGTGCCGGCACCTGAAAAGATATGTACCGAAGTCATTATGGACGGCCGAATTCTTCATAAAAATCTTCAACGAATGGGGTTGGATCTGTCGTGGCTGGAAAAAGAATTACGGGTGCAGGGTTATCAGACGGCAAAAGAGATCTTCCTCGGCGTCTGCGACGCGCAAAACCAATTAACACTTTTTAAAAAGAAGAATCGACCCTCCTCCGAATGATCCATTCGAAAAAGAGTCGTTGTTTACTGAAAAAGCCTTTTTTCTCAGACAGACGGAAGAAAACCGTATTCCGTTTTTTCTTCATCCGCCTCAAACCGCCACGGTTTCCCGTCGATCAGCAGTTCCGCCGAAACACGTTTCAGCCCCATTAAGTTCGGGCGAACCGATACCGGCTTTCCTCCTTGCAGCCGAAGTCCCAAAATGTATTCGACCGCAAACGCCAATATGCCGGCGGACCAACCATGACACAAGGAGTGTCTGAAACTCTGATAACAATACTTTCCAAAATCGCCATGAATATCCTTCTGGTTTTCTTCGGGAAACTGATCAATGCGGCTGCTGTTTTCCATCCAGTCAAGATCAAAATCCTCCCAAAAGGTCGTGGCGCCCTTTTGAAGCATCCCACCGAAATACTCTTTGATCAAGGAAATCATCTTTTCTCCGCCCGATTCAGCATCGGCTTTTAAGATATAATATGCCATAAATGTTGAAAAGCCCCGTGCACCGCCACTTTCTAAAAATTCGGCGAGACCCTGGTTTTTGCCGCCTGCCAAAGCACAAAAAGCCGCGGCCTGCTTGGAAAGCGGTTTTTTCCCCTGGATAACAGGACTCAGTTTCCTGATGATTTCGTTTGCTTCCTCACTTTCGGAGCGAAGAAGGTATTTGTGCGCCGCCAACAGAAAAACGGAAGCCGTTCCGATTTCGGCATCCTCGGTACCAAAGGTCGGCCAATCCAAAAAATACGGCATTCGCGTATTGTTTAAAACCATTTCTCCGTCATCGGTAATGCAACTGTTGATATGCCGCAAAACCGCCGAAGCATACTCTGCATGTTCCCGGAAAAAAGCCAGATCTCCGCTGTTTTCGACATAGTCGCACAAACAGATGATCCACCATGCCGAATAAGAGGGGATCCAGTTTGCCCACTCCTCGGGAGCGGTATCCTGTTTGACAAACGAAATCGAATTCGGAATATTTTCAATATTCCCGAAACAGTATTGGGCTGCCAGGATCTCCTGATGCAGATCGCCCGACCAAACCAAACGATCCCGTTTGACGCCATCCCAAATATAGCCGTTTTGACAGCAAAGTTTTACGGTATACATCGCCGTTTTGAAGATTTTGTTCAGTTCCGGGTCATCGGTTATGATTTTTGCCTCAAACGGAAAAGCCGGCAGATGATTGACCGCCAGGATGCTTTGCATCCAAACCGGCTGTGTGCTGCAGAGTTCAACATAAACAAAACGAAAGCCGGTCTGACCAAAGGTTAAATCAGAAAGGGTCGGTACAAGGACCTCAAAATCACGAGGCGAATGATCGTTTCCGGCGTTTTTGGTTCCGAGCGGCGTCATGGCTTCGGTTATAGATTCCCCAAATCGAATGTGAAATTTTGCCATTCCGCTGACCGAATGTGTAATCAGTCGCACCCCGCCGCAAATTTCCTTGCCGAAATCCAGCAATACAAAGGATCCTTGCTGTCGAAAAGACGCCATCGCCCTTTTTTGAAAAGACACATTGACCGGCTTTTGGACAAGAAGATTCTTTTCTTCTGAAATGTTTTCACTTTGTCTGATTGCAAGCGGCCATACCGCTTCGTCCCGATATAATGTTTTCGCTCTGCTGGTTTCCATCGACATATCACACCGTTTCCCTAAAGACGTTCTGATTGACTCTATTTTTCGTTTTCCCGTAGTTTTCCGAGAGCCCCGCCAGGATGCCGTTTGACATATTCTTGCGGCGTGATGGCGGCAACGTCCTGCAACAAGATGGAAAGTGCCTGCAAAACAAATATTTCAGATAAGATTGAGGCGCGCGGCGCACGGTTCAAAACCCCGCCTTCCTGCTCGACATGCGCAAGCAGGCTGACGTCCGCAAACTGTGCAAGCCAACTTTGCGGATTTCCGGTCAACGAAATGATGGCGCATCCGTTATTCCGGATCGCCATGGCTGTTGCCTTCAGTTCCGCCGTTTCCCCGCTGTTGGAAATGCAGATGACCACATCCCCTTCGACCAGTTGGCCGCAAGAGCCGTGGACTGCTTCCGTTCCGTGCAGATAATACGTCGGCGTTCCCGTAGAAGAAAACAAAGACGCCGCATAGGTCGAAACATGGGACGGTTTCCCGATCCCCGTGATATGGAGACGGTTTCCTTTTTTCTTTGCTGATACAATGAGATCTGCGGCTTTTTGCAGGGCGGTCTCGTCCAGCGAAACGGCGGTGCGTTCGAACTCACGACGACTGATTTCTATAAAATTACTTAAACTCTGTTGCATCTGTTTTACTCCTCCCAACCGATATAGGGTGCGGTATCAAATCCTTTTTCCCGCATAAATGCCAATACCTCTTCTTTTGTGGAGAGGCTGGTTTGCGCGCCCATTTTGGAAACGGTCAGACAACCTACGCAATTTGCAAACAAAAGCGCCTGTCCGACAGAGACCCCCGCCGCAACAGCGGTGCAAAACGCGCCCATAAAACTATCGCCTGCCGCGGTGGGATCGACCACATGCTCCGCCTGGATCGCCGGAGAAACAAGCGTCTTATCATCCGCGCCGAACGCGCATCCCGCTTTTCCTAAAGTGATTAATACATTTTTTACGCCGGTTTGCCGAAGTGTCCGGATGCAACGGTCGATTGTTTCCGGATTCGACGGCTCGATACCGGTCAGTTCCTTTGCTTCATGTTCATTGGGAGAGATCCACGTCAAACAGGCAAGCAACTCTTCCGGCAGCCGGTCGGCCGGCGCGGGATTGAGCATAACCGGCACTCCTGCCGCGTGGGCATAGCGCGCCACGATACAGTTGATCTCCATAGGGATCTCTAATTGAAGCATCACCAAATCGTATTGTCCGATTTCCTTTTCTAAAAAGGCAATATCTTCCGTTTTCCAATCCATATTCGCGCCGGGAATGACCAAAATACGGTTTTCTGTTCCTTGCTCGTTACTTTGAATTTGAATATGTCCTACCGCCGACGGACGCGAATCGCTGATCATCACATGGGATACGTCTACGCCGCTTTGCTCAGCCGAAGCGATCATTTCCCGTCCGAAAGCATCGTTCCCGACCTTTCCGACCATCGTCACAGCCGCGCCCAATCGCGCGGCCTGAATTGCCTGATTGGCGCCTTTTCCGCCCGGTGCGGTGGAAAAATCCTTACCGATAATGGTTTCCCCGGCCTGCGGGAACCGTGCGGTCACAGCGATCAGATCCATCACAAAACTGCCAACTACTAAAATCTTTGGTTTCATACCCTCTCACCCGTTCTTTCCTTCTATTTCAAGATCCGTTATTCGATTGTAACCGGACCGATTGCCGGCAGTCGTCGAAAATGTCCGTCGGTAATATTACAACAAGGATTACAACCAAAGCCGTAAAACAAAAACCAATTCTTCGGAGAATTCGGCGCATATGTACGCAACAAAACCCGATTGCCGCGAAGTTCCGTGTGGCAAACAGCCATATGCGTAATATGATCAGACGCCATACTGCAGGAAAATCCAAGCGGTCGTCCTGAAGAACGCAAATCGCCGTAAAGGTTGGTATACTCCGCTTCAATGGTATAAAACTGATCTAACCATTCCGGATAAAACCGTACTTTCTTTAGTACCGGCGTCTTTAAAAAGTCCTTACCGAACAACAAAACGCACATACCTTCCGCCGCGGTCTTTCCCAGTTGCGCTTGTGAAGCGGAGGTCAAATGGATCAAGTCATCATTTTCACTGCCTGCGGCACTGACGGTTTCCAACCAATCGACCTCGTTTGCCATAGCAAGTTGCTGTGCGCGGATGCTCATCCAATCTTCGGCAAAAACCGCCTGATTCGGCAGCGTGGTGTTGCCCAACTGCACCTGAACAATGGGGATCTCACCAAACTTCGCACGAAACGCCTGAAAAAGCCGAAAGGTTTTCTCTGCAAATCCCTTGCTTTGGCGGCTCATGGCTTCACTGCATCCCTGATACCAAAAAAGTCCCCGAACATGCGAGCCGTTTGCCCGAAAGCGCCGTACAGCGGCGGCAAAAATACTTTTCGAACAGCCTTGTTCCTGCAAATCCGGATCCCACTGTGCCAAAGTCGTACCACCGTGTGCGCAACACAAAAGCCCCTGCGGAACGCCGGTGACACGTTTCATCTCCTGCGCAAATGCCAAGCCGGGTCCGACGCCGCGCCGTTCGGGCTGAGGACCCGGAACCGCTTTTAAGACATCCGTATGAACGCGGTCGACCGCCAGCCACGGGCGGTGAAGGCGGTGTTTTGCGACGCCCCATGAATCGGTCATATAAAATGCGCGGATATCCTCTTCCCCCGGAAATAAAACGTCTTCTTCCGTCAGCCAGCCGACCCCTTCCATGTTGGATTGCCCTGCCAATACCCAAACGTCACCGACATAAATATCGGTGAACGTTTGGTCATTCAATGTGACGGTATACGGCCCGCCGACGGGAATACCCGTCAGCAGGAAGCCGTTTTTTTCTTTTGTTGCGGTCACTGTTCCGCTTGTCTTTCCGAGAAACGAGGCGGAAGTAATATCCCCGATTTCCGAAACATGGATTGCGCATACATCATCGGCATTGCGTTGCATCACCATACCGCTTTGAATCCCAATCATGTAAGCCTCCCGTTAATAGACCAAATCGCGGAAGTTCTTGACCCGGTGCAACGTGATCATATCGGTATTATGCGAAGATTCTGCATGTTCGTCGCCGCTTCGGCTCAATACCAGCAGATCTTTTCCTTCGATGATCATACTGGCGTAACTTCTGGCCTCTTTTTCACTCTTGCCACAAGCCACAAAGCCCGCAAACGACCAGTCGACCGCGTTCTTCGAGAAATAGAGCGCCAGTTTATCACGCTGATTGGCGGGGTCACCCGTCCGGTCAGCCGAAATCGTGTTCTTTTTGGCCATGCTGTCGTCGACATAGTTTGACAACAACCAATAGCGTTCGCTTTCGGTATCATAAAGGATATAGAACTTATCGTTTCCGCCCGGCATGGGAATGAAGACCTGCGCCTTGCCGGAAGGAGCGGAAACGATCGAAGGAAGCATTTTCCCGTCTTCGCCTTCGACGACCTTCATAATGGCAGCAAAACCATTACCGAGTGTGCTACCGCGCAGATAGATATAAAACGTTTTTCCGGTTTCGTCATACCATTGATGGTTTTTATCATAGATCTGAATGACATTGCCTTCCAACCAGCCGACGTCGGCGCTGGTGGCGGTTTGATACGGAATACCGGTATAATTCAATGCATTCGAAGCCAAACTGTCCTCAACAACGTCCGAATATGCCATTTCGGAAGAAAACGCCCAGTTTTCTTTTTTGGTCAAATCTTTTCCTTCTTTGGCGCGCATCAAAATGGGCGCTAAGCACGCTCTGCCGGAATAACCCTTTTTGACGGCACTTTGTGAAGCGATTTCCATGGTCATGTAAATATAGCCGTCACGATAAATGGGAGCCGTCGGTGCGGAATGCCAACTGCGGGAATCGATCGTCACGCCGTCAGACCAGGTTTTGCCCTCGTCCTGTGAACGGTATACGACCAAAGTCCGGTCAATCGAACTGCGCGCTACAATGTATACGTCTTTTCCAGAAACAAACGGCTGTGCAAACAGGAAAGGTCCGTCAAAGGGATATTTCCAGGTCTTTCCGTCATCATCCGAATAGGCTACACGCCCCAAATACTCCCAACTTTGCGGTTTATCGTAACCCACCGGCGTATATTTGGAGAGACCGGTTCCGTACCAGTCACTGGTGGCGATGATCCTGCCGGAATCCAGTTGACACAAAGCCGGACTGAAGGTGTAAATATCCGTCGGACTGGGGGACTCGAATACCTTGATATAATCATCCGCCAGAATTCTCCCGAAAGCGGAACCGCTTGCCGCAGAATCCGACGAATTCTCTTTTTTGCCGGTCAGTTTGATTTTTTTACTTGCCGAAATCACCGGGAGCGTTCTGGTTTTTGCCGTTACCGTAACCGTCCCCTGCCCTCTGGCGGTCAACAGACCGTCCGTGGTGATCGACGCCAGATTCTGATCGTCAACCGACCAAATAAGTGACGAATCAGTCGGATTGGACGGATTCATATACGCCATCATCTGCATCGAAGTGCCAATGCCTTCAATTTTGGTTTTTCCGTTTTCGCCGGTAATCATCAATTCGGTTATCGGGATCAGATCTTTGCCGTCTGTCACGACCAAATTGTCAAAATAGAACTCGCTGGCATAGCAGTTGATCCCAAAATACCGTGCATTGGCAAAACTGGCGTAATCGCCGGCGGCTGAATATTTGATGCAGGGTTCTTCAGCGCCGTTAAAGAAGATTTTCAGTTCCGCGCCGTTGACGCTCAGACGGAACGAATACGCGCCGCCGCTTTTTAAGCCTTCCACCTTTTTAACAGCGATGACGGTGTTAAAGTTTTGTGTCAACTTAATAGATTCTTCTGAAAGCCAAATCTGATACCGTTCACCGAAGTTTTCACCAACGTTGAAAAAGACGGTAGGATCTCGGCCATCGCCGCCACGGCGGGCAATGTCCGCGGTAAAATACAAATCAAATTTTTCTGGAAGTTCATATCCCAAAAGGGCGGCGCAAGGGACGGCGCCGCTGCCGGAAAAATACAAACTGTCATGCTTTAACAAAGGAGCCGCCGTATTGGCGCTGAGACCCAATTTCCATTCATGGCGTGCGGAGTTTTCCGTAAAACTGTCCGCGTAAAGCAATCCGTTCGCACCCGAAACTTCCGACGAGCGGAAAGTCTTTCTTCCGATCAGTGCGGACAGAATAATCCCTATTACCAAAACCGCCACCACTCCCGAAAAGATTATGGGTTTCATATGTTTTTTCATTTTTATGACCATTCCTTCAATGCCGGATTTTCGTTTTCCGCGTTGAGCGGTGAGAAAAGCGGCGTGTGATATTCAAGGTTAACACTTGCTTCAAGTTTTCTCACATTCAAAGACCCTCCTGCCGGGAAATCCCCGGCAGGAATTCATGTTTTAGTAAATGGAAATTTCTTAACTGACAGAAGCCAGCATTTTTTTGATGCGGACCAAATCACGAACATCCGCATTGCCGTCACCGGTCAGGTCATAAACCATTCCGCTTTCACTCTGCAACAGGCCCTTGCGCAAAACAACCAAGTCGGTCGCGTTAAAGGCAAAGTCCGCATTGATGTCGCCCTGATACAAGGAATATGCCGTCATATCGGAAATGGTGTAATTCGTCGCCAGATTATAGCGAGCGCCGGCGATGAAATAGGCGCCGTTATTAAAGAGATTGGCCGCAACCTGCGAGACCGGGATGCTCTTTTGCAAAACCGTATTGTTGTTTTGCAGGACACTGATGATCCAAGCGCAATCATTTCCCTGTGCGTCCTTGTGGGTATGACGGGTGAAGACGATCTGCATCCCGTCCCCGGTGATCTGTGCTTCGGTGAAAGTCAGGGTATTCAACTTATTGGCCGCATTAGCGCCGGAACCGGATGCTGTGCCGTTGGCGACCGTGTACAGATACATATTTGCCGAGACAGAAGCATTGTTGATAATATCCAGGATAAAACCGCTGCCGGTATCGTTTGCGCTGCCGACAAAACTATTGTTGGCGTTGACAAGACCAACGGTAAACTTGCCGCCTGCCGTCCAGTTTGAGGAGGTCGTTCCCACCGCGAAACTTAACGAAGTTCCTTCTGTCATATCAATGCGTGAAGAAATCCGAGCGCCGCCGATGCCGCTGAAAGAAGCATCTCCATTAGACATAACCAATGTGCTGTTCGTATAACCGCGGGTGTTTTCCCAGTTTGCCAAATCGCGGTTTTCCCCGGTCAAAGAACGGAACAGCGGAACACGATAGGCCTTGATCCCGTTGATATTGGCGGTAACAGTCATGGTTGAGCCGTTGATCGCCATGCTCACATGGGCGTCGCCTGTCAAGCCCTCAGCCAGAGCGCCCGCATAAAGCCAATCATAAGCATTGTACGAATAATAGAGGCTGACGCGGGTATTGCCGCTGTCGGTATCCTCGGTCGTGGCCAGCCAATAGGTGCTTGAAACCGAATCATAGGTAATATCAAAGGAATAATTGCCGCCCGGTACGCGAATCAAAACCATTTCCTCGCCGGAAGGTACTACAAACGTGTTGATGGTCTTGTCGACCATGAACATCGCGGCATAGTTTTTGCCAAGGTTCTTAACGGGTAAAACCATCACCATTCCCAAATGGTTGTTAGAAGAATCATAATTTCTGTAAGTCAATCCGACGCCTTCACCGTTGTTGACCGCTTCATAACTGCGATAGCGGAAATCGGTCGCGTCACTGCTGTTGAGAGTGAAGATCTTCGCGTCTTTCCAACCGACCGTCAGCGGATCGACTGTGTCATAAGGCAATCCGAAAAGTCCGAGTTTGGCTTCGGAAGGATCCCCGATCTTTTCGGCAAAACTTACGCCGGAGAGGATCGCCCATGCGGAAGTCGACGGATTAAAGTTTTCAATAAACGTACGCAAGACTACCGGATAGGTGTAATAAGCGTCTTTTTCACCGATGCCCGCCGCTTCGCCCGCGGTGGGACGATGATTGTTGACCGTGTAGGTGCCGGCGGTGAGTTTGGCCCGGTTGCCGGTGTTCAAATAAACATTTCCGGTCAAAGCATGCGCCGGGATCTGCGAAGTGGGAATCGCCGCCGCATAGACCGTATTGTTCAGTTTGACCCGCAGGGTGTATCCGCTGTTGCCGTTATCGGTCAAACTGATCGTGTATGTCAAGTCTTCAGCCGCCTTATTAAAGCCGATGGTACCGCTGATATTGCTGAAATTCTTTGTTCCGTTGTTGCAGTAAAAATACTGAACACCGTTCAAATTGCTGAACTGTACGCCCAAAGCATAACCGGTGGAATCAGTCCAGCCGTAATACATATTTGGTTCGCTTGTGAAAGCCACACCCACGGCCGTATTGGCGGTATTACCGGAAAGGTTGAAAATCACCTTGGTGGAAACCGATTTTCCTTCCTCTAGGCTGATCGACTTACTCAGAGAAGCCGCGCCGGTAGCCGAAGCGGCGTTTACAAGGGCGCTGTCGGTTTGTGTTTCCGCTTCTAAAGAGCCTTGCCAGACCGCCCATTTTCCGGCATATTTGACCGGATGGGAAACGGTATACACATTGCTTTGAGCCGCCGTACTGACATACTGATTGCCGGTGGCAAGATACACGCCGTTTTTAAATGCGTTTGCCGCAAGCAAGGAAGCCGGGATATTCACCGACTGTTCCCCGTTTGTTACATTGCCGTTCGAGTTTGTCACCTTGACGGATAAAACAAACGTATAATCCACCGCATTGATGGTCTGCGCTTTTTTGGTCAACGTATACGTAATCGCCGAGGTGGCGAGTGCCGACGTGATTTGCTGTGAAAAAGCGGTCTCCGTTCCCTTCTGTCCGGCTGTAATAGCGCAATACTTTAATCGAAAGCCGTTTAACGAACTCCACGAAGTTAAATTGACCCGTAAACCGTTTCCGGCATCGTTGGTGTTATTAAAGAAACTGTTGCCCTGATCCAGGAACAGAAGATCAATTTGATTTTCGGTAGAAGCCGCAAGCGACATGCCCGACAAGGTTACCGAAACCGAGTCTCCTTCTTCCATCGAAATGCCTTTGCTGTATGTTGCCGCGCCATAGCCGGTCAGTGTTGCCGTTGTTCCGCTATCCGCAACAGAACTGGTGTTTCCGCTGTATCCGCGCAGTGACGACCAAACATCGTTCGAAGCGGAAACCGGTTTTTTAGAATCATCGTATTCATCGACCGCTACAAACACTTTTCGGTCTGTTTGATATACATCGGAGGGTGCTCCGGCAAAATTGCCTTCTCTGACAAGCATGAAATTGCCCCAACCGGCGTTTTCGGTATATTGATACGCGACCAAACGGGTATCATCACAGCCGAAAACATAGAGTCTGCCGTTGATTTGCGCAACTTCGCCAAGCAGGAAATCCGAATGGAGAGACTGCGTATAACCTGTCTCTTATACACATCT
>LXOW01301893.1_pt1 | contig 12303 bp, 11 predicted proteins | sample 1368591 | NCBI WGS metagenome assembly LXOW01 (sample SAMN04884650, study PRJNA319009) | bovine gut metagenome | isolation source: Cow rumen | host: Bos taurus | place: Italy: Legnaro (PD) | collected 2014-07-09
CCACGTACACCATAGCTTTTGTTGGGACTCCCGGCTCCGCCATAGTCAAATAATTCATATCCTTTAGAACAGCCCCATCGGAGAGTTTCCCAAATTAGCAAAGCATTGGGATAGAGAGAATAATATTTGTTTCGACTCCCCGCATACCAGCCATAAAGCGACTTCTCATAAGCTAAGGCAAATCTGCATCCTGCGATTTCTCCTTCTTTTGTCGTTATAACAAACATAACGAGTAATTTTTGCTTATTAGCTGCAAACATCTGACTGATGTCAACCAAAGGGAGATTAGCCCGACTATAGACTTCTTCAATAATAGAATAACCTTGTCGTAACAAATCATCTGTGATTGTCTCGTGGTCATACACATGAACACTTAGTCCCTGATTCTTTGCTTTTTTTACTTGACTGATACGTCCTTTTCCTATGCGTGACCATATAGTAGTTTCATTATCTAAATGAATGAGATAATTTAGATGTGATTCGAATTTATATCCTGATTCTCTATATGTGTCGCATTGTGAGAGTTGTTCAAATTGATTCCGAATCTGTGTGTATATGACCTTTTTGCCAATATGCATATCACAGGCTGCAAGGATTTCTTTCAGAATATATGGATTGTCATCTTTTACAATTGGCCCTCCTTGTATAATAGCACGTGTAGAAAATAAACTTTTTAGGAATCCCGATTCATGGATTATCACCACCAGCAAAATACCAACTAACTTTGAATTGACAAATGCAGAAAACAAACATGGCTGATGATTAGGCGTCTGGTCATAACAATCATACATTTGTGGCGTTTGGAACACCGATTTTTTGGGATGATGGGATAAAAAATCCAACCATTCAGATTTATTTATCTCACTGATTCCGTATTTTATTATTACATCCATAAATGTCAATTATCACATATATATGTATAGAGATACCTTATTTCTCTAATACATTTTTGTATATTGATAGCAGTTTCTTGGCAACAAGATCGTTAGTCAGCCCTAAAGTAGTGATACGCTCACGTCCTGTGGTTCGTTTGCCAAAATCAAGGGCTTTAGCTAGCTTTGTGGCAACATCTTTTGGGTCAAAGGAACAAACATAGTGCCCTTCAACATTTCCTAACAAATGCTTGATGTCTGCCACATCGGTGGCAATAATAGGACAGTTGCAAGCCATTGCTTCTTTCAGTGCTTGTGGTGAACCTTCGCTCTTAGTAGGCAGGGCAAACAAGTCACATCCACACATCTTTAGTGTACATTCTGCCCTGGACAGGCCCTTCATTTCCAAACACACGATTTGGTCCTTATTAGGTAAAAGTTCTATGGCTTCTTTCAGTAGTGGATAGTTCTTACGTAAATTGNNATGTATTTCTTGTCAGGCTCAAAGCCCAGGGCTTTTCGTGCTTCCTCAAACGGTGTGATATTACAGTCAGACAGATTGATACCACAGGGAATGATAGTATAATTCTTAGCTTTCATATAGCAAAGCTGGCGAATATGCTCAGCCACATAGACAACATGTTTGGCTCTTTGAGCTGCAATAGAGGAAAGAAGATTTCCCCTGAATGTATGGGTCTCTCCGTTATGGAATGTTATAACAACAGGCACCTTGTTCTGTAATACTGCCAACATTCCGCTCAAACCATAGTGTGCGTGAATAAGATCTGGTTTGAACTCGTCAATCTTCTTCAGGTAAGCCCCACGGTTAGAATAGTAACCCATGAACCCTTTACCCTTAATTCCATAAAAGTCGATTATACAACCCTCTTTTTTCAGGGCTTCGGTCTGTTCTATCACAAAAGGAGAAAACACTCCATCATTATNNTTTTTAAACTCTCATTGTATTCCAGACAAAAGTTGAAACAAACACTAATACTGCAAGTCCGACTAACATAATTCTCGGCCTTACCATCTTGAGAGGATAGAGGCCTGGCATACGTTCTTCCTCAATGACTTGCTTATCGTACTTATTGATAAACCAGAATGCAGCCAAATAGAATATGGAAATATGGGGCATGGCTTTTCTCAGTTCAAGCCCATCAATCCATACGGAAAGAGCCAGCATTTCCAGTATCGTAAAGAAGTACAGCGGGAAAACTGCTGCTTCCAGTTTTTTGAGACTTTCTACGAGGCCATTCCAGAAGGCAAGAAAAAGTATAAACTTTAGCAGGAGACCCGGACCGTACAGAGGCAACTGTGACATGTCGTCTTGCCCCATTTGTAGCATTTGCGGAAACGGTCCTATCAATGCTCCGACAGAACTCACGACAACGGTAAAGAAGGAGGCATGGACATAATTTTCACTTTTTGCCACATCTTCCGAAAGTGAATTCATCATGCTTATAATCACAGAAAATGAAAGACCGATAGCCAACATCATCAACAACATGATGTATGGTGCGTTTTTCTTGTCAATCCTTTTCCCCACATAATAGGATGCAATACCCATCAACATCAAACCAATTATTTCAGGTCGAAAGAAAGACAAGAGGGCAGTGATGATGATGCACAGCCACATATACATTTTATTGCGACTCGACATATACTGGTAGAAACTCCAGAAACTGGCAATCACAATGAGCACCATGAATATTTCCTTACGAAACGAGGCATAATAATATATACTAAACGAGGAGAGAGAATAGGATAGTGCAGCTATGTATGCATAGTCAATACTCATAATCTTCTTGCCTATCCCAAACAACATTACTGCTCCAGCTACACCTGTAACGGTCTGAACAAAAAACAAAAAATAGCGTGACGGCACGATATTCAGAAACAGCATCTGTGCTAAACTTGCCCCCCAGTCAGAGAAATCCCACCCCATATTTTTTTCTATCCACTCTGGCTGTTCATAAAATGGCACATCATGATCAATGAGCTTCACATCTATATTGTAATATACGTATGGGTCGGTATAATCCCAAAAAAAAGTGTCACCAGTATAGAAGTATGACATTTGCAGATACAGACCGACAAAGACGATTGAATAGAGGAATACAGTTGACGCAAGCCTTCCGTAACTGTAATAACCTTCCTCTCTGCCGAGTGTACTCCACATCACGATGGCATAGCTCACGAAAAGCAGCACATTGATGAGGTTGTAATAATGAATGATGCCGTCACAGTAGGGAATCAAGACAGCAAACAGAAATACACCTGTCCAGATGTATATTTGCATAGTTATCTTGAGCAGTGAAGGCATGGGCGGGGTTCAATGCTTTACGAGGCTGCGCAGTTGCCAATACCATCCGAGAACAACGACCGTAGCTCTTACTCCGATGAGCTTCACCATCTTTCGTGTACGTTTTGATTTAGGTGAAATGCCATAGTTCAACAAATCAGTGTGCTTCTTAAGAACGAGCAAGGCTTCTGATTTTTCAGCGTCCTTGAGGGCGTAGTAATCATAGCCACGGCTCACCCACATATTTGCCAGAAAGCTTCGTATGGCATCTGCATTCGTGCATCCTTCTTCGCATTGACTTTTCCAATATGTGAATATCTGGTCATAGCTATGATAGGTACGAATATTGGTGGTGGTGGTGATGCTACTTTCTCTATGATAGTAGCCATAGAAATCAAGGTTTGTGAATCTAACCGATGTAAGGTGCTGCCAGAGATGTAAATTCCAGAAGATGTCTTCACTGATCATCTTAAGAGGAAAGAAAATCTTGTGGTCGATAAGTACTTGCCTGCGGACCAATAAGAAGCAGGCACTTCTTTGCAGTTGCTGCGTCTCCACCAAATACGAGAAAATGGCTTGGGGGGAAGACTGTTTGGCTATGCGGTCAATGTCATAGTCTAGGCTTGTAATGCTTTTATTATTCCAAACATCCACCCTCTTAAAGACAATAAGATCAGTATGTTCCTGTTGCAGTAATAGTTTCTCTATTCCATCGGGAAGTAGCCATTCGTCATCGGAGTCCAGAAAAACTACATATTCAGCTTTGGCGGCACGAATACCTGTGTTGCGTGCACCCGACAATCCCTGATTCTGCTGATGAACCACGCGGATGCGAGGTTCACCAGCAGCTATCTGGTCACACAAGTCCCCACTGCCATCGGTACTGCCATCATCAACAAGAATGATTTCTAAATCCTTGTATGTCTGATTCAGTACCGAACGAACGCAACGTTCTAAGTAGGGTTTGACATTGTATACANNTTTGTTCCTTTACTGACAGACCATTGGATAAACGTCGGATAGAAGTTATCAATGGGTCGGCTCTCATGTTTCAGGGCAAGGATGGTGTCGAAGAAATTCTCCGCAGATGCTCCTTCTAATTCGAATGCAAATGGATAGTAGCCTGGACGGACATAATACTCACCTTTTGAAGGATTTGAATAATCGTTGTCTGTTCCAAAGAAACTCATGTCCATATTAGCAGTCGGCTTCATGTAAGGCAGATGCACCTCCCAGTTCTTACCATCACGAATACCATAGAGGAATGGTTCAATTGTTGCACATTTATCCACGGTCTGAGCACTACTATAAGTGATTTCAAAAATGTAGGAGGTATTAATCTCACTCTTTACGTCACTGGTCAAATAGTAAACATTCTGTTCTTTACTATCTTTTGTAAAGGTACATGTGGTGGGATTGCTATCCTTCGGTCCTTTCTTCATCACGATTTTCGATGGGGTGACTTTAGTATTCAGTCTCATTGCCAAGCCACTTACCTTTCCTACTACATTTTGGTAGGTAGTCAATTTGAAGGTTTCAGTCTTAACTTTACCCTTAACGAATTCCATTTGATGCTTACAGTCAACAATCACATCGTTCATGTCATAGTCACCGCGTGCAGGCCACATGTCTTCAAATGCATAGATACACGATGTGGTGGTCTTGTCTTTTTCCGTCTCGTTAAGTCCCAAAAAGACGCTGGCCGGGTTGAGGGCAAAGATCAAATCGTTGTAGTCTGTATCGTCGCATGCATCCTCAAACGCCAAGATACAATACTTCTTGCTGGTTTCGTTGGTATATGAGAACATGGCCGTACGAGCTTCGCCGGTGGTATTGGGCTTACTGAAAGTCTTTCCTGAGAACGGCTTGGCATACGACATGCCTTCAGTAGAAGACACCCATATATTCATAGCATTATTATACGGAGTACTGGTTTTCGTCTGTTTCGTGCCATATTCTTTACCCATCATACCCCAGCCGTTAGTTCTGATGATAAAGCCAATTTTAGTGCCTTTGGGGAACATTGTAGTTCCGTCGGTGTACTTCACATTAGGATCGGCATCTGCAATATGAGGATAGTACATCAGCTGAATCACGTCGCCACGCACCGAACCAATATTGCCCTGATAATCTCCGTTATCATATCTCATACCATCTTGCGTGTTAGGGAACAGCATGATGGGATTCAAGTGCATACGGTCTGTTGGTTCGTTAGCCCCATAGTAATAATAGCCAAGCGTAGTGTTCCAACACGTGAAGCTACCCAGCGCTGTAATAGTGACTTCCGAATCTTCTTTGAGCATCACATCAGCAGAATTACGGTATCCTGAATTATCTAAGGTTCTATCATTGGGAAGAATGTTACATGCTGTATTATACATGTCATCAACTTCCTTGTCAGAGAGAACCAGACCTTGCTTGCTGGCTTTTTGCTGATCGGTCATCAGATAGTTGGGACGACCACTGGCTGTGTTCCAACTGCCTAAGGGAGTACCCCATTCCTTGTAAATCTGAACACCTGTTGTAATACCGTTTGAATTAACTTCGTAAGCAGTGCTCATCAACTTGCCCAATTCGCTGGTAGACTCTCCTGGTCCCGGGGCACGTCGTGGGCTTCTTGCAGCAAGCTGTGTCGAACCATCGTTTTTAACTACGACCTTGGCCTCATTGTTTACAACACCAACAACGGAGTGAGCAAATCCAATGGCGAGATTACCAGTCACGACGTGAAGCACTTTGGCGTAGGCAGGTAGTGTAAGCGTTTGGTCAAACTTGCCGTTTTCATCCGTATACAACTCTATCAGAGGCTTAATGTTATTGTCCACATATACATTTTCAGTATTCTCGTTGACTACGGGATTTTCACCATAGACACTGAAACGAACTGGACCACAGGTTTCAAAGGCCGAGTAGTCGACAATCAAATCCACATTGCGTGTGGTTGAGAAGTCGAAGTCGTTCACTTCCTTCACATCCGTTGATTTGTTCTCATTGCCATCTAAGAAATCATCGGAATCACATGATGTTACCACAAAAGCTACACACGTTAACATGCATGTAAACATGAATAATTTGAATTTGTTTTTCATAAAAATATCAATTAAGTTAGTAATAATAATAGGTTTAACATATACTGTCTAAATCATTCACTACGCTTCGACCTGATCAGAATGTTGTAAACGGTTCCCCAGAAATATTTCCAGTCGGTTAGAAAGGGGTGCTTCAGATAGGCCTCGATATAACGGCGCTCAGATGCTTGTATCTCATCCAAACCTTTTGGTGACTTCTTTTCATAATAGAAAGGAGGCAGCATTCCTGGTTTCACTTTGGTACGAAGCTCTTGCATCTCAGGGGTATAGAGCGAGAAGAAATGTTGGGTCAGAGGACGCACTCCCACCCACTTCATGTCGCCTTTAAACACATTCCACAACATAGGAAGCTCGTCAAGCCATACAGAACGAAAGAGTCTTCCCCAAATGTTGACACGGAAGTCGTTGGCAAGTTTTCCGCTTTTATTCAACTTGTTCATTTCATACACATAATCCTGCAAATACTGCGAGTAGCTATGCATCGTCCTGAATTTATAAACTTCAATCAACTCTCCATCCTTGCCAATACGCTTCATACGCAGAATGGGCGATTCACATGTGTCGTTTCTTTCCAGTGGCTCAGACCTTTTCCTAGCAATAACATGCAGTGCACCGTGTCGGTTTTCTTCCTGCTCAATCTTAAAGCCAGCCCTGCATATACGGCCAAGTATCTCGGTATGGCTGTATGTACGGTGACGCTCCTTGGTGATATAAAAATACAACTTCTGCGTTTGCTTGATTTTCGGCAACATTTCATACCAAATATACGCCAGAACAACGAAGATATTGCCAATTCCAAAAGGGAACTTCTTTTTGATGGCATCAAACTCCTGCATGTTGGTAAAAGCAACACACTCCAGCTCATCACCAATCTCCATCTCATGATTCCTGTTATCCAGGAAGTCATTGAGTCGTGGAATGAAATTCAGTTTTCCCTTGACACTTACTCTCATAGAATTGCAGAACTGTTTCAAATAGAGGAAATTAAAGCAGAACAAATCTGTTCAATAGTCGCTGACTCTAAATAGGGATGCATAGGTAACGAGAGCACTGTTTCACAAAGACGGTTGGCTACGTAATCGTTGTACCCTAACTGAGAATTGAATCTTGAATATTGAGAATGACTAAAAGCGGTTTGTGAATGCATGGGCTTAGGATAATAAACCATCGATGGGATGCCGGCCTCTTTCAGTGACTGCTGAAGCTGGTTACGCTGTTCAGCGCTGGAAAGCTGAATGGTATACTGTGCCCAACTGGATCCGAAAGAATCAGGAACGACAGGAGTCTTTACATAATCCTTAAGTAATGCCGTATAATCACGGGCTGCTTCGTTGACTGCTTCTACTTCCTTATCAAAGGCACGCAACTTGACTTGCAAGATGGCTGCCTGCATCGTATCGAGACGGGAGTTCAAACCGATTCGGACATTGTCATACTTATCAGTACNNATACTTATCAGTACCCTTGCCATGAACGCGATAAGAGTTAATCAGCTGTGCCCACTCGTCATTGTCGGTGAATACGGCACCGCCATCCCCATAGCAACCTAAAGGCTTGGCAGGAAAGAAAGACGTGGTAGCAATATCACCAAAAGAACATGCTTTCTGACCGTTGATGCTGCCACCAAATCCTTGCGCGCCATCTTCAAGAATAAGTAAGTTATACTGTTTCGCGATGGATTGAATAGCCGGATAATTGGCGGGAAGTCCGTATAAGTCGACAGCAACGATAACCTTGGGCGTCAACTTTCCTTCGTCCAGTATCTTCTTGATAGCATTCTCCAGACTGTCTGTATCGATATTAAAAGTAGTATCGTCGACATCTACAAAGATGGGGGTAGCTCCTTCCAAAGCGACTACCTCAGCCGAGGCGAAAAAGGTAAAGTCAGGTACGAATACTGCATCGCCAGGGCCAACGCCAAAAGCCTTCAAAGCCAGTGTGAGTGCATCGGTACCGTTGGCACAGGTCAGACAATGCTTCACACCAACGTACGTCGCCAGCTCTTGTTCAAGTTCTTTTACCTGGGGCCCCATGATATAATGAGCTCCCGAAGCCACGTTGAGCATGGCGTTATCAATATCGGTCTTCAATACCTGATACTGTTTTGCTAAATCTCTGAATTGCATGATAAAATAGAAGTTAAAGAAGTTAGAGAAATTAAAGAAGTTACTGGTCTTTTATCCTATCAACTATCTCGCCTTGTTCGTTGACGGTGCCAATCTGACGGGCGGGTACACCTGCCATCAAGGCAAAGTCGGGAACGTCTTTAGTGACGACGGCACCTGCAGCAATCATGGCTCCACGCCCGATGGTATGACCACAGACAATGGTGCAGTTGGCACCAAATGAAGCACCTTCCTTGACCAGGGTCTTGTTGTATTTCCCATGAACGGGGAAATGGGCACGAGGCACCAGTACATTGGTAAATACACATGAGGGGCCACAAAACACATTGTCTTCCAGTTCTACGCCTTCGTAGACAGAGACATTGTTCTGAATGCGTACGCCATTGCCAATCTTGACATTGTTGCCGATATTCACGTTCTGCCCAAACGAGCAGTTCTTGCCTATGACGGCACCACGCTGTACATGGCAAAAATGCCATATCTTCGTGCCTTCGCCAATCTGGACATCTTCGTCGATGTAACTGGAGGGATGAACTTTATACATATTAGTTGAGTAGTTTCTCGATTTTACTTTTCCACGAATTGACTATTGACTCACTGCGGTCATATTTATGAGCGTAGGCAAAACCATAGCGGCTATCGATGCTCACGCCGTTCAGAATGACATATTGTTGCTTGTCATCGTGATGGATGGGCTTTAGATCATCCAGATTACGACGATTGAAATACCCGGCACGCACAATGAATAGTTTGCAATCAACATACTTACCGATGATGTCAGCATCAGCCAATATACCTGCTGATGGGCTGTCAATGACAATGATTTCATAATGAGAGCGAGCCGTTTGAATGAGCTGCTCAAACTTCTGACTGCGCAACAATTCAGTGGGATTACTTGGTATGGCACCCGAAGGCAGGATGTCCAACGTTGGATATTTGTCCATGTGGAACAAAAACAGTTGATAATCAATACTGCTACTGTTCAGGAAATCCGTCAATCCGCGTTTAGGCGCTTTCCACTGACGGGAAGCTGATGCATCGCGAAGGTCACAGTCGATAAACAGTATATGCTTGTTTCCTATTGCCATTGTGAGTGCCAGATTCATGCTGATATAAGTCTTTCCAGCACCAATCTGCGTTGACTTAATCAAATAAACAATTCCTTGGCTTTGTGCGTCATTCTTTACTTGATCATCGGCGAGAAACTCCAAATTGGTACGAACGATGCGGAAAGCCTCGTTAGACGGGTCTTGCTTGTCATAGTCCACCACAATGCCGCTCTCCTTTTGACGTCGTCCAAAGCTAAACTTTCTTAATAGCCAATTCAACATGTTGTTCTTTCTACCAGAGAACGGAACTTCGCCGAGGAAGGGTATGTCGCTGTTACACTCTATATCGAACCGGTCGCGTACAGTCTCGTCTAATGTGGCTCGTAAGAAAATGATAGTTATGGGTATTAGGAATCCAATCAGCAAGGCTGCGAAAAGTAGCTGCAGACGTTTGGGAGAGACGGGCTTTCCACTACCATGTGGAATATCAATAATCTGAATGTTTGTGGTCTTATTGGCAATGCTAATCTCGTTTTCCTCTTTTTTCTGCAGCAGGTAGACATACAGGCCCTCCTTGACTTTCTGTTCCCGCTCAATTGACACCAGGTATTTTGCTTGCGCCGGATTCGACGTGATTTTCGGATCGCTCGTCGGCAGCGTCAGATGTGTATAAGAGACAGGTATGTCAATGGTGCGGATGTGGTTCTCAATATTGGTCAGAATGTTTTTCCGCAGATTCTCAAGTTCTTTTTCTTGTTTGACGATCAATGGATTCTGGTCAGAGGTATAATCCATGTGACTTTGAAGCTGGAGTAACATGGAGTTATAGAGTGTAATCTGAGACTCTATCACATTATTGTTAATGCCAGAGTTGACCAACAATAGATTGCGTGAAGATTTGTCGTCAAGCAAACTGCGGATGTAACCTGCCATTGCTTTCTGGTTGGTGAGGTTCAGCAATTCGATATCAGACTGTCGTTGCTGCTGCAGATAGATGTCGCTGACATGCTCGAGGTCTGTAATGCCGTAACGGCTTTTGAACACAGAGATGCTGTCATCGACGATGTCAAGGTCTTTTTCTAATAAGCTAAGACGGGAGTCGATAAAGAGTGATGTATTCTTTGTCGCCTGATATTTCTCTTCGTTCAGTTTGTCATTATAGACCTGGATGATGTGGGTCAGCACTCGCTCGGCTTCATACGTAGAAAAGTCCTTATAGGTTAAATTGACAATCGTTGACTTTTCGTTATCCATTTCCACGTTAAGCCGGCTTTGAATATCTACGGCCCTGTTGAATACGGCACCTTTGTCGCTGATGCTGTCGATACGTCTGGCAACCTCCATCAGTACATCGAGAGACATGATGTGTCTCACTACATTCGTAGACTTCCCTTTCTGACTGACAAAGTCAATCTCACTGAACTCCTTTATTCTTCGTTCAGAGGAGTTTGCGCCGGGATTATCCTCTCGGACCATGATGGATGCTTCGCGCTTATATAGATAAGGAGTAGTGAGCAGGTAGCGGATGGCAAACAGCAGACACAACAGTATAGATGCTACAAACCACTGCCATTGCGCGACACACAGGCGATACAAATCAGTGATAGAAATAAAACTTTCCGTTTTCTTTCTTTGTTCCATGATTGCGTTCTGTTCTTATCTGATTAGCAATGCTGTAATAGTTGTGAGCAACGAGGCCAGCGAAATCCATACCGACGGCTGGTTGAAAGTGTTGCCTGTGCTGTTAGCTTCACGTTGGCGTTTGGGGGTTGGAGTGACATAAACCACATCGTTCTGTTGCAAGTAATAGGCTGGAGAACTTAGCATTTCCTGACGGTCGCAAAGATTAATCACAAAGGTTTGGTCTTCACCGTCCACCTCGCGCATCACCATCACGTTCTCGCGCTGGCCATTGATGGTCAAGTCGCCAGCATCGGCAATGGCATCTAATATCGTATAGTTGTCGTGAAGTATGTCTATACGTCCTGGATGATTTACTTCACCTAATACTTTCACGTTCAAATTAACATATTCCACAGTCACGACAGGGTCTAAAACCAATTCTCGTTCTATAAGTCGACGCCGAATATATTCGGCCACCTCGCGGCGAGACTTGCCAGCTACAGCAATTTTGCCTAACACGGGAAAATTGATATCGCCTTGTTCGTCAACGGTATATGCCAACATCAGATTGCTACTGCCGCCGGAAACATTGCCGGCTGTGGTTAATGGGGTTTTTCCACCGCCAAGAGACCTGCCAGTAGCAGTATTGGCATATAGGTTGAACTGCTGGGTTAACAACGGGTCGGCACTGTTCACTATAATGTTGATTTTATCATTGGGACGCAGTCTCAACTGCTGCTCTTGTTGCAAGGCCATGCCGCGGATAAGGTCTGCATCCTGGAAATATGCCACGTTGCCCGGGGTAGTGCAACTAGCAAGCCAGCATAGCAGACAGATTATCGCAAAGGCTCTTGAGAGAAATTTCATTTCTTTTATGTTTAGCTTTTGTGTACGTGGGGAGGGATACTATATTTTTCGCCCTGTGCGAATGAGCGATACGAAACTACGCAGTTTGGCAGATTTGGGCTGGTTGTTGCGCACATATTGTTTGGCAGCATCACGGTAAACGGGGTCGTTTGTCGAAATGTAGAGTGCTATCCAAAGATAAGTACGTGTATCAGTAGCAGCCTTTGACTCACTACGCCGATTGATTTCTTCTAAAGCATCTAAAGCTTTTTTACGCAATTCAACTTCATCGGCCTTGTATCGGCACAAATGAGCACAGATAAGCATCAAGGCCTGGAAATGATTGCGTGCTGAATCGTTCTTCACTTGATAATGACGATAACGGTATAACCG
>LXOW01231970.1_pt1 | contig 12298 bp, 12 predicted proteins | sample 1368591 | NCBI WGS metagenome assembly LXOW01 (sample SAMN04884650, study PRJNA319009) | bovine gut metagenome | isolation source: Cow rumen | host: Bos taurus | place: Italy: Legnaro (PD) | collected 2014-07-09
TTACTGATTCGACGGTTTTTGCTTGTGTTAAAAACTTTCAGCCTGAAACACATAACAGCGAGTTATATCATTATAAGAATGTAAACAAGGTTGCTGCATTTGCATGTAACTGTATTTTCGATAGTGCTAACAAATCTAACGAAAATGCTTATGAATTCAGTAGAGCTGCATCTGCAGATACAGTATTACAAAATAATTTGAAATGTTCTGCAATTCAAGTTACTACTAACTTTAATGACGTTTGGCACAGAAACGATACATTTAATAACATGTATTGTGAAGACTTAAAAAATACAGGTGGTGATAAGATTCAATACATTCACTACTTGCAGTGCTATAACATGATTTCNNATCAAGCACACGAACATGATAGTGACTTCCCTGTAAACCTTGGAATCTTGTATGAAGATCAGATTTTCTTCAAATATGGTCTAAATATGGGTTCAGATGTACCATACGGCGATGATTATGACTTAGATTCTATTGGTGATGTTTGTGCAAGAATTTCAAGCCTAGAAGGTGCAGGTTCTGGTTGTTATTTCCATTATCCAGCTCAAACTTCTGCACACGATATCTTGAATGCAACGATTCAGAAATCTAATAAGAACATGTGGCGTTACAATACCATTTTGACTGCAGCATACGGTCTTTCTAACGTAAATGCTGTTGCAACTACTGCATACGTTTCTAAACAGTTAACTGCATATCCTCAGCACTATGGTTTGTATAGAGGTAGAGCTTCATTGCACAGTGATAATAATCATCATTTCTCTGCAACATTTGATGAAAATGATTATTTGAAAGTTAGTTACAATGCACCACAAGTTGTAGTAAATAATTCTGCTACATTCTTTGCACCTGCAACTACAATGATTGATACGCTTGATCAGATGAAGCCAAATCCAAATCCTTACTACACTTACACATATTCTAGTTATGAATATGGTAAACAGACTATTAAGCCTGTACCAATGCATGTTAAGTATTTGGATAACGTATGTAACGATCCTAACAGTTATGAATTCTACGGAACACCTGATGAAATTTCTGCAGCAAAGTATGTAATGTCTTCTGATAATTATCAAGACTTCTACGTTGCAAACTCAATTACTTTAGAAACAGCTGAAGTTCATAAATTGACTGCTACTTGCTTGTCAGGTTTACCTGGTAGACCAGAAGTTGTAATTACTACAACAGATTCACCTGTATTTGAAGTTAATGAAAAATCTAGAAATTCAGTAATTGGTCGTATTACTTTCAAACCACTAACTACTGAATATTCAGACTTCTTCATCTATAGAGGTAATACTTCTAGATATGTAGAAGGTGTTGATGCTCGTGTTAATTATAAGCAGAATCTTGTTTGGGTCGACCAAGAAGGTTACATTCACATAAATGGCGCACCAATTAAGAACGAAGATAAGTTCAATAATGAAGTGTATGACAATAATCAGTTTACTGGTTATGATGCTGTACCTGGCATTGTAAGAGCATCGTTCAATATTGAATATAATGACGCAAACAATGTTCGTCATAGAGAACACTTTACAATTCATATTCGTATTATCGAATCAATTCCTGATACTTCTGTGAAATTGTATTACAATGAACTCGATACATCTGATAAAAATGTTGTAAGTTCTAACGCATTAGTTTACAGTTATGTTCCTAACNNTGATTTGCTAAACAACGTTAATCGTGATTCAGTTGTATGTACAGGTTTGAAAGCAGACGATCTTCAATACGCACTAATTGTTGATGAAAATCAATGTCCAGTTATGGATATTCGTCTTGATTCAAATGGTGCAGAAAATGAAGGTTACAACATTCAATTCAACAGAGTTGGTAAAGTAACTAAGTCTTCTTCTAATCCTCCTACTTACGGATTTACATATTCTGGTGGTTCGTTAATAAATATTAGTGGTGCAAAATAATGGCTACAGTTTATTGTAAATCATATACAGACTTTCTTGGATTATCCGCAGTAAAGTATAAACAAGAATTATTCAATCACAAATATATTGACGATATTTGTGTTTACGCAATTAGTGCAAATATGCAAAACATTGATAAAGTTTCAGCATATTTGCATGAAACTTGTTTAACTGCATTTACTTGGTCAAATTCAGATGTAGCAAATAACATCAAATTTGCAAAGTCAGATGATAATACTTTCATGTGCTACAAGTTTCAGCTTTCTGATATTACAACAGATTCTGATACAGAAGCAGATATTCCTTATAGCTATCAAGAAATGTTTAATCAGTCTGTATTGCAACACATGTCTGCTTCTAGATCAATGCAATACAGTTACATTTGGAATGCTTATACAAAGAATGATGCATCTCAGTCGACTAAGGATACGATGAGTGCAATTTTCTGTAATACTAATAACGTAGCAGGTTCAGCAGAATTTTCAAGAGAAGATTATTACAAATTCTTTGTTCCAGAGACTGATATAGTTCACGATCATTCTACAGTTGAATTACATGATGATGGACTTGCTGCAGTAAGTAATTCTGCTCATGATTCTTTCAACTGTTTGTTGTTCTGTGTAAATCCAAACTATAACGCAAATCGTGCTATGGCTTCGAATAATATGCCAAATGGATTTACTGATTCGCAATTTAGAACTGTACCAATTTCGTTATGCACATATTCGCAAGATATTATCTTAGCAGGTAACAACGTAGTATTTGAACCAAACTTGAATGGAATTGTAACGGTACAATAATGGCAGTAGATTATCAAAAATTCCCATGGCTTTGTCCAACCACAGCAGAATATGAAATGTGTTCTAGTGGTGATAATTTTGCTGTAAACGATAAAAACGTTGCAGCAAATGCTACCATTGAAGGTTTGGACATGTATGGTATTCCATGCGTATACTACTACGTTACGCATAATATTGCATACGATGTTCATTTTGGCGAAGATCAGATCGAATGGATTGCAAGAGCTTTTAACTTTAGAGGTTATTTCAAACAAATGCCTACTAATGTTAGAACTTACAAGTTAGAAGGTATTTGGGGTGAAGACTTAGTTGAAATGTATGTAGCAAATACATCGTTTAGATATTTTTCTACATACGGTGGCACTGATAGAAATACTCCAGAAGTTTACGATCAAATTATCCCGCGCGTGGGCGATATAATTTATATACCCGCGAACAAGACTTTTTACGAAATTAGAGATGTGAAATACTATACTGAGTCATTCGGTCTAGCATCACATTCGTACACATTGACATTGAAAGTCTACAAAGATTGTAAATATACTATCTCAGCTGATAATCCGACTTTGCAACCTGTATCTGGAGTTTACGATCCAATTTACAACGTTGCTGCATCGGCTTTGATAGAACAAGATCAGTATCATGACATACTATCATTGAATAAACCATTGCAAGAACTCAAAAAATCTGAAAATGTGGATTTATTCAATTACGTATACGAAAACGATACTTTAAATTAGACTAGAATTTATTATAAATAAAACAATATCATTTAACACTATGAGGTGAATTATGGCAATGCCAGGTATGAATACAACAGGAACTCCCGACGCAATTGACTCTACTGATTACGTCATGACAATCATTCGTGCAATTCGTCGCTTCCCAGCAGATAGAAAAGCAGAAATTGAAAAGATCGCTATGCCTAAGAATGCAGAAGCTAAGAAGATGGAAGAAGCATTCCGTACAGGATATTTCCAGGCACTAGAAGATTTGACTGCATTTATGCAGACAGTTTCTCGTGGAATTTAATTTCTACTTACACAAAAATTAACCAGCTTTTAACGAAGCTGGTTTTTATTATACTTTAAAAACGAACAATACATGTGTGCTCAAACATGAGGGTAAATAAATGAGTGAAAAAATACGGTTATAAAAATTGTGTGTATGATAAGTTTAACAAGTGTATTTGGTTGAAAGAAATACATGATGTTGACTTCAAAAAGATACNNCAACTTACTGATTCAGGTGTAAAACTTTGTGAAAGTGACTTGTCAGAAGTTGTTAAATTTTTACATGAACGTTATGACGCTTTCGCAGATCATCTAGATACTTCATCTGCAAATTTCAGAAAATGTTATTACGATATTGAAACTCAGACGTCTTGTATGCAAAATAGACGTTCTATCGTAAAAGTAAAAAGAGTTGATACAGGTGAAGAATTAGAAGGCGTTTTAAACGATTTAGACGACTTTGTTCACACAAATGATTATTTGTGGTGGGACGATGAAAAACAAGCTTATGTAAAATTCAATGATTCTTGTTATTTCTTATCAGAGTTCCCAAAACCTGGTGAAGCAAAGTTCCCAATCAATCTATTAACTTGTTATTCGACTGTTACAAATCAAACTTATACTTGGGGTTTGTTCGAATATACAGGTAATGATAAAAATGTCACAAATTATCGTTGTTTTGAAGATGAATACGATATGATGTGTGACTGGGTAAAATGGTTTGCCAAGCAGAAATTCGATATTTTCACTGGATGGAATTCGGATGGCTTTGACTTGGAATACATCATTACTCGTATTAAAAATTTGGAAGAAGAAAGAGGAATTGAAGAAAAAGATTCAATTGCAAAACGTCTTTCTCCACTTAATAAACAACCTTTTGTAAGAAATGTAGTTGATAAGAAAGGTGCTGTAACTGGAACTGCTATTAACATTCCAGGTCTTTACACAATGGACTACATGCTTGTTTATAAGAAGTTCTTGTATGCTAACTATCCTTCGTATGCATTGAACTATGTAGGTAATCTTGAACTTGGTGAAGGAAAGTTAGATTACGAAGGACAGATTTACGAAACTTATAAACGAAATTGGAATAGATACGTTGAGTATAACGTTCAAGACGTTAAACTGATTGTTAAGATTGAAGCAAAACGTAAAGTTTTTGACATCATGATTCCATACTGCATTGACTGTATGATTACTTTGGATAAGTATGCATCAATGATTGCAGGTGTTGAAGGATATATTCTTAAGTTCTTGCATGCTAGAAATATTCGTTTGAATGACATTGATACATCTAACAGATATGACTGGTGGAAACATGAAGGACTTTACAAAGTTCTAGATAAAGACGGTAACATTACATATCAAAACTGCGAATATGAAAAAGAAATTTTTGATTTTGAAGACTTTGCAGTTAAAGCAGGTTACTGTTATGCATTCCCAGGACGTTATAAGTGGGTAATTTCGGGTGATATTCAGTCATCATATCCTCATCAGATTATGATGTATAATATTAGTCCTGAAGTTAAAGTTATTAAGCCGACTAAGGAACAAATTGAATCAGGTGACGTAATTCAGTCTGAAATCAATGGTGTTGGATTTAAGAGAACGGATCATGCACTTCTTCCTGATATTATTCGTCAGGTGTTTGCAGAACGTCTTGAAGCTAAGAAGAAACTTTCAGCAGCAATTAAGGAACATAATGAGAATGATGAACTTTATTGGAACTTCAAACAGCTTTCTAAGAAGTTGATTATTAACTCTTGTTATGGTGTTTGTTTGAATGCAAACTTCCATCTGTTCGATATTGACTGTGCAAGAGCAATTACTAGAGGTGGTAGAGATACAATTCGTTTCTTGAGAGATTGTAACAATAGATATTATACTTCTAAGACAATGATTAAAGACTTGAAGCGTTTCTTCCCATGCATTAAGATTGAACTTGAAAATGATACAAAGTATTACAAGTTCGATGAAACAATTCCAGTAATCAGAAATGGTGAATTNNAAGGTAGAGAAGGTGCAGTCGTTCAAATTGATACTGACTCTAACTACATTTGTTTGCAAGAATTGAAAGAAGAAGTATTCCCAGACATGGATGGTTTCGTTTGGTTCGATGCAGTTGAAGCAATGTTACAAGAAATGTGGGAAAAGACATTGAAGATTAGAGCTGATAAGAAACATATTCCACAGTTAATTAAGTTCTGTCGTGAAAATATGTTCTATGGTTTCTTCTCTTATGCTAAGAAGTTGTATATCGGATCGATCGTTGACTGTGAAGGTGATAGATACACATTTGAAAACTATCACAAGAAGATTAAAGGTATTGTGCTTCAGAAGAATGAATTTCCAGAATTCTGTAAGAAATATGCAACACCGTTAGCATTCGATATTATGCATGGTTTGAGTAGAGAAGAAGCAATGCAGAAGATTATCAAGCTGTTTAATGACTTTAAGAACCACGCAGTAGACGAAATTTGTTCTCACAGAACTATTTCAAACTATGAAAAGTATGTTCCACACAAACTTGATTGGTATTTGAAGAATGGTTTGCAGTTCGATAAGGGTATGCCTGCGAACGTAAAGATGGGTCTTGCATATAACTATGTTTGTGCAAAGAATAGACTTGTTCTTGACCCAATCGATAGAGGAACAAAGTTCAACTACATTTTCTTAAACAAGAATATATACAATATAGATTGTATTGGTTACGTTGGTGCTTGGCCTAATGAATTCAATAAATACTTTACGATTGACCATGAAACTGCATTTAGAAAATTCTTCTTGGCAGTATTCGAATCAATGTTTGCAGTGTTGGGTTGGATTAAGAGAGGTGAAGAAATTCCACTTAAAGTCACAACTAACGTAAATAGATTTATCAAGAGAGGATAATATGACACAGATAATTATGGGTGAAAATTGTAATAGCGAACTTTCAGATGTTTCGATCATTACAGAAGATGCTTTGCTAGATCCTTCTTTGGCAAACGCTAAGCTTGCAAAGAAGAAGCTAAAGATTGAAAAGATCGAAGAAAACGAAAATGGCGAAAAGATTGTTCACATTAAGGAAAACACATCAAACCTTCTTTGTGGTTAATTTATGATTTCGTTTGAAGCTATTTTGATTGGAGATAAAACTATTGCGAGAAACAATTTGGCTCACAAGAGTTTTACATTGAAAGTAATAGAAGATACAAGTGTTCGAACAATTCCACCTCAGTTTAAAGGTGATTTCGACACAAGTATGTTCAATGCCAGCGCAGTTAATGACACTTTTAACCGCATAAATATACCGTTACGTCAGAATAACATTAATTATGAAATAACATTTGCAGGCACGAAGTTTAATGCTCAGCTTGAATCAATGTCTGCAAATATTAAACAGAAAAAAGACGGCACATTTACTACGACTTATACTTTTACTTTCGTAAAAGAATTAGATCCGACTGTTGATGGTATTCTTTCTTCGATGTTCATGGTTACTGAAACTGACGAAAAAGGTAAAAAACAGCTAATAAAATATCAGACAGATTTAGTCAAGATTTAGCACAAAATGGAGAAAAGAATATGGCAAGTAAATTAGTCGCATCATTAAAGAAAAGTAAAGCATTAGCAGAATTAGTAGCAGGTGATATCGTTAAAGATGAATTTGTTTCTACTAACTGTATTCCAGTAAACTTATTGCTTTCTGGAAAAATTAAGGGCGGTATTAAGAAAGGTAAGATATCTCAGATCTGTGCAGATTCAGGTTGGGGTAAATCAATGATCGGTCTTAACGTTCTTAAAGCTGCACAGCAGCAAGGTTTTGACTGTATCGTTATTGATACAGAAAAAGCATTTAACAAAGAACTAGCAGCGAGCTTAGGTGTCAATGTAAACGACATCGTAATTTTCGAATCTTCGCTCGTACCAGAATTAAAACAAATTATCGCAAATATTAACAACGGCTTGACAAGAGCTGAACAGCGCAATGTGTTCATTTTGCTCGACTCTTGGGGTCCTATCGTTGAACAACAGGTTCTTGATAAGGCAGCTGAAGCAAGTACTGCAGTTAATATGAGTGGTGCAAGATTTAAGAACGAATTAGCAGCTATCTTGGGTGCTTATGCAAATACAGTTCTAGTACTTAACCACGTTTATGCAACACTTCAGCAATACGGTGATGCATTTGCAATTCCAGGTGGTAAGAAACTTTACTTCTTGTCTGACGCTATTATGATGGCATCATCTGCAGCTAAGGCAAAGGATAAGGACGGTGCAATCTACGGAAAGATTATTACTGCTTCTGTTAAGAAAGGTCGTGCTGCTAAGGAATTCGCTAAGACTAAGTTCTTGATTGAACACTCTGGCGGTATTAACCCTTACTATGGTTTGTTGGACGATGCAATCGCAGCAGGTGTAGTATTCAAGCCAAAAGCTGGACGCTATGCTAGAACAGATTATGACGTCGATCCTACAACAGGTGAAGTTACACGTCAATGGAAAGAAGATGAATTGTACTGCGCTAAGTTCTGGATTCCTTTGTATAAGGACGAAAAGTTCAATAAGTATGTTGAACAGAAGTTCGCATTCGAAGATGAAGAACTTATTTCCGCAACACAAGACGTTCTTGCAATGATCAACGGTGAAGCAGAAATCCCTGAAGAAACTAAGCTTGTAGCTGAAAATGAAGTGGAAGGAACATCAGTTTTAGATGTTTCTGATGATGAAGAATAGTATTTCAGCTGACATTTAACTCGAAAATGCTCAACATTTATTTTGTTGAGCATTTATTATATTTTTATCATAATAATAGGGATAATATGACAGAAGTTGATTTTGATTTTGAACTGATAATCATTAAATCGTTATTTAGTAATGAAGTTGTAAGAAACAAAGTAGTACCATTGCTAGATGAAAAGTGGTTCAATAACGACATTAATGCGAGTAAGATTGCAGAAAAGATTATTGAGTTCTATACAAGATATGAAACAATGCCTACAATCACGGATATGCGTAGGCTAATTAAAGATAAAGAAGAACTTGAAGTTTTTGATAAGTGTATTTCAATTCCAGATTCTGAAGTAAGTTCACAATACTTAGTCCGGAGAAATTGAACAATTTGTAAAACAAAAGAAATTATGGGCAGTTGCTTCTAACATTATTCAGTATTGTAAAACTCCTGAAAGTGCAAAGAATCAAGAATCTTTTGCTGAACAGATTACAGACGCAGAAGCTTATTCATTCGATGATTCGTTAGGTTTCTCATTCATGGAAGAACCTGAAAGAATTTATGAAGAAGTTATTAAGAATGAAAAGGTTATTGGAACAGGTGTTAAAGCACTTGATGATTTGTTGAAAGGTGGATTCCACGAAAAATCATTAACATTGTTACTTGCTCCAACTAACGTTGGTAAGACTTTGATGATGTGTTCATTGTCTGCTAATATGCTTCTAGCTGGTTACAAAGTTCTTTACATTACATTTGAAGATTCTGAAAACAAGATTGGTCAACGTGTTACTCAAAACTTGTTTGATTTGAATCGTGATGAATTGAAAGCAATGTCAAGAGAAGATTATCAGAAATGTTGGGATGCTCATAGGAACTTGATTAAGCATAATTTGTATATCAAAGAATTTCCTGAAATGGCAACTAACGCTCTTAACATTAAAGCTTATTTGAAAGAATTAAAAGAAAGAAAGAGATTTATACCAGACATCGTATTCGTCGATTATATCGGCTGTATGATTCCAAATGGAAGAGAAAATCCAAACATCAACTCTAATACGAGACTTTTGACAATTGCTGCTCAAGTTCGTTCAATTAGTATGACAGAAGGCTATCCATTTGTTTCTGGTGCACAGGTTAATCGTGGTGGTTATTCATCAGATCACGTTAGTTTGAGTGATGCAGCTGATTCTTTTGGTCAAACTATGAAGGCAGATGCAATTTTAGCAATTACTCAGCCAGAAGACTATCTCGATGGTGGATTCTATGATGTAGAAGTTGCTAAGACTCGTTTCGGTAATAATAAGCATGAACATAAGACGATTGTGGTAAATATCGATAAGCAGAGAATTACTGATATCGAAAATTATCAGTCTGAAAATGCTTCAGCTTCATTACAGGACGTTAATTTCTCAACAGCATCTAATGCATTAACTACTGCCGCAAATATTATCATTTAAGGAAAGATTATGCATTTGGACATTAACGATTTGTATACAGAAGAAACTGAAGCTGCGTCTATTCAAAAGAACGACAAAGACAATTTTTACGTTGAATTCGCAAAATACGGCTTTGATTTTAATGAGATAGACGAAGAAACAAAGTTGCCAGTATCAATTAAGAAAGTATTAGATGGTGACGTTGAATATATTTTGCGTTTCAATAACGCATTATTGAAGATGCACAGATCTAAGCTATATAGCATTATTGAGTCAATTGTTAATTTGACAACTGATTATGTAGAATATGATGATTTAGCAAAGGTTTTGCAGCCGACGGTACTTGGTTTACTTACTACAGAATTAGCAACTAAACATAAACTTTGCACTATTACTTCGGTGAGTGCAGTAAACAAATTTATTCACTAATTATGAAGATTACGACTGAACAATTATACTCTAGACTTACCGCATTACAGAAGCTCTTTAGTTACAAACGACTTAAGAAAATTGATACAAGTCGTATTGCTGAGTTATCTAAACAAGAATTTAAATCTATTCAGTGTAGACCTAGATTGAAATTTGTATTACCTACGTATGCGGATTTGGCTAGCTCTATAAGTTCAGATAGATTGACTTTGCATGCAGTAGATTTGTATTATCTTGGCGAATTTGTTAAGAATGGCAAGTTTCCAAACATTTATGAAATTTCGAACGAAGCGAAATTTCGCGAAGCTTACAAAATCTTTTACTCGTCTGATTCTATTAACGAGCAAGTACAGAAAGTAATTAAAGCATCGGAAGCAAATAATACTGCATTAGCGAAGTTTACAAAGACGAATAAGTCAATTTTCGAAATCGATCCAAAAACTCAAACAAACAAATTGTATGAGATGATGGTGACTGGTCAAATTAACGTATTTGTATTCGCATACTTTTATGCGCAAGGCAAGTTCACTATTGACTTTTCGAAAATTACAGATTTGTACACGTACCGTAATCTTAAAATTGCAGAATATGTCCGAAATTTTGAATTAAATGAAGTTTTAATTTAGAAAAATTTAATTATATTTCAATTATAAATAACTATGGAACAAAAACTTAAGCAACGATTATGCACTAACTTGTTCCGCAAAATTAGGCAAAAACATTAAACACATGAGGTAAAAATTATGCCAGTAAAACGCGATTTCAGTAATTATTTTAAAGCAGTTGAAGATACAGCACCACAGGTTAAGGAGTCAGCTCCTAAGATCAAGTATAAAGTGGAAGACGTATTTAAGCCCGTATTCAAAAACGGCGAAGCAGAAGTTGTAATGCGCTTCCTCCCATCCCATCCAAATGAATTTAAGCCTTTCATTGAAAATCGTACTCACATGTATGAGTATGAACCAGGCAAGTTCTTCGGTTGTGATTGTCTTGAAAAATATGGCGTAGCATGTCCTATTTGCGACCATAACCACAAGCTTTATACCTGCGGTAAGTACACTAAGGAAGAAGCTAGTCCACTTCGTTTGCCAGCAGCTCGTCGTAGATTTGTTTCTAACGTCTACATTGTAAAGAATAATAACGCACCTGACACAGAAGGAAAGGTCTATCGTTTCGAATATGGTATTCAGATTATGGATATGATTCGTAAGGCAATGACCGGATATGTCGATCCAGAAGATGGTGAAGTAGAAGGTTACAATCCATTTGACTGGAAAAACGGTGCAAACTTCATTTATAAGGGTGTTTCCGGTGCTAAGGGTCCAAACATTAAGGATTCTAAGTTCGGTAAGCGTCGTCCAATTTCCGATAAGAACGGTAAGGAATTGACTGCAGCTCAGATTGATGAAATTGAATCTCAGCTCTACACACTCGATGAATACGAACGTAAGATCGACGAATCTCCTAACTACAATGCTATTCGTGGTCGTTTCAAGAATAAGCTTGGTTACAATTTGTTCGATAAGTTCGTTGGAACTAAGGACGAAGTTGCTCCTTGTAAGGAAGAAATGGGAATTGAAGCTCCCGCAGCAAAGTCTCCAGCAGTTCAGACTTCCATCGTTGAAGATGCAGCAGAAGCAAACTCCAACGTAAAGGCAGTTGAAGAAACATTCAAGGCAAATAAATCTGCCGCACAGGATGATTTCTTTGCAAGTCTTGAAGATGAAGAACAAAAGTAATTCACTTACTTCAAAATAATTTTTAAACGAGTAATTTACAAAATTACTCGTTTTTTATTATACTTAACTTATGCCAGTATTAGATGAATTAACTAAATCTCAAATTCTTTTGCAGTATTGTAAGCAGGCTGCATTAGGTTTAAAACACAAGAAAATTGCTGCTAATGGTATTATTACTGAATGTCCTTTTTGTGGTTCAACTAAGTTAAAGGGTACGATTTATCTCTTATACACAT
>LXOW01301248.1_pt1 | contig 12297 bp, 13 predicted proteins | sample 1368591 | NCBI WGS metagenome assembly LXOW01 (sample SAMN04884650, study PRJNA319009) | bovine gut metagenome | isolation source: Cow rumen | host: Bos taurus | place: Italy: Legnaro (PD) | collected 2014-07-09
AACACTGGTTGGAACGGTACCGGCAAGCGTATCTCTATCCCCGATACACGTGGTATCATCGACGCTATCCTGGACGGAAGCATCCTGAAGGCTCCTACAAAGAAGGTTCCTTTCTTCGACTTCGAGGTTCCAACAGAGCTGCCTAACGTAAATCCTGCTATCCTTGATCCTCGCGACACTTATGCAAATGCTGCTGAGTGGGAGGAGAAGGCTAAGGATCTGGCTGCCCGCTTCATCAAGAACTTCGGTAAGTACACCACCAATGAGGCTGGTAAGGCTCTCGTTGCTGCTGGCCCAAAGCTCTAAATCCGAGTTTTTGACTTACATCAAAATAAAGGGCGATTTCTTCGGGAATCGCCCTTATTTCTTGCTTATACCTGCCGTTTACACTACCTTTGCACCAGGTAATCGAGATGATTATCTTCTTATATTCATTAGGTTAGTAGTAAATTAAGGTAAAGATTATGTTATTAGATTTTCAGACAACGATAATGTTGGCAGCAGTAGCTTTAGCTACGATATTGAGTGTCATTACACTCATCCATACCGACATACGTTGAAGGAAAGAGCGCGGAGTGAGAGAGTCATACCGCGCTCTTTTTTGCAAACAATCCCTAAAATATCGCCTTTTATAATATATTTAACTTAATAAAAGGTAGAAATATGCTCAAAATTGCAGAATTGTGCGTAAATTTGCACCCAAAATTGGATAAGACCATGTCAATGAAACAGATAAGAACACTATGTACACTAATGACCACGATACTAATCATGGCCTCGTGTGCAAAGTCAGAAAACGAAACCACGCTTTACAGTGATGCTGCCATCACTGCTTTCTCATTGGGTAACCTGACCAAGTACACCACCACCATAGATGACGAAGGAGACATTACGGTTACCAAGACAACATACAAAGGAAACAGTTATAAGTTCACCATAGACCAGATAAACAGAGAAATCTACAATAACGACTCGTTGCCAGTAGGTACTGATTATGAACACATATTGTGCTCTATCACCACTGCCAATAATGGTATTGCCCTGTTTAAGGACCTTAAAGAAGAGGACACCTACTATTATTACACAGCCTCTGACAGTATTGACTTCAGCAGTCCACGTACCGTCAGAATAATGTCAAGCGACGGTCAGGGCTATACTGACTATACTGTCAAGGTAAACGTCCACAAGGAAGATGGCAACCAGTTTGTATGGAACGAGCTGAAAAGTTCTAGTGAAGTAGAGCGGATGAAAGGCATGAAAGCCCTTTACCATAACGACAAAATCTATCTCTTTGGTGATTTGGACGATAAGACACAGATTATCCGCATTAAAGATGACAATAACTGGGAAAGAATTGGCAAGGCCATGAACTTCTCTTCCAATGCATGGAAGAATGTTACTACGATGCTCGGTTACTTCTTCCTATACGACCAAAATATTCTCTATGTGAGTACGGATGGTGATCAATGGACACCAGCCAGCTACCAAGCAGAACAGCCTATCAAGCAACTGATTGGAGCCAGTACTTTTGAACTATATGCCCTGTCTATGGAAAACAAAATCATGGTTTCTAAAGATGCTGGAGAGTCCTGGGCAATTGACAATAACGACAAACCATCGATGCTTCCCTCCGAGGATATCACCATAGTCAACTACCCCGTCTATATGGCAGAAAGATGCGAGCAGGTTATCATGATAGGCAACCGTCCTGCTGGAACCAACGACAGATATGCTGCTGTATGGAGAAAAATCGTTGATTTCGACGATTTCAAAGAAGGTGGCTCATGGAGCTATATGGATCTTGGTTCCATGGAGGATTTTCTGCTTCCACGACTCACAGATTACAACCTGTTATGCTACGAAGATGGTCTTTTGGCATTCGGAAAGTTTCCAGTTTTCTCTATTGAGAGCAAGCCTTACTTGAAGATATACCAAAGCCGCGACAATGGTATTACATGGAAGATAAAGGACAAAATCTATGCTTTCCCTGAAGATATGGGCAATAAAGAAACTGTAACCATCAGTTCGGTGGTTGACAATGACAATAATATCTGGCTGTTCTGCACTGGGACAGGCGAAGTCTGGAAAGGACGTCTGAACAGCGCCGGATGGACTTATAAATAGAACCGATTAGCATGCGAAAGGGCCTGGCTATCATCCTGCTGCTAGCACTGACCACATCAGTAAGTGCTCAGACGCAACCAGAATACCGCGTAGAAGTGGGCGCTGGCATAGGAATGGTTACCTATTTGGGCGACTTCAATGGGAATATCCTAAAGAACCCCATGCCCATGTTCTCGCTGCTTGCAAAATACAAGTTTGACCCACGTATGGCAGTGGCCATGAACGTGAGCTATGGAAAGATAAAAGGGGCATCAAAGGATGCCAAGACATACTACCCTGCCCCATGGCAGGACTATAGTTTTAACCACGGACTTCTTGACGTGGGGTTGAGATTTGAATACAACTTCTGGCCCTACGGAACAGGAATGGAGTATCGTGGCGCAAAACGCATTACACCTTATATATATATAGGAGCTGGAATGACGTTTGCGAAACCTGAAAAAACAGAGGTAGGCGTAAACCTGCCTATAGGTGGTGGTGTCAAGTACAAAGTGGCCGACCGTGTCAATATGGCACTGGAATGGACCATGCATTTCACCTCCAGCGACTATCTGGACGGGGTAAAAGACCCCTATGGCATCCAGAGCTCAGGAATCTTCAAAAACACCGACTGCTACAGTCATCTGCGCCTGTCGGTAACGTATGATATCTGGGCAAAATGCAAGACCTGCCATAACGACAGGGACTGAGCGAAGCTTCGCTTCTAATTGATAATTGAAAATTGATAATTGAGAATATGACTACAGAATTGGATATGAATCGCATACCAAAGCACATTGCCATCATCATGGATGGTAATGGGCGTTGGGCTACTGATCGTGGACTGGATCGTACGTTTGGTCATAAGGCCGGACTGGACACAGTAAAGAAGATTACTGCAGAGTGTGCACGACTGGGAGTGAAATACCTGACACTATACACCTTCTCTACCGAGAACTGGAACCGTCCCGCCTACGAGATTGAGGCTCTGATGGGACTGGTACTCAGCTTCATCGAGATGGAGTTGTTCACAGACAACAATGTCAAGTTCCAACTGATTGGTGACATAGAACGTCTGCCCAAAAGTGTTCAGGAGAAGATTCACTATATGGAGAACCTGACCAAGGACAATGACGGTATGACAATGGTAGTAGCCATGAGTTACTCATCTAAATTGGAGTTGACACGTGCCACTCGTCTGATTGCGGAGGAGGTTGAGAAGGGATCGTTAAAGCCTGAGGACATCACCGAACAGACCATCAACGACCATTTATGGACTAACTTCATGCCTGACCCGGAGCTGCTTATCCGTACAGGAGGCGAGTTGCGTATCAGCAACTACCTGCTTTGGCAATGTGCCTATTCAGAATTCTATTTCTGTGACACCTATTGGCCTGACTTCGACGAAGAAGCCCTCCATCAGGCAATTGCCAGCTACCAAAATCGTCAGCGACGCTTTGGCAAGACGGAAGCACAGGTGGAAAACGAGGCACAAGGCCCAAATGAGAAATGAGTAGTGAAAAGTATATAATGGAAATACTGAGAATAAGAAATAGAATGGAAATGAACAAGAGAATATGGATGGTGGGAATACTGTTCACTATTCATTGTTCACTATTCATTAGCAGCATAGCTGCACAAGATAAGATTGTCAATCCAGACATCTCTTATGCAGGCACACCTCGTACCTGCGAGATTGGCGGATTGGCGGTAAAAGGTGTAGAAGGATATGAAGACTATGTGCTGACAGGATTGTCAGGACTGACCGTTGGTCAGACCATTTCCCTGCCTGGTACGGAGATTACAGAGGCCGTCAAACGCTATTGGAAACACGGTCTGTTCTCAAAGGTATCTATTACCGCAGACTCCATTGTCGGCTCAAAGGTTTATCTTTGCATCAATCTGGCTACTCGTCCCCGTGTCAGCAACATCAATTATTTTGGACTGAAGAAATCGGAACGTGAGGATATGGAATCCAAGCTTGGCATCATGAAAGGCAGCCAGATCACGCCTAACATGCTGGATCGCGCCAAGATTCTTGCCAAGAAATACTTTGATGAAAAAGGTTACAAGAACGCTGAAATAGAAATCGTTCAGCGTGACGATGTCACTAGCAAGAACGAGGTTATCCTGGATATTAGCGTTGACAAGAAGTCAAAGATGAAAGTACGTAAGATTATCTTTGACGGCAACGAGCAATTGAAAGACAGCAAAATTAAAGGTAGCATGTTCAAGAAGGGCTCATTTGGCAAGATTAATGAGACAGGTAAGTTCAAGAACATGTTTAAGGCTAAGAAGTTTACACCAGAGCGCTACGACGAGGCCAAGAAAATGCTTATCGAAAAGTATAACGAACTGGGTTTCCGCGACGCTACCATCCTAGAGGACTCCGTATGGACTGTTGACGAGAAGCACGTCAATGTCTATGTTAAACTTGAAGAAGGTCAGCGCTACTATCTTCGTAACATCACCTGGGTGGGTAACACTGTAGTCACTACAGACTATCTGAATGCAGCCTTAGGCATGAAGAAAGGAGACATCTATAACCAGAAACTGATGAACAAGCGCCTGAAGGAAGACGACGATGCCATTGGTAACTACTATTGGAACAATGGCTACCTGTTCTACAACCTCGACCCCGTCGAAGTCAACATCGTAGGCGACTCCATCGACCTTGAGATGCGTATTCAAGAGGGAACACAAGCGCATATCAGTCATGTGCGTATCTATGGTAACGACCGCCTTTATGAAGAAGTCGTTCGCCGTGAGTTGCGTACCAAGCCTGGTGACCTTTTCTCGAAAGATGCTATCCAGCGTTCCGCTCGTGAAATCGCTTCTATGGGCTTCTTTGATCCTGAGAAGGTAAATCCCGATATCAAGCCTAACTACGAGGACGGCACCGTTGACATCAACTGGGAACTGGAGCAGAAGTCTAACGACCAGCTGGAATTCTCACTCGGTTGGGGACAGACCGGTATCATCGGACGTGTGGGTATTAAGCTCAACAACTTCTCCATGCGTAACCTCTTTGGTAAGAACAAGATGCACCGCGGACTAATGCCTATCGGCGATGGAGAGCAACTCTCGCTATCCTACCAGTCAAACGGTAGCTATTACAACTCTATCTCTGCAGGTTATTCAACGGGATGGTTCGGTGGCAAGCGACCTAATGCCTTCAGTGTCAATGCGTTCTACTCTAAGCAGACTGACATCTCGAGTACCTATCGTAACTCCAGCTGGTACAACAATTACTATAACTATGCTTACGGCTATGGATCGTACAACAGTGGAATCTACGATTACACCTCCATGATGGATGACGACAAATACATCAAACTCTTTGGAGCTTCGATCGGATGGGGTAAGCGTCTGCGCTGGCCTGATGACTATTTCCAGCTCTCCCTGCAGTTGTCATATACCCGCTATATGCTGCAAGACTGGAGTTACTTCATCATCAGCAATGGTAACTGTAACAACATCAACCTAGGTGTCACGTTGTCACGTACTTCTACCGACAACCAGCTCTTCCCACGTCGTGGTTCAGAGTTCTCGGCTTCAGTGACAATGACTCCACCTTGGTCAGTATTCGACAACAAGGACTATGGCAGCCTGGCAACAGAAGCCACCTATAAGACTGACATAGACCGCTACAACAGCGAGTTGCAGGAGAAATATCGCTGGATTGAGTATCACAAGTGGAAGTTTAAGACAAAGACCTATACAGCGCTGACCGGCGGTCAGAAGTGTTTGGTGCTGATGACCCGTATAGAATTGGGACTGTTGGGTTCTTACAACAAAGACAAGCGCTCACCGTTTGAGACCTTCTATGTCGGTGGTGACGGTATGAGTGGATATAGCTCTGGTTATGCCGAGGAGACCATTGGTCTGCGTGGTTATGAGAATGGTTCGCTCACGCCCTATCGTGCAACAGGTTATGCCTACGACCGCTTTAGCCTTGAGCTGCGCTATCCATTCCTGCTGGGTAACACCACCATTTACGGATTGGGCTTCCTTGAAGGTGGTAATGCCTGGAATGAGACCAAGAACTTTAATCCATTTGAAATCAAGCGTTCCGCAGGTTTGGGTGTCCGCATCTTCCTGCCGATGGTTGGTCTGATGGGTATCGACTGGGCCTATGGTTTCGACAAGCCATACACCACCTCAACATCGAAGGGTGGCAGCCAGTTCCACTTTATCCTGGGACAAGAATTCTAAGCGGCCTACGGCCTAATTGATAATTGAGAATTGAGAATTGAAAATTATGATTAGAAAAGTAATACTGATGTTTGTTCTGTGTGCATCGACGATGGCGATGCAAGCACAGAAGTTCGCTCTAGTCGATATGGAGTATATCCTGAAAAATATTCCTGCTTACGAGCGAGCTAACGAACAACTCAACCAAGTGTCAAAGAAATGGCAGGCTGAAGTAGAGGCTGTTCAGATTGAAGCACAGACGCTTTACAAGAACTATCAGAACGAAGTGGTGTTCCTCTCTCAAGAGCAGAAAAAGACCCGTCAAGAGGCTATTGTCAAGAAAGAGCAGGAGGCTGCCGAGCTGAAGAAGAAATACTTCGGTCCACAAGGTGAGCTCTTCAAGAAGCGCACTGCCCTCATGACCCCTATTCAAGAAGAAGTCTATACCGCCGTCCGGGATATTGCCGATTTACGCGGTTATCAGCTGGTGCTCGACCGTGCCAGTGACACAGGCATTATCTTCGGTTCGCCGAAGGTGGACATCTCCAACGAAGTACTCTCAAAGTTAGGATACGCTAACTAAGTAATCAATTAAATAAGAACAAATAATAACAATTAAACAAAGAAAACAATGAAGAAACTATTTTTCATGCTGATGATGCTCGCCCCTATGGCAGCATTCGCACAGAAATTCGGTCATGTAAACTCTCAGGAGGTTATCCAGGCTATGCCTGAGTTCACCAAGGCTCGTACTGATATCGAGGCACTTGCCAAGCAGTATGATGCAGACTTAAAGAGTATGCAGGAAGAAATCCAGAAGAAGGCTGAAGCTCTTGAAAAGGAGCAGGCTACACTGCCCGCAAATATCAAACAGCGTCGTGAGCAGGAACTGCAAGAGATGTACCAGAAGTATCAGCAGAGCGCTCAGGACAATCAGCAGGCACTTGCTAAAGAGCAGTCAGAGAAGATGCAGGCTATCACGACCAAGGTGCTTGATGCTATCAAGTCTATTGGCCAGACCGATGGTTATGTATATATCATGGACATTGCCGGTGGTATTCCCTATATCAGCACTACGCTGTCTACCGATGTCACAGCAAAGGTAAAGGCCAAGCTCGGACTGAAGTAATATGAAGAAAACAGTTCTTTTTCTACTCCTGACGGTTGTATCGCTCGTTGTATCAGCACAGGACACCAAGGACTCAGTAGCTATCAAGTTTGGCTATCTGAGCTATGACTCTGTAATGGTTGCCATGCCTGAGTATGCTGAGTTCAAGACCAACATGGCTCAGTTGCGTGAGCAGTATGAAGCAGAGCAGAAGCGCGTTGAGAACGACTTTAACAAGAAATACGAAGAGTTTCTCGACGGACAGGCTACCTTCCCGAAGACCATCCTGCAAAAACGCCAAAGCGAGTTGCAGGAGATGCTCGACAGGAACATAGACTTCAAGAAGCAGAGCCAGAAAATGCTCAACGACGTAGAGGCTAACTTGATGAATACCATCAAGACAACCATTAACACGGCTGTTAGCATTATTGCCCAGGAACGCGGTTTTGCCTTTGTCTTGAACACTGACAAAGAAGCGGTACCTTTCATCAATCCAGCCCAGGGCGAGGACATCACAGAAGCAGTTAAAAAACTTCTGACTGAGAAATGAGTAGTGAGCCAGGACCTATTGGCATCTTTGACAGCGGATATGGTGGACTGACCATCTTACATGGTATCCGTCAGCTGTTGCCCCAGTACGACTACCTTTATCTGGGAGACAATGCCCGTGCGCCCTATGGAACTCGCTCTTTCGATGTAGTCTATGAATTTACGCGTCAGGCAGTGGTACGCCTATTTGAAATGGGATGCCATCTGGTTATCCTAGGATGTAACACTGCATCGGCAAAAGCCTTACGCACTATTCAGCAGAACGATTTACCCAAGCTCGACGCAAACCGTCGAGTCTTGGGTATTATTCGTCCTACCGCAGAAATCATCGGCTCAATTACGCACTCTCGCCATGTAGGCATCTTTGCCACCGAGGGCACTATCAAGAGTGAGTCGTATAACCTGGAAATCCACAAATTCTTTCCTGATATTATTGTTAACGGCGTCGCCTGTCCATTCTGGGTTCCATTGGTGGAGTACAATGAGGCAGACTCACCAGGGGCAGACTATTTCGTAAAAAAGCGTATAGACCAACTCATGCGCATGGATGCGGATATCGACACAGTTATCTTAGGCTGCACCCACTACCCTCTTCTGCTACCTAAGATCCACAAATACATTCCACGTGGCATCCGCATCATCTCACAAGGCGAGTATGTAGCCGAATCCCTACAACACTATTTCCAGCGCCATCCGGAAATTGAACAGCGTTGCACACAAGGTGGTCAAGTTCATTACCTGACAACTGAAAACCCTGAGAAATTCAAGGAGCAAGCTCAAATCTTCCTACACGAACCCGTGGAGGTTGAGAATATCACATTAGGATAACAGACGCTTGGAGAAATAGCGAACAGGATACCATACACTAAGGAATCCTACAGCCATTACGGTAAAGAGAATCAGTACGATGTCCCAAGGATGAACACTCACAGGGTAGGCATCCACGACAAACGAGCCCTCGCTGCTACCCAGTCTTACTATACCATACTGCTGTTGCAACCAACAAAGCAACAGTCCTATCAGCACACCCAAAACGGCCCCAATGGCTGATATCAAACGACCTTCAAACAAGAAGATACGCGTAATCTGATGGTCTTTCGCTCCCAGATTACGCAAGGTAACCACATCTTCTTTCTTATCGATAATCAGCATCGACAGCGAACCGATGATGTTAAAGCAAGCAATCATCAGAATAAAGGTCAGGAAGACATAAGCGATGAGTTTTTCTACCTTCATAATACGAAAGGTGTCGTCTTGCTGCTCATAGCGGTCAAACACGTGATACTTTTTACCTGCTATTTCCTCCATCTGTCCCTTCACACGCTCGAAATCACTTCCAGGTTTCAGGCGTAGTTCCAAGGAGGAAAGCCGTCCTTCCAGATCAAACAAATGACGGGTGAAGGCCAATGATGTCAGGATATAGTTCTTATCGTACTTACCCTGTTTCATACAAAAAACGACACCTGGCGAGTATAACTCATCCACCACGAAGCCCTCGGTAGGGTTCGCCATATTCAACTGTCCCTCTCTACGGGGAGCGAAAATCCTCAGCGGATGCTCATAGGTATAGCCTAAGCCCAGTTGATAGGCTACACCTAAGCCTGGAATGCCATAATTCAAATCAGCAGCATGCAGTTCGAAATCACCATCGCCTTCCAAGATCTCCTGTATATGCGTCAACTGGTTGAAGTTATCCTCTACGCCCTTGATCTTCACCATCATCTGACGGTCACCATAAACCGCCAAAGCCTGCTCTTCCAGACATTCTGTAGCCACCTCCACTTCAGGCATCTGACGTATCTCGGTCAGAATAGGGTCGTCGGCAGGCGCAGTCTTTCCCTTCACAGGTGTTACCTTCAACTGAGGATCCATCTGTGTGAAGAATGAAGCCACCAAGTCATGGAAACCGTTAAACACGCTCAACGTTACCACTAAAGCCATCGTGGCCACAGCCACTCCCACAACCGATATGCCGCTGATGACATTAATGGCGTGGGTTGACTTCTTGGAAAAGAGGTAACGACGGGCTATGTAAAACGGGAAGTTCATTTTTTAAAAAAAACGACAACTTAAACAACATAAAACAACTGTTTTCTTTTGTTGTCTGCGTTGTCGTCCTATTTTCCTAACAACTGATCAATACGCTCAATATAGTCGAGCGAGTCATCAATGAAGAAGCGTAATTCAGGTACTATACGCAACTGATAACGAATACGAGTACCCAGCTCGAAGCGAATCTGCTTCTCGTTCTTGGTAATGTTCTTAATCAATTCCTCGCCACGTTCCGACGGGAAGATGCTCAGATAGGCAGTGCACACACTCAAGTCTGGCGAGATCTTTGCTCTCGTCACACTAATCATCACTCCATGTAAGGAGCGCGTCTGCTCCTGGAAAATCAAGCTGAGTTCCTTTTGGAGCAGACGCGCTATCTTGTTCTGTCTTGTCTCCTGCATTACTTAATCTTTGATTGAATAATGGTCATGACTCGGCAATGTCAAAACATGTTTTGTCATTGCTCTCGCTACTCCATTATTTCTTAGGATCTACTTCCAGCAATTCAATCTTGAAGATCAGCATAGAGAAAGGCTTGATATCAGCACCCTGCTGACGCTCACCGTAAGCCAGTTCCTGAGGAATATAAACCTCCCAGATAGAACCTGCAGGCATGTGAACCAAAGCCTCAGTCCAACCTTTGATTACTTGGTTGGCACGGAAGTTTGCGGGCTCACCACGCTTGTAAGAGCTGTCGAACACCTTACCATCCAGGGTCTTTCCCTCGTAGTGAACTTTCACGAGAGAAGTATCCTTTGGCAGAGGACCATTGCCCTCCTTGATAACCTTGTACTGAACACCACCGTCGAGCACCTTCACACCCTCAGCCTTAGCGTTCTTAGCGAGGAAGTCTTCACCGGCCTTCTTGTTAGGACCGAACTCCTTCTCCATGTTCTTAGCCTTAATGACACGCATCATCTCCTGAGCAACAGCCTGAGCAGAGTCAACAGTCATCAGACCGCCCTTGCCGATAGTACCAGCAATGAAACCAGCCATGAAGTTTTTCAGAGAGATAGTCTTGGTAGAATCCTCACCAAACAGCTCGTGGTTGATACCTTTCACCATCTGATTTGAAATCTGCTGACCAATCTGGATACCAGCATAGTAAGCAGCCTTCTTCTTGTCATCACCGGCATTTGCGCCCTCGTTCAGACCTTTGATAAACTCGTCCATGTAAGTAGTATCTACACCCAGACGACCTACAAGATAATCCTTCAGACCCTGAGTCTGAGCCATACCGATAGCATAGCTAACAGTATCTACATCGCTCTTCAAGCTTGCCTTGGGAGCGCCATTGCCGCATGCAAACATCATAACGGCAGAAACAGCTGCAATAGCAGCAAAAGTAAACTTTTTCATTGTTGTGTTATAAAACTATTTGTTAATTATCAATTTTCAACTATCAATTATCAATTAGGCCGCAGGCCGCTTACATCACCTCGATGAGTTCCACATCAAAGATGAGGGCTGCAAATGGAGGAATAGACTGTCCTGCACCACCCTCGCCGTAAGCCAGACGATATGGGATGAAGAAACGATACTTGGCACCCTCCTGCATCAACTGAAGACCTTCCGTCCAACCAGCTATCACCTGCTGAAGACCGAAAACGGCAGGTTCGCCACGCTGAACACTACTGTCAAACACGGTTCCATCGATGAGGAAACCCTCATAGTGGCACTTCACAGAATCCTTGGCACTGGGCTTCTTGCCGTTACCTTCCTTAAGCACTTGATACTGCAGTCCGCTGGGCAATGTGATAACACCATCTTTCTTGGCGTTCTCTGCCAGATACTTCTCGCCAGCCTCTTTGTGAGCTTTGCCTGCTTCTGTACGCTGCTTATTGATTTTCTCTTCCTGAGCAGCAAAATACTCCTGTACAATCTGCTGGGCCTCACGATTCGACACCTTCAACTCCTTGCCACCAATAACGTCCTTAATAGCCTGGGCAAAATCGTCAATATTCAGTTCTGAGGCTCCCATTTGCATGAGCTGATGGCCGATGCCAAGCCCCAATGCATAACTTACTTTATCCATTCTTTTCTTATTATAAATAATGTATATTCTATAAAAACGGCGCAAAGTTACAAATATTCTTCGATTTTTTGGCTATAATTCGTGAAAAATTGCTATTTTTGTGCATTGTTAATACTTTAGCTCATGAAAAAAATCGTTGTTTTGACAGGTGCAGGCATGTCGGTGGAGAGTGGATTGCGTACTTTCCGCGATGCTGACGGCTTGTGGGAGGAGTATCCTGTACAGCAGGTTGCTACTCATGAGGGATGGTTAAATG
>LXOW01256123.1_pt1 | contig 12295 bp, 4 predicted proteins | sample 1368591 | NCBI WGS metagenome assembly LXOW01 (sample SAMN04884650, study PRJNA319009) | bovine gut metagenome | isolation source: Cow rumen | host: Bos taurus | place: Italy: Legnaro (PD) | collected 2014-07-09
TTTGCTCATCACACCAAGCGATATAACGATTCTCAATTTGTTTATTGTTGATTATAAAATTTTTATAATCAACAATTTGCATAGAAGGAATCAAGGTGGTGTTCGATTGTTTGATGGCCGAAACGGCAATGCGTCTCAGTCGGTCCAAGTCCAATTTTACTCGTTCGGAATGTTCACAGGTGAGGAAAGAGATATGTTCAATGCCTATTTCAATGCTTTTCTCTACTAGCCATTCGATGCGGTCGGCATTTTTTGTGGGTGCAATGGCCAGGTGAAGCTGGTGAGGCCGGAGTGCGTATGCGTCTTCGAGGTTCAATACTTGCACAGCACAATGATTGGGAGAGGCATCCATAATTTGGGCAGTAGCCAGGCGACCGTCACCATCGGTGACAAAGATCTGGTCGCCCACCCGTTTGCGGAGAGCTTTCACACAATGCTTGGCCTCATCAGGCAGCAGTTCAAAAACTGGATGAGATAGGTCGGGATGATAAAAGAATTGCATGGTCGCAGTGACTTATTGGGGTTTACCGAGCAGACGGAACATATTCTTTTTGTAAGCTTCCACACCGGGCTGGTCGAAGGGGTTGATATCCAGTAGGTAACCACCCAAAGCACAGCTGAATTCGAAGAAGTAGATGAGTTGTCCTAAATTGTTCTCATCAATCTTAGGCACAATGAGACGCAGGTTGGGTACTTTGCCATCCACATGGGCCATGCGGGTGCCTTCCTCGGCGGTCAGGTTGACATCCTGGATGGATTTGCCCAGCAGATAGTTCAGTCCGTCAAGGTTGTCTTTGTCTTCAGGAATGGGAACCTGGAAGCGGGACTGCTGGATGGAAAGGACAGTTTCAAACAGATGGCGTTCTCCTTCCTGGATGTATTGTCCCAAGGAATGCAGGTCGGTGGAGAAGGTGGCGCCTGTGGGGAATATGCCCTTGCCTTCCTTGCCTTCGCTCTCACCGAACAGCTGCTTGTACCACTCAATGAAGTAAGCCAGTTTGGGATTGTAGGACACCATCAGTTCTATCTTTTTGCCGTTCTTGTACAGCATATAACGCAGCAGGGCATACTGTTGGGCGATGTTGTCGTCAAATTGATGTTGTGACAGCAATTCCTGTCGCATGGCACGGGCACCGGCTATCAGTTGGCGGATGTCGAAACCGGCAACGGCAATTGGCAAGAGTCCCACGGGAGTGAGAACAGAGTATCTGCCGCCCACATTGTCGGGGATGACAAAGGTCTCGTAACCTTCCACATCGGCCATTTTCTTGAGGGCGCCTCTGGCCTTGTCGGTGATGGCCACAATACGTTGTTTGGCCCAATCCTTGCCATATTTGTCCTCGCAGTGCTTTTTCAGGATCCTGAAAGCGATGGCCGGCTCGGTGGTGGTGCCTGATTTGGAAATTACGATGAGCGAGTAATCCTTGTTGTCCAGCACTTCCAGCAGTTCGCAGAGGTTGTCCTCGCTGATGTTGTTGCCGGAGAAGGTGACAAACGGTGCGTGGTTATCGCTAAAGGGACTGAAACCTTTGTAGCTGTGCTGCAGGGCTTCGATTACGGCACGGGCACCCAGGTAGGAGCCACCAATGCCAATGACTACCACTATTTCCGACTGTCTTTCCAGACGGTTGGCACAGCTCTGGATTTGGTTCAGAAGAGCCTCGTCGGTCTCTTCGGGCAGGTCGAGCCAGCCGAGGAAGTCATTGCCTTTGCCATTTTTGTCGCAAAGTTGTTGGTAGGCGTTAGCTACGTGTTGTTCTTGCTCACGGATTTGTCCGTCGGTAAAAAGAAGTTGGTTGCTGTAATCAAAACGTATCATGGTGCGTGTTTTAAGTTTTTTGTCAATTAGTCTCCGGGGTTGTTTTTCTTTTGGTATTTGATAGCCCCTAATTTTGTCTCCTGTACTTTGCCCCAGTCAAAGATGATGCCGGCCTGAAGGTTGGCAGTGTGGGCATTCAGGAGAGAACGTGTTGGGTTTCCGCTGTTGAAGAAACCGAAAATGTTGTCGGTGGCGGCGTAAATATGGAAAACACCTAAGTTGAAGCCGACGCCCAAACCGATGTTGCCATAGCTTTTCGAGGCAATGGTATAGTTGACACAGAGGTCGAAAATGTTGAGAAAAGTACCGTTCCATGCCACTGTAAAAGATGGCAGGAATTTATGGTTGACAATTCTGCCTTGGAAAAGCGCGGTGAAACGATGGTGCTCGCCCACGTTACAATAGCCTTCCACCAAGAATCTTCCGGACAGCATCCTCGTGTATGTTTTGGGCGAGGATACGTTAAGGGGGAAATAACCCAGTATCTCTTTTTTGACAGCTTCAGGATCCTCGTTGAAGCGTTCAATGTCATCATAGGTGAGGCCTGTGAACATGAAACTTCCGTCGTTGTAATAGGAACCGGCATCTGTTGTTGAGCTCTGGAGTCGGTAGTTGTTGGTCTTCCAACAGATAAAACCTAAATCAAGGACGGAGGCGGAAACCCCGAACATGTTGTTGATCCGGTAGGTGAAACCGAGGTCGATGGCTGCGCCCGCATTCTTGAACAGGTTAGGCCAGTCGTGGCGTAAGTCTTCCGGATGAAAATGTATGCCTGCCTGGTTTGTAGTGTCAATATTGATACTGTAAGGAATAAAACAGGAGAGCTCGGCATCAAGGTTGTGATAGATAGAAATGGAATAGTCCTCGGGATTGGTGTAGATGGAGGCACTGGCTGTTTTTGTCTTGGCATGAGCCAAACCGAAGAGTAGTTTGGGACGCACGCCAATGTATATTTGGGGCGTGATTTCAGCCTGAATGCCCAAAGAGATTTCTTGGTAGGCGTTGAAGCAGAGACTCAACTCAGGCTTGGCAGTTTTGTTCTGGTTGGCATAATACATGTTTCCGTGCACCGGAAGGGCAACAAGGTCCCTATTGTAGAACAAGTACTCGTCTGAGCGTATCCTGTAGCTGAAACTGAAGTACATTTGCTTCACCCTGAAACCGAAATCGATGAGGTTCATTCCGATGTTGGTGTTGAGCAGATTGTTTTTGGGAGACAGTTTGTCGGCTAAAGTGTTGAGTTTTAGTGTGGTGATAGTGCTGTTGCGATCATTGCCAAACAATCTTTTGTAGAATAAACCGCTGTTCGAGACAGACACATTGACATTGCTGATGCCAGTAACTCCCACATGGCCGGTATAGGGTATGAAAGCCGAGGGACTGCTGTATTGGGAGTAGGGGTTCAGTCTCATGAAATGCACTGTGATGCCGTCTTGGGCAGCTAAAGCCATGCTTGCAATGAAGATGCTAAGAAATAAAAAGACTTTTTTCATGTTACAAGTTGATGTTTGAATATTTGACTTTGGCTCCCATGTTGAGACGGATGAACTGGGAATCTTTGATTTCGACGGTGTTGCCCTGGGTGTTCAGCTTGAAATTCACAATGATTTTGTCAGCATTGTTGATTTCTTGTACGTTGGAGTTGTTCAAAACATGATATACAGGTTCCTGCTGGTAGGGGATGCCGTTGTAGCAACCGTGCAACACTACCATTTCCAATGGAAAGGTCTGTCCAGTTGAACTATTCAGAAACTTAATGCTGGGGATGAGATCAAAGGGGAACGCATTGGTATAGGCTATACGTAAGGTAAGTTCTTCAATTGATTGAGCTGTGTTAAAGTCGAATTGCTGATAAAGTCCATTGTCAACGGTGTCTGTGTACACGGCGTTGTCGATGGATATGTTAACAGGAAATTCGGTCTTGAGTTTCAAATCCAGTTTGGAGTTCTCGCTCAATGAGATGTCTCCGGCGGAGAATCCGTTTGGATTGACATTGAGCAGACTATGTATTCCCAAAGAGTCTATATTGGAAGTGTAATTAATGATCGGAATGTTCACATCGAGAATGTGTGTGTATTGGTTCGGTGATATGGGAATGGAGAAGTTCAATACACTTTGGATCAGGGGACTATAGGCTCCATTGCGGCCGAATAAGTACAGCTGGTCGATGGATCCGTCAATAGTGCAGATGCTGTTTCGGGCAAATACGGACGCTACGGCATTGTTCAGCTGGAAATTGTTGAATTTAAGTTTGTCAAAGTCGAAGGAAAGTTCGTTTTTGGCATCAAACTCGTTTGATATGGCTTTGAATTGACATACAACGTCATGGATATCGAAGTTCTGCAAGCTGATGTGGCATTCATAGCTGACTTGTTCGAGACCAGTGACAGAGGGAATCACCATGTGGGTGTGGAATTGTATGTCACCGGAAAAGGTGGGCCAGATGCTGTACTCGCTGAGGTTTATAACTTGTTGCTGTTGGGTGCTGCTGAAATGCAAGGTGACAGGGTTGTCATTGGCATCGAGAATCTGATCTGTCGTCAGGTCCGCTGTGTAAGCGAAGCTTCCATTGTTGATGTTGAAGTTAATGGTCAGAAGGCCACTCTTGACATGACAGGATTTTAGTACGAAATCTTCGTTGTTAAGACTGAACTGTATGATTTGGGAAAAATCGAAATCGGGGAGGTGGGTGACAGTTTCCACACCGGAGGTGTCAATATGTTGATCCTCAAACTTTACGACATCTTTGAGTAGTACGGCATTTTCCATGTCATGTTCGAAGATGAATTTCAAGCTCCCGTCACTTCCGATCTGAATAATGTTGGTGCTGTCAAGATGTTGGAATAAGTCTTCAACGCTGATGCTACCGTTAAACACGGGAATTCCCCATTCCCCGTTTGCCTCGATATTATTCAGGTTGAAGTCAAAAAGCTTGTCCTTGCAGGCGCTGCAGCATAGTGCCAGCGCGATGCATAAACCTGTCAGTGTCTTTGAGAATTTCATTATCAAATATTTTTTTGCAATAATAGTGATTTATTTTGATATAATAAGCAGAAATGTTGTGAAAAATTAATAGAGCAAGGTGATATTTCCCTTTTTGATGATTTTTTCACCGTTGATGCATACCCCTTGGAGGTAGTAGTCATAGACTCCCTGCTCGCACATTTTGCCTTTGTAAGAGCCGTCCCAGCCTTTGTCAAGGCTGCTGCTTTCAAAAATCAGCTCGCCCCAGCGGTCGTAGATTCTTAGCGTGAATTCGGTAAGGATGCTGCTGCGAACGTATAAAATGTCGTTTTTCCCGTCATCGTTGGGAGTGAAAGTGTTGGGGACAAACACCAGGGGCTCGTCACAGCTGAGCGGTATGACTTCGATAGTCAGTCTTTTGACAAGCTCGCAGCCGAATTCATCGGTGACTGTAATGGTGTATGTGGTAGTTTCGGAGGGACTGGCATGGGTGCTGGCACTGGTGGGAGAGGATAGGGAAGCGGCAGGAGTCCATTGGTAAACGTAGTTGCCACTGTAGCTGGTGGAAAAAATCTGTGTAGTAGTGCCTTGTACGATGGAGCACTCGTCACACCATGCTTCCAGACCATCGCTGAAGGTGCCGGTCCGTCGGGTGACGGGAATGCTGGCGGTGGCACTGCAACCATGTTCATTGGTGACGGTGACCGTGTAAGTGACGGAGGTGGTCGGGTGAATCCAAGGATGGGGACCGTCGCCGCCGCTGGCAATTTCACTCGCAGGTTGCCATTGGTATTGCAGGTTGGCACTGCCACTGGCATGAACCGTTAATTGTACACTGTCTTCAAAGCAAATGAGAACGGGTCGTGTTTCTTCGATGGTCACAGAAGAAACGAAAACGGTGATCCCATACTCAATAGTGCAGTAGCTTCCCCTTACTTTGACAAAATAGTGACTGTCTTCGGATGGACTGACAGTGATTTGGGTCTGGTTCACCGCAAGGGGACTGCTATAGTCGGGATGTTGTGACCAAATGATGTTGTAAGCTGTTCCGCTGAGGACATTGATTTGAAGAACTGTGCTGTCACCGAGACAGATGGTGGTGTCGGGGCTTGCGCTGACCTGTAAGTCCTCCACTGAAACGGTTTGGTATATCGTGTCCGAACAATAGGGCGTGTTGATGATGAGTTGATACATGGTACTTTCGCTGGGACTGGCGATAGGGTTGGAAATCTGGGCGTTGCTCAGTGTGTTGGCAGGAGTCCAATGGTATTGGATGTCAGCGCCTGCGGCGGGAGGTATCCCTATTTGCACGAAGTCGCTGGAACAAATATTCTTTGTCTCAAGTGTTTGCGAACTGCCCGTGAGTACCAGGATGTTTTTGCTGATGGAATCGATGAGATTGCAGCTGCCATTGTCGCTGATATAGAGGGAGACAGTGTAGTTCCCGCCCTGTGTGTATTGGTGAAAAGGTGCCTGTTCCGAGGAAGAGCTGCCATCACCAAAATTCCAGTGGAATTGTGTTAAAGAGCTGTGAATCTGTGAGTTGTTCTGAAAGAATACGGTGTCGGGATAGCAGACGACAGTGGGGATGCTGAAATCGGCGATGATAACGGGCAGGTTGAAGTCTATCTTTACCACCCCCAGATTGCAGTTGGTGCTGCCATTGGTTTCGCTCCATGCCCCTGGGGTGGTCGGGAAATTGTCATCGCCGCCGCAACCCGCGCAGATAGCTTGGTAGATTTTTCCCTTTTTGTCAAAGCGGCTGGTGCCGCCGTCCACATGCTCGCGAGAAAAAGGACTGCCGAAAAAGGAGGCATAAACGGGAGTGGTGCCATCTTCTCGCAGGCAGATAAAGTAATAGTCGCTGCCATCAGTGGTGGTTTGGAAAGCGTCCGCAGTGACCGGCAAGCCTTGGGTGCCGCCGAAACCGTTGAGCTGACGGCTTCCCCAACCGGACATGTACACCGTGTTGCAAAGGTCCACTAACAAGGCGGTGGGGGAGATGTCAGGCCCCTGTTCGTTGCCAGTGCCGTATGCGGTGGACCAGATGATGCTGTCGAGGTTGGGAGTGAGATGGGTCAGGAACTGACCGCCACCAGGTTGTCCGTAAAGCGTGTTGACCCACCATGCGTTTCCTGCAGCACTGGTTTGCCCGAATAGGTAGGGATGGTTGCTCCGGTTCAGTTTCAGCAGATAACATTGGTCATAGTCTGATTTTCCTAAATAGCTGCATTGGAGTAGCTGGTCGCCATTTTCACTGATGTGGGCTACAAATCCGTCACAGCTGCCACCCCCGTAGGCACTTTGGGCTGCAGAAGTAGAGGTGCTCAAGTCGGTAGTGGTGGTGCCTCCGCAAAGGTATATGCTGTTGTCCGATGCGAGGTCCATGCTGTAGCAGGCCTCGTTGCCACTGCCCCCGAAATAGGAGGACCAGATGAGGTGTGACAGGTTTTGGTCCAACTTTAACACACAACCGTCCTTGCCGCCATTGTAAGTGGGCTGGAAAGAGCCTGTCGTGGTGGGAAAGTCATCAGAAAAGGTGCAACTGACCACGTACACGTTACTCTGTCCGTCCACAATGATTTCTCCGCGCGATTCGTCGGCATAGTTCTTCTTAAGCGGCTGGCCTGTGTTGAGACCGTCGTTGCTGCTGCCGCCAATAAAGGTGGATGCCCGCAAACTGTCACCGTCAGCGCTGAACTTGGTGATGAATATGTCGCTTCCGTAGGGGTAGGCCACCGAGGAGTTCACTGTGATTGACGACCCTCCGTTGAAACTGTTGTCGTAAGCTTGGATGGTAACGGGAAAGTTTGGTGAGCCAGTGGTCCCAAAGACATACAGCTCGTCATTGTCGTTGACAAACATGCTGTGCGGACACTCGGCGGCATTGCCTCCCAGATAGGTGGAGTAATACAGCTGGCTTCCCGTAGAGTCGAATTTTGAAATCGTCACATCACAGGCGCCGCCGGCATAGTCAATTTGATAGTGATGTCCGACTTGTGTGGGATAGCCGATGCTAAAGGCTATGCCCCCGCCATAAAGGTTGCCATGTTTGTCGTAGGTGGCGGTGAATCCCCAGTTGTCAGCTGTTGACCCGCTGTAGGAAGAGAAAATCAGGCTGGGGTCGATGACGAGAACTCGGCTCCTGTCGTAATTGCCAATTTGATAAGTGACGGTGTTTTTGCTGAGCTTGAATTTACAATTCACGACGATGGTGTCTCCTTGTTCATCCAACTGGTAGGCGAAGGGCGCCATTTCCATTGTTTGTCCCGCGTCTGTTTTAATCCAAAGATTGCCATTGTTGAGGACAAGACTGTTGGCTCCTGCGTATTCTATGGCAATTTGTTGGGGATTAGCACCTTCGGCAATGATAAACTCATATTTCAGTTTGTTTCCCCGTTGGAATAGGTGCAGGCTGATACCCTCATAAAGATTGGTATAGGAAAGTTCGTGATAGAGCGGAACTCTGGAAACCCATCGTTGGCTTTGTTGGCCAAGGAAGTAGTTGTGATGGGAGCTGAGTTGGTCATGTCCTGAAATGGTGACTGCGGGAAGACAACCTTTGAAAATCATCTGATAGGCAGAGACCTCAATCAGACCGTCGGAAGACAGCTGTCTATCCATTTTGGCTTCAAAGAAGCGGCTTAACTGCTCTTGGTTGGGTATGGCAATGGTCAGTCGGTCGACCTCGGCAAAAAGGATAGCTCCATTGAGTTTCGCCTTGTACAGGAATGGCTCCTCCCATTGTCCTTGGTTGGCGACAAAACAGAGCTGTTTTAGCGAAAGTGAGTCCTTTTTGTGGCAGTATCCATTGCATAGGATACCGAGACAGATTCCCAACAGAAAAAATAGTCTGACAAACTGCTTCCGCATAATAGTTCAGATTAAAAATGCAAAGATAAATATATTTTTTCATTTGGAAATGATGAAGGAGCTTTTTTGTGTCAATGATTATGCTGCCGTTCTGGTTTATTCGTCTTTCTTTAAGCATCTTACACTGTATGCGTTGCAAAAGCTGTTGCTTTGGGAAAGTTGTGCGCAGTCGAAAAATATCATGTAAATCTGTTCGGGCAGATCAGGTTGCAGACTGCTCCAGTAGTAGGTTTCTCCTAACAGGCTGGTGTAGCGGTGCAGCACGGCATCGTAGTAGCCTGCGGGGAGTGAGGTGAAGCCACTCTCATTGGTGCCAGGATTGTATAGCCAATAATAGGGGGAACGTAACTGCTTGACAGAGTAGTTGTATAGCTCAGAGAAGTCGTCGGGCGTGGGCATGAGCCATCCATCGGGACAGATGCCTTGAATATTGCCGTGGCTGTCGGGAAGTGCGTGTTTTCCTGTGTCCATGGCGGCAAACCAGTCGTAGAGTCGTCCGAAAATGGCGACATTGGCGTTTGCGTCAGGGAAACTCTCGGAGGAATACTCGTAAATGCTTGAAATGTCTCGTCCGTCGCTGTAATTCAGCGATTTGAGATTTTCAGCCAACCAGCAGTGCTTGCCAAGACGTATTGCTGGATAAACATTGCCATTATAGTCTGTGGCGGTGGGACAGGGCAGGTATTTGCTGAACATCAGGTGCACATACACGATGCTGTCACAGCCGCAAGCCGTTTGGAGCTTGATTTCGTAAAGTCCTGTGTCGGTGAGCAAAACGCTCCCATACAAGTAACTGTCAAGTGAGGTGACAATGCTGTCCACGTGCGTTTGTCGGTAAACGGGAAGGATGGTCAGTTTGAGGAAAGTGCTGTCGTCCAAAATGGAGATGAGGGTGTCGTGGAGTATGCGCAGCGTGTCGATGGGAGAGGAGTGGATGGAGAAACCATACTGTTCGTAACTTTGCCCGCTGCAAATGCTGTCCTCAATCCATAGAAGTTCGGGTATATGGTTCTTTGTGAGAACTTTAAGCATAAGACTGTCTCGTAATATTCCGCATACAGAGTCTTGAATAGACAGGTAGTATTTTCCCGACATGTTGCTGTCCACTGGAATGAAAAAGCTAGGATTCTGTTCACTGGAAGCGAAGCCTCCCGGCCCTTGCCACTGGTATTCGATGTTGTCGAGGGTGATGGCGAACAATTGACATAAACTGCTGTCCTCCTGGGTGCGATGGTTGCTGCCATCGGTAAACCAGGCTTTTTTAATGAGCTGTTGTTCAATTACTTGTCCTTCATAGATAAAATTGGTTCCGCATTGGTCAAAAACTTTGAGGGAAACTGTGTCATGATGAGGTAACGGTACGTTGAAAAAGTCACCTGTACGGTTGGAGTCAATAAGATTTCCGGCTTTGTCGCGGATCATGTACAGGTAGGGTGGAATACCGCCTTTGGCGCGGGTTCTGACTGTGGATACCGAGTCGCCGATTTCGCAACAATAACTGTAGAAATAATCGTATTGTAACGCTGTCCTGCTGAAATGGATGAGGGTGTCGCGGAAGTGACAGAGATGTTCGGGATTTGTATAATTATAAATGTCGCACATCTCGATGTGAATGTCTCCTTCTATAAGTATGTCAATGGTGTCGCCGAGGTGATAGTAGCCTGTGATGCTCTCTGGACTGCTGGGATTGCCATAGACCCGAAAAACCGATTGAACGGGAGTGATGATGGGTGCGTTGTTGTATAGGTTAAAACTATGTTGGGTATAGGATCCCTGCAGGGGAATTATCCGTAATCCTGTACAACTTGGTTCAATTTGATAAGAAACAGGATAAGGCACATAGTATTTGCCACTTCCTTCGTTGTCGCCGGAGAGTAATTGCTGGACCTCTTTTGTATAACATCCCGATACGTAACGAAATAGGAAATGTCCTCTGCTTCGTAATCCATAAATTGTCCAGTCTCCAATAAACTTGCTTACAGAGATGTTGGGATTGCTGTCTAAACGGATCCATTGTCCCAGAGAGTCCTTGTAAACCATGGTCATGTTGCTGAACCCACCTGGACTGTCAGTGATTTGGAAGGTGTCAAGGTCGGACAAACCGATAGGAAAACTGAATTTTTCTGAAAAAATAGAATACTCGCAGAAGTTGACGCTTTCGACAAGTCCGTAGATGGAAAAGCTGGGGTTGGAGATGCTGCCGGTTATTTTAGAAGATATGGTTATATTATGCTCTGTGATGGGGCAGTTCAGGGCATCTGTCACTTTGAATATGGCGTTTTTGCCATGATATATGCTGTCAAATTCAAACACTTGGCGATAAGCTATATCCAGTGCGGCGTATTTTCCTGCTATACCTTGTTGGATAATTGTATCTACTTCTGTATCAACTATATAATAGTGAATATTACGACTACCTGCCCAATTGGTCGTGAATAGTTTATGGCTGTTGTCTTTAGGACTGAAATCGTAGTCGTATTGTCGTTTCTGAGCGGTAAAACTATGCCGTCCACAAGAATCTGTATAGGAATAACTCAATTCAGGAAAGGTGATGGTTTTCTCGAAATAACGGAATACATTTCCCGGTTTTATAAATTGAATCGGATAAATGATGCTATTANNAATCTCCAAACTCCCTTCTTTTCCCCACAAATCGCAATATTTTTCCGCTGCGGCAATGGTATGTCCTATTTTCCCGAAACTGAAGGCAACCCATTCGCTGGTGTCCTGAGGCTGGCCGTTCACACTGGGGTCGATCCAGCGGTATTTCCAGTAGGTTTCCTCACCATTTTCTTGTCGCGAAACATAGTAGTCCGCTTTTTGCGCGAAACTGCCAAGAGCGCCAGCCGGGGTGAAATTGTCAATGAAAAAGGAGTTGTATTGATCAAGTTCATCGTTTTGGGCTTTGATGCTTGGACTTGCACCACTGCCCATGCCGGAAATCTCTCCCAGTGCCACATCGTAGTACGGAAGTGAATAGCCGCAGGCATCCGTGAAAATAAACCGGTAGTTGCCGGCAGAGAGACTGTCAATATTGTAATATTCGTGATAATCCATTTGGGCGGGATTGGTGCCATGGTGCTGGATGCTGTCAAAAATCGTGGTTTTGTAAGGCAGGTATGTGCTTCCGTTCAGTTTCAGTACTTGAACGGTATAGGGCAACTTGCCCCCTTTGATCTGAAGTTGTACAATGCCGGTGGCCTTGCATGGAAAGGAACGGACCTTGCCAAAAGGACTCGAAAGTGTGTATTCGTTGTTCAAAACGCCCATAAGAGGCTCGGTGTAGGAGGTTGTCAGGGTGAGTTTCAGGGTGTCGGACATCATCACTATCGCATCAGGACCGATACCGCCAGTGTGATTCAAAGCTGTGACGATAGCCGTATATTCTCCAGGAGGTAAATTGTTAAAAACCGGCGAGATGCTGTTGACACTGCTGATGCTGTTGGCGGGCGAGAACAGGGAATATCGAATGTTATTGCTGTCAATAACACATGTTGCACTTTTTGTTAATTTAAATATAAATTCTCCATTGTTAATACAGGTGCAGTGGTGTATGTCCGCAGATAGCTTTATGGTACATTCTTCTTGGGAAAATACACTTGCACAACTTGCGAAAATGAGCATGAAAATTAATACAAT
>LXOW01182603.1_pt1 | contig 12284 bp, 5 predicted proteins | sample 1368591 | NCBI WGS metagenome assembly LXOW01 (sample SAMN04884650, study PRJNA319009) | bovine gut metagenome | isolation source: Cow rumen | host: Bos taurus | place: Italy: Legnaro (PD) | collected 2014-07-09
GCTATGGTGCGGGCGACCTTGAGGATGCGGCTGTAGGCACGGGCAGAGAGCTTCAGGCGCTCCATCGCCATGCGGAGCATATCCAAAGAGGCGGCATCGGGCTCGGCAAACTGGTGGAGCATCCGCTCGGTCATCTGGGCGTTGGCATAGATGCCTTTGAATGACTTGAAGCGTTCTTCCTGTATTTGTCGGGCACGTATGACCCGCTCGCGGATAACAGCTGACGGCTCGCCGGGCTTCATCTGCGACAGGTCTTTGAAGGGCACCACCGGCACCTCGACATGCAGGTCGAAACGGTCCATCAAGGGGCCGCTGATGCGCGAGGTGTACCGCTGTATCTGGCCAGGCGTGCAGACGCAATGGTGTGTGGGGTCGCCAAAATAGCCACATGGACAGGGATTCATCGAGGCGACGAACATGAAGGAGCATGGATACTCCACCGAATAGTTTGCCCTGGAAATAGTGATCTTGCGGTCTTCCAGTGGCTGGCGCAGCACCTCCAAAGTGGTCTTGTTGAACTCTGGCAGCTCGTCGAGGAACAAAATGCCATTATGGGCCAACGACACTTCGCCAGGCATTGCCTTTGTTGTGCCGCCTGTCATTGCAATCTGCGATATCGTATGATGAGGACTTCTGAAGGGCCGCTGTGATATGAGTGATACGTTTTTCCCCAGTTTCCCGGCAACCGAATGAATCTGTGTCGTCTCCAGGCTTTCGGCCAGTGACAGCGGCGGGAGAATGGATGGCAGTCTTTTGGCCATCATTGACTTTCCCGATCCCGGAGGCCCAATGAGGACAACATTATGCGAGCCGCTTGCTGCTATCTCCAGTGCCCTTTTCACTCCTTCCTGTCCCTTGACGTCGGCGAAATCCAGGTCGTATGTGCATTGCTGTTCGTAAAACTCTTTCCGCGTGTCAATGACCATAGGCTCATAGCTGCCGCTGCCATTCATAAAGGCAATGACATCGCTGAGGTTATCCATTCCGTAAACGTCGAGGTTGTTCACCACAGCGGCTTCCCGGATATTGTCTTTCGGCACGATAAGCCCTTTGAATTTCTCCTTCCTTGCCCTGATGGCTATGGGCAGTATGGCCCGCACCGGCTTCAGCTTGCCGTCAAGTCCAAGTTCGCCAATCAGCATGTACTCTTGAAGCCGCCCACAGTCAATCTTGCCGTCGGCTCCCAGGATGCCGATGGCCATCGGCAGGTCGAAGCTGCTGCCTTCCTTTCTCAAGTCTGCGGGGGAGAGATTGATGGTCAAGTCAGCCGTCGGGGTTCGGTATCCGACATTGGGGAGGGCGGCACATATCCTGTCATAGCTCTCTTTTACTGCTGTGTCAGCCAATCCCGACAAGTGGAACATCACGCCCCTCGTCAGGTTGACTTCAATGGTAATGGTGGTGGCCTCCAATCCTGTTACCGCTGCGCTGTATGTCTTGACTAGCATATCCTATTTTTCCTGCAAATTAAATAAAAAAGGATGATATTTGCGAACATTTCTTCTTAAAACATATTAAAAAGTAATGAATCCCCCTCTTTTTCATGCTTTATCCCAATAATTATTTGTATATTTGCACAAAGCCAAGCAATTATTAGCATGAAGGCCATGTCTGCTGCGATTGTCCGTTTTGTGGTAAGTATTCTCTACTTATCATTTATCGCCGCACACCTGTCGCTTCTCACCGCCTGCTACCGTCAGGAGTCGAAGACACCCGACGGGTGGATTCCCACCGAAGAGCAGGTTGACTCTATCTCTTTCTACACCACCCATCACTATTCTCAGAACTACAATTTCGTCATCACGGGCGACAGTATGCTGCTCATTCTGCAACAGCCGTCGGAAGCGGTCAGCGGTATGCTCGTCGACACCATTACCATTCGTCATGACGACCGCATCGTGGTGGCCGACATTGTCACCCTGCCTGTCGACACCATTGACTCGGTATGGGTGCAGGTGGCGCGCGACCAGCTGACGATGGGGTGGGTGCATGAGCGTGACCTGCTGGCAGTAGCCTCTCCCGACAACATGATTTCCCGTTTCATCGATTTCTTTTCCGACACCCACCTGCTCATCATGCTCGGCATCGTGGTGCTATGCCTGGCGTTGTACGTCGTCAGCCGTCTCTATCGCCATAATGCCAAGATAGTGCACTTTCGCGACATCGACTCTTTCTATCCTACGCTGCTGGCTCTGCTCGTTGCCGCCTCGGCCGTGTTCTACAGCACCATCCAGCTGGTAAATCCCGAGTCGTGGCGTCACTTCTACTATCATCCCACGCTGAATCCTTTTGCCGTTCCCTTGCATCTGGGGTTGTTCCTCATATCGGTTTGGGCCTTGCTCATCGTCTCTTTGGCTGCATTCGACGATGTGTACCGCAAGCTCTCAGCCGGACAGGCATTGCTCTATTTTATCGGGCTTGCCGCCGTCTGCTCGGTCAACTATGTAGTGTTCAGCGTGTCAACGCTCTATTACGTCGGTTATCCGCTGTTCCTGTTCTATGCCGTCTATGCCCTTTGGCATTTCTTCCGTTACAGCCATTCGCGCTATGCCTGCGGCAATTGCGGTCGTCACCTGCATAGCAAAGGTCGCTGTCCCTATTGCGGAGTAGAGAATATTTAACGCCGATGGTTGCTATGCTCTTCTTGACTGCCATGTGCTACTCTATTTCAAGATGAGGATGCCAAAGCTCAGGGAGTATATATAATAAAAGGGGCTGTGTCGTCCATTTTGACACAGCCCCATTTTATGGAAGTAGCTTGATGTTTACTGCCAGCGGGGGTCGCCGACCTTTGCGAAACTCACGTCCTCGTTCTGGATTGTGAAGTCGCCATTGGCGGCATCCTTGAACTGCGGGTCAACGTTCTTACCAGCCTCGTCGAACCAGGTAATCTTCTCTTCGTTGCCGTCGGCCTTGCTGATGAGGTTGACGGTGTTCCAGTAGTAGTTGTTGGCGAGCGTAGGCTCGGCATCGGTTGACGACTGGTTGGCAAAGCCGCGCTTGTTGTTGAAGTCGGTCACGATGTTGTTGGTGAACGTAATATTGTTGCCCGGGAAGCGCACGTAGAAGAAGCGGTAGTTGGCGTTGCCGCTGCCCACCTGGCTAAACGTACAGTGGTCAACCTTGATGTTCGGCGTGGCAGTTACCTTAGACGAAGCATCGTCCATGCGGAACACGTCACGGCTCTTTGCGCTGTTGTAGATGGTAGAGTTAACCAGGTTGAACTGGTTGTAACCACCGTTACGGCTGTCGAAGAAGTCGCCGCCCGAGCACTCGATGTTGCTGATGATGCAGCCATCGATGGTGATGGTGTTCACGACGGTGGTCTTGTTGATGTAAAGGAAGCCCTTGGTGTAGTTCTTCACCTCGCAGTTGGTGATAGTCAGGTGGTCAACCTGGTTGTCATCGGCCGTGAAGTCGAAGCACTGGCCACCGTCAGTACCTTCGCCGTCGAGTGTCACCTGGTCAATGCTGAGTGCTGCCTCAACCTTGATGCGACCCTTGATGACGGGATGCTCGGCAGGACGCAGGCCCTTGATAGAGAGTTCCTTGGTGATGGTTACTGAACCGCCGAAGCTGGCTTCCTCGGTGGGCAGGCCATACTCGCCGGGCATCAGCACAAGTCGATAGCCGGCGGGAGCGGCAGCGATGGCAGCCGAGAGGTCATCGCCGGCGTTGACAAGGATGTCGGTCTCGGCCAGCTCAATGCCGGTCTTGAAGGTCACGCTACCACGGGTTTTCCCCGTGGCACGAGCCATGACGGCCTTGTATTCGGTTTCAGGCGTAAGGCCCGTGATGGTTGCGGCACCGGCGGCTATGTCGGCAGCGGTGATGTTGTAAACGATATTGCCGGGGGTCAGGATGAAGGTTGCAGCTTCCTCACCGGCAGGCCAGCGCAGGGTCACCTGCTTGGCCTTGATGTCCTCGTCGGCCACGGCATAGAGAATCTGCTCGGCCTCGGTCTTGGCATAGACGCCAATCCACTTGGAGTCGCGCGAGGGGTCACCCTCGGTTACGGCCTGGATGCGGAAAGAGTAGGGTGTCTCGCCCTCAAGCCCGGTCACGGTGTAGGGTGATGAGGTGACGCCGGTAATGGTCTTGGCAGCCGTGCCCGAGAAGGTGAGGCTGTCGTTGGCAAATGCCTCAATGTTGTAGCTGGTGGCTCCTTCGACGGCAGCCCACGAGAGGCGCACGTTGGTCTTGTTCGTAACGCGAGCCTCAACGTTGACCGGCGAGAAGTTGCGGTTGTAGGTGACGCTTGTCAGCTCGTCGTCGGGCTCGCTACAGGCACCCAGCGCCAGCAGGGCCACTCCCGCCATGATAAATTTTGTTGATATGTTCTTTTTCATAATTATCAATTGTCAATTATCAATTATATTATCAATTTTCGACCTTAGTCAGACAGCTGTCCGTAGTTGCCTTCGTTGCTGAGCAGGTTGTTGCTGGTGTCGATGAAGTTCTGCCAGATGGGCCAGAGGCAGTGCATACTCGGCTTGTCAACGACATAGAGTCCATTGATGATTTCATCGGTGATGACGTTGCCGGTGCTGCTGGTGAAGTAGTTCTTGTTCTCCCAGTCGGTGAGGGTGTTGGTGACGTTGGGGTCGTCCTCGCCCTTGTTCAGGCCGTAGATGCGGATGTCGTTGGCATCCTCCGAAGGATAGATGTAAACCTTGTTGGGCAGCCCTTCATATTCGCCAGTGCGGTTGGCCAGTCTTGTCAGCTTCTCCTTTGCCTCAGCCATCTTCTGGTCGATGATGCCCCAGCGCACGAGGTCGCGCTTGCGCAGGGCCTCGCCTGCGAACTCCAGTGCGCGCTGGTCGTAGATGCCCTCGCGGAAGGCCTGCTGGCTGGCGGTGTACTTGGCCTGCAGGGCACTGACCTTGGCTGCGGGCAGTGCGCGGTCGAGCACGGGCTTCATGTAGGTCCAAGCCGTCGAGGTGTTGCCCAGCTCGTTCTCGGCCTCGGCAGCCATCAGATAGACGTCGGCCAGGCGCATGTACTGCCAGTTGATGCCGTCGTCGTTGGTCGAGGTGACGATGCGGTTCATCCATTCATAGCGCAGCTTGCCGAAGCACCACTTGTTGTTGCCGCGCAGGGTGACATGGGAATTGCCGTTTATCAGGTCCTTGCTCCACTCGTAGGGAACGCAGGTGATGTCGCGGCGTATGTCCTCGGTGTCATAATCCCAGTAGAGTGTGGGCACGGGGCCGTTGACGCCACCTTGATTCTGCTGTGTATATTGGTCTTTCGACTGGTGCTTCACACCCCAGGTATAGAGCACGCGGCCACGACCGGCCGAGAAGGGAATCTCCCAGAGGCTCTCGCCACCGGCGGTGACGTTGTCCTGACAGAGCTTCAGGAAGTTGTCCTTGAACTCGCCGAGTTTCGACGACCCGTGGGCAATGACTTCCTCGCACTCCTGGCGGGCAATCTCGTACATCTTCTCGGGAGCCAGGTCGGCATCCTTGGAGCGGCGGAATCCGTCGCCACGAAGTCCGTAGCCGCCTGCATAGAGGGCGATGCGGGCACGCATACCCTTGACGAAGTCCTTGTTCACACGCTCGGTGCTCTTGGTGATGCTGCTCTCGTTGGCCCAGTAGCAATACTTGGCAGCCTCCTCAAGGTCGGCCAGCAGCTGCTTGTAGATGACGTCGCGGTTGGTGCGCGGCAGGTACATGTTGTCGCTGTTGTTGGGCTCGAAGCGTGCAGGCACGTCGCCCCATGCCTTCAGCAGGTCGTTATAGACCACGGCACGCAGCGTGAGGGCTTCGCCCAGCAGATGGGCCATGTCGGGATTGTTCTCGATGTTGCCATACTTGCGGATGCCCTGGATGGCCAGGTTGGCACGCTCAATGCCCTCATAGAACTTGGCGTAGGCATTGTTGGTGGTGTTCATCTGTCCGTTGCCGGGCAGCGTGGCATAGTTACAGAGACTCTGCTTATCTTCCTGACGGTCGGGAAACGACGGTGTGTTGGTCCATTCCACGTCGGTGTTGATGCCATAGTAGGGCAGGTATCGTCCACGGTAGGAGTTGGTCTCACCGAAAGACACGTGGATGGACATCACCTCAGACTCTGCCAGTGAATAGGTGGCAAAGACCGACGACTCGTCGAGCGTTGAGATGGTGGGGGCATCCATGTCGCAGGAAGTCATGGCCACGAGCGACATTGAAACGATAGATATCTTGATATAGTTCTTCATTGTTATTGTCCTCCTTCATTTTAAAAATTCAAGTTCAAGCCTACGACGAACTGGCGGCTGCGCGGATAGCCGGAGTGATCGACGGCGGGCGTAAGAGCAGTGCGGCGATAGCAGTCGGATTCTGGGTCGAGACCGCTGTAGCCCGTGATGGTGAGCAGGTTGTAGGCAGTGACATAGAAGCGCAGGTTGTTGATACCGGCCTTCTTGGTCAGCGAGGCGGGGATGGTGTATCCCAGCGACAGGTTGTTCAGGCGCAGGAACGAAGCGTCCTCAAGAGCCCAGTCGGTAAGTACCATCTTGCTCATGTAGGGCGACCACATGCTGGTGTTCTGGTTCAGTTCTGCCAGACGTGCGGGGTCGTTGCTCAGCAGACCCGTAGTGGGGTCGAGGTTTGTCCAACGCTTACCGGCAGCCATTTCCGTTGCCATACTGCGATACTGATACTTTGAGGTAGAGGTGAACTCAATCTTGTTGGCGTTATAGACCTTGTTGCCGATGCTGAAGTTGAAGGCAGCGCTCAGGTCGAAGCCGTAAGCGTGGGCGTTGATGTTGAATCCGCCGAAGGCATCGGGGTTGACGTCGCCCAGCACCTCGGTGTCGTGCTCATAATCCACGAAGCCGTCGCCGTCAAGGTCTTTCAGCTTCAGCGATCCGGGACGCACGGTGCCGATGACGGATGCATCGTCGGCCACGCCGGCCTTCAGCACCCATCCCTTCTTCGGGTCGTAACCCTCGAAGTCGCTCACCTCATAGCGGCCGCTGCCTTCGAGGCGATAGCCCTTGACCTGTCCGAGGGGGTCGCCCACGGAAATCCAGTAGTCCTGTCCGATCTCGGTCGATGCCCAGTTGGTGTTCCAGCCGAAGTCTTCCATCACGCCGAGGTCCTTGACCTTGTTCTTGTTGAAGCCGATGTTGCCGCTGAGGTCGATGCCCCAGTTCTTCTTGTTCACGGCGTGCCAGGTAATGCTGAACTCGATACCCTTGTTCTCTGTCTCACCCATGTTGCGATACTGGGTGTCGTAGCCGGTTCCGCCTACGGGGAACCCAATGAGCAGGTCCTTGGTAGTGTTCAGATAGGCCTCAATGCTACCGTTAATCACACCCCCGAACAGCGTGAAGTCGAGACCCATGTTGCGGGTGATGGTGGTTTCCCACTTCAGGTCGGGGTTGGCCATGGTCTTGTCAGGAGCCCAGTACATCGTGATGCCGTTGACCCATGATGTCGTCTTGGGGCTGTAGGTCTGAACGAGCTGACCGACGGGGATGTTGTTGTTACCGGCAGTACCGTAGCTCACACGGAGTTTCAGGTCGTCGAGCCAGTTCTTGGTGCCCTCCATGAATTTCTCGGAGCTGATGCGCCATGCAAGTGCTGCCGAGGGGAAGTAGCCCCAGCGGTTGTCTTCTGAGAACTTCGAGCTGCCATCGGCGCGGAACGTGGCGCTGAGCAGATACTTGTCCTGGAAGTTGTAGTTCACACGTCCGAAATATGACAGCAGCTTATCGTCGGCCGAGTAGGCATCGTCAATGCTGTAGGGCTGCAGGGCCTGTGCGGTGAGTTTCCATGCTGTATTCGAGTCGAAATCGACGGGATAGCCGTGAGCCTCGTCGGCATCAACGTGCTTCTTGGTGATGACATACTCATGGCCGATGAGCACGTTGAGCGAGTGGTCTTCGCTCTTCAGTATTTTCTTGAAGTCGTAGTTCACCGTGTTGGTGTTGCGGAAGCGATGCCTGAAGGTGTCGGTGATGCGGATGGCGGGCATGTTCTGCACTTCGACGGCAGGCACATTCTTAATATAATAGGTGGTGAGACCCCAGAAGCGCTTGTCGTTCTCAGTATAGTCGTCATAACCGAACTCGGTCTTCAGCTTCAGGTCATCAATGATTTCCCATCCGAACGAACCGGCCACGTTCAGGTTCTTGCGCTCCTTCTTGCGGTCATTGTCCTTCTGCGCCTGGATGGGGTTGTAGAGGTTGCCAAGGTCATCGTCGTCGGCGCCGGCCGAAACATCGAGGTTCTTCAGGGGGAACGGCGTGTAGATGACGGCGTAGCGCAGACGGCGGTCAGAGTCGTAGGTACCCGTGGCATCTTGCGCACCGCCACCGTTGATGTCGGTGTCGCTGTAGCGTGCCTGGAAGTCCAAGGTGGTGCGCTTGGTGGGCTTGGTGTTCAGCTTCAGGCTGAAGTTGTCGCGCTTGAAGCTCGAACCAATCTGGATGGCCTTATCGTTCATGTGTGCATAGCTGAATGCGTACTTAATGCTTTCCGAACCACCATTAATATTAATGTTGTGGTTGAAGGTGTGCCCTGTGCGTCCATATACCAGGTCCAGCCAGTCGTTGGTAGCCACGTCGTTGTAGAGGTCGGCATCCTGATAGTTGCCATAGTAGTCGGTGAACGACGAGATCTTCGAGGGGTCATTGTTGTTCTTCAGCAGAGCCAGCTCATACTGCCAGTCAACATAGTCGCGAGCCGAGATGACATCCTGCTTCTTGGCAATCTTCTTCCAGCTGTAGTAGGCATTGTAGCTCACCTTGGTTTGTCCGGCCTTACCGCTCTTGGTGGTGACGAGGATAACGCCGTTGGCACCACGGCTACCGTAGATGGCGGTGGAGGAGGCGTCTTTCAGCACGGTGATGTCCTCAATGTCGTTGGCGGGAATGTCGCTGATGCCGTCAACGGGGAATCCATCGACGATGTAGAGCGGGTCGTTCGACTGTGTGATGGAGCCGCCGCCACGGACTCGGATTTTCACTTCGGCATCGGGCGAGCCTTCGGTAGTGGTAATCTGCACACCAGGCATCTTACCCGTCAGGGCTTCCGATGCGTTGGCCACGGGCACTGCCTGCAGCGTCTCGCTGTTCACGGTGGACACGGAACCCGTCAAGTCCTTTTTCTTCACCGAGCCGTAGCCGATGACCACCACGTCGTTCAGCGTGGTGTTGTCATCCTCCAGCACTACTTTCAGCGCGCTCTTGCCCTTGACGCTCAGCGTCTGGCTCTTCATGCCGATGTAGGAGATGACGATGGGGTTGTTACTAGTCACGGTAATGGTGAAATTACCGTCCAGGTCGGTCACGCCGCCGTTGCGGGTGCCTTTTTCGATGACGCTGGCTCCAATCACGGCTTCGCCTGTGGCATCCACGACTGTCACCTTCGTCTGTGCGTCGGCCAGCAGCGTCCCCCCAAGGGCAAACGCAGCCAACAGCACCATCCGCCGGACGTTCCCGCCCAAGCGAATCAAGCTTTTCAGTTTGAAAGACATAGATAGTTGTTAATTAAATTATTAGTTTGTTGATTAGTTTTCAGCGTACAAAAGTACTGCTTTTTTGCCAATTAGCCAAATCTTTGCTAATTTATTTGAATTTTTGCAGAAAAAAATCAAACGGGAGCACTGTATTCCGACCTGTGCGGATGAAACGGCCCTACATACTTCGCAGCTTAGGGCTGTTTCTAAGTAGTTTATTTGTTATATGGAAGGATTAAAAGGATGGCTGCGCATAGTTCTTTTCCCTATCGACACTATGCGCAGCCATCCTTTTAATCCTTGGAATCCTTAGATATTTAAGCCGGCTTATTTGTAGAGGAAACGCTTGATGCTCTTCTTCGGTGTCTTGGCAAACTCCTGGTCGTAGATCTCTATCTCGCTGATTTTCTCGTAGACGGGCAGCGTCTGGTTCAGGCCGTTGCGGTTCTGCTCCATGATGCCTTCCAGGTCTTCCCTGGTGAATCCCAGGGCCTTGGCCTCGTCCAGGTCGGGATGCACCAGGGCCACCAGCCTTGAGTCGCGCTGCACCACTATCGACTCCATGACCAGCGTCATCGAGTTGAGCTTGTCTTCTATCTCTTCGGGGTAGATGTTCTGTCCGTTGGCGCTGAGGAGCATGTTCTTGGAGCGTCCGTTGATAAACACGTTGCCGTCGTCGTCCATCGTGCCCAGGTCGCCGGTATGGTACCATCCGTCTCGGTCGATGGTTTCGCGGGTAGCCTCGTCGTTCTTGTAGTAACCCAACATCACGTTCAGGCCTCGGGTGAGTATCTCGCCGGGAATGGTCTCAGGGTCGGGCGAGTCGATGCGTATCTCCATGTGCTTGGCCGCCTTGCCGCAGCTGCCGGGCACGAACTCGCGCCAGTCGGCATAGCTGATGATGGGGGCACACTCGGTGGCTCCATAACCCACGGTATAGGGGAAGTTGATGCGGTGCAGGAACTGCTCCACCTCCTGGTTGAAGGCTGCTCCGCCGATGATGATCTCGAAGAAGTTGCCGCCGAAGGCTTTCTTCACCTCCTGGCAGATGGTGTCGCGCACTTTCTGCTCAATGACGGGGATTCCCAGCAGCAGGCGCATGCGGGGCGTCTGAACCTTGGGGAACACCTTCTTGCGGATGATTTTCTCGATGACCAGCGGCACGGCGATGATGATGCTGGGCTTCACGTCGGCAAAGGCCTGTGCGATGATGGCGGGCGAGGGCACGCGGTTGAGGTAGTAGACGTGGCAGCCGCGCAGGAACTCGTAGCTGAACTCGAAGGCCATGCCATACATGTGGGCCATGGGGAGGATGGAGATGACGCTGTTGCCGGGCTTGATCTCGCTGCCCATGACGTCGCAGGCGAAGTCGTAGTTCGACCACAGCGCGCGGTAGGGGATCATCACTCCCTTTGAGAAGCCCGTGGTGCCGCTGGTGTAGTTGATGAGCGCCAGCTCGTCGGGGCTTTCCTCATGGTAGTAGTGCACGTGCTCCTTGCGGAAATACTTGGGGTATTTCTTCCCGTAGAGCTCGTTCAGGTGCTCCCGGGCGTAGGTCAGCTTGTCGGTGCGCGAAACCAGCAGCGAATAGTCGTTGTTGCGGACGATGCCTTCCAGATGTGGCATCTCTTCGGGCGAGACGGTGCCGCATATATGGTCGCCGGCAAAGAGCAGTTTGGCGTCGCTGTGGTTCACGATGTTGTGGATCTGGTCGGCGGTGAACTCGTGCAGGATGGGCACGGCGATGGCGCCGTAGGTCAACGTGGCAAGGAAGGCCACCGTCCACTGGCTGCTGTTGCGCCCGCACAGGGCTATCTTGTCGCCCCGCTGCACGCCGCTGTTCTCAAACAGGATATGCACTTTCTCTATCTTGCGTGCCACGTCGTGGTACTGCAATGTCTGTCCCTTGTAGTCGGTCAGCGCATCCATATCCCAATGGCCTATGATGCTCTTTTCAATCAAGGCATTGTAGCTTGGTATCTCTTTCATTTTGAATTAGTTTCTCGGTTATTGGTAAAGGTAACGTTTTATGCTTTTCTTGGGAGTCTTCTGGAACTCCTCGCCATGCAGCTGGATCTGCGACAGGCGGCAGTAGGCAGGCAGCTGCATGTTCAGCTGCTGGCGGTTCTGTTCCATAATGCCCTCCATTTCTTCTTGGGTGAAGTTCATCATTTCGTCCTGGTCGGGATAAACCAGCGCCACCAGCTTCTCACCCCTCTGCACCACGATGCACTCGCTGACCATGGGCATGGAGCTTAGCTGGTCTTCAATCTCCTCGGGATAGACGTTCTGCCCGTTGGCACCCAGCAACATGTTCTTGATGCGTCCGCGTATGTAGATGTTGCCCTCGGCATCCTGGGTGGCTAGGTCGCCCGTGTGGTACCAGCCGTCGCCGTCAAGCACCTCGGCAGTGGCCTCTTCGTTCTTGTAGTACCCCAGCATGACGTTGACGCCCCGGGTGAGTATCTCGCCGGGCACGTTCTGGGGGTCAGGGCTGTCGATGCGCACCTCCATGTTGTCAATGGCCTTGCCGCACGAGCCGGTCGTATGCTCCTTCCAGTCGTGATAGCTGATGAGCGGGGCACACTCGGTGGTGCCATATCCCACGGTGATGGGGAATCCGATCGACATCAGGAACTGCTCCACCTCCTGCGACAGCGGCGCGCCGCCCACGATGACTTCGTAGGCCTGTCCGCCAAATGCCTGGCTCACCTGCTGGCACACCCGCTCCTTCACCTTCTCCTTCACCACAGGCATGGCCATGAGCAGCTTCATGCGCGGTGTCTGCATGACGGGGAACACCCGCTTGCGGATGATTTTCTCGATGATGA
>LXOW01157029.1_pt1 | contig 12274 bp, 13 predicted proteins | sample 1368591 | NCBI WGS metagenome assembly LXOW01 (sample SAMN04884650, study PRJNA319009) | bovine gut metagenome | isolation source: Cow rumen | host: Bos taurus | place: Italy: Legnaro (PD) | collected 2014-07-09
GGCTATCCCGTCATCGTCAAGCCCAGCGTCGGCGTGGGCGCGAACGGCGCGCGGAAGATTCGGAATGTCGAAGAACTGGACGCTTTCTACGCTGACCTGCCTGACGTACCCTACGTCATGGAGGAGTTCCTTTCCGGCGACATTTATACGTACGACGCCATTCTTAACAGCGCCTGCGAGCCTCTGTTCGAGTCCATGAACACCTATGCTCCGGTAATGGACGCCGTGCTGGACGACGAGGACGTGCAGTTCTGCACCTATCCCGAACCCGCGCCGCAGCTGCGCGAACTGGGGCGCCGGATCGCCAAGGCGTTCCGCGCAGATCGGCGCTTCGTACACTTTGAGTTCATCCGTCTCTCCCGCGATTATAACGGGATCGGCCGGGCGGGCGACTTTGCTGTGATGGAGGTCAATATGCGTCCCGCAGGCGGACACGACACCGATATGATGAACTTTGCCCAGTCTGTCGACGTGTTCAGTATCTACGCAGAGATGGTGACGGAGAACAGACGTCTCTTCCCTGTCTCATCCGAGCGCTGGTTCTGTGCCTATGCCGGACGCAAGAACGGGCACAGTTTCACACACAGCTGCGAGGAAATCGAGGCTCGTTACGCTGAATCGCTCGTGATGCACGAAGAGATGCCGCCCATCGACTGGCCGGCAATGGGGCGCTGGACATATTTGGCAAAATTCAAAACGGACGCGGAAATGCAGGAGTTCTTCCGCTTTGTTCTTGGCTGACCCGCCAGAACATCGTTTTCCGCGCCGGAAGATCCCGGCTTCTGAAATCATCAACAAAAGCCCGCCGCGAGGTTGCCCTTGCGGTGAGCTTTTTTCGTCAGGGGATCGCAAGCTCCGAGATTGCAAACAGTACGGCACGTCCTGCCAGCATGACGCGGTCGCCCTCCTGCCGGCAGTACAGCGTGCCGCCGCGCGGCGAGGCCTGCCGCGCCAGCAGCGTCTGCTTTCCGAGCCGCGCCGTCCAATACGGAACGATGTGGCAGTGGCCGGAGCCGCAGACGGGATCCTCCGGCAGATCCATCTTCGGCCCGAAGGTGCGGGAGACGCAGTCGTACTCCGTGCCCGTCCCGGGTGCCGTGACCTGCATCAGCGCGCCCTTCAGCCGCCTCAGCTTTTCCTGATCCGGCTGCATGCGGAGCACGTCCTCCGGATCGTCGAATACGCACAGGAGGTCTCTTGCCCGCCATACCTCACACGGGCGCGCGCCCAGCGCGTCCGCGATCTCGTCCGTGACCTCCAGACGTTTGAGCGTGTAGGCGGGAAAGCTCATCTCGAACAGCTCACCGTCCCGCCGCACGGTCAGCGTGCCGCTGCGCGTCTCAAAGGCGAGTGTCTGTGCGCCGGGGTCTACACCGTGCACAATGGCGTACGCCGCGGCCAGCGTTGCGTGCCCGCAGAGGTCGATCTCTCCCTTGGGCGTGAACCAGCGCAGGCTCCACCCGTCGCCGCGACGCAGGGCGAAGGCCGTCTCCGGCAGGGCGTTTTCAAGCGTGATGCGCTGCATCAGCCCGTCGTCCAGCTCCCGCTCGGGGAAGCAGACCGCCGCAGGGTTCCCCTCGAACAGGCGGTCGGCAAAGGCGTCCACGATATATTGGCGCATACCCTCTCCCCTTTCGCTTTATTCCGCCGCTGCGGCGGCGTCCGTCCCGCGGTAAAACTCGCTGATCACGTCGATGAAGCTGCGCGCAACCGGGCGCAGATAGCTGTTTTTCCGGTAGATCACGCACAGCGGGTGCACCATGTCCGGCGTATTCAGATTGAAAAACGCCAGCTTTTCCCGGTTCGGCGCAAAGCGGACGCCCGTCTCGTTGAGAAAGCAGAAGCCGTAGTTCTGCGCCGTCAGGCTGACCGCCGTCGTCGTGTTTGTGCAGAGCGTGACGTTGCGCAGCGTGATCTGCCGCTGGTCGAGGAAATTGCGGATACGCGCCGCAATTACGGTCTTCGGCCGCATCAGGATCACGCGCTCGTCCTCCAGCAGATGCAGGTCGATGGGCTCGCCGCGCTCCTCCCGGCGCAGAAACTCGTCCGTGACCGGGTTGTCGCGATGCCCCGCCAGCAGGATCCGCTCGTAAAGGACCGTCTCTGTCGTAACGGTGTCCGGCGCATCGGCGGCGGCGTTCATCACGGCGAAGTCGATCTCGCCGCGCTCCGCGAGCTGGTAAAGCTCGTCGGTTGGGCGCTCGAAAAGGTCGACGCGGACCTGCGGACAGCGCGTGGAAAAGATGGGCAGCACATCGGGCAGCAGCGTGTTGGCGCGCCAGTTGCTGAAGCCGAGCTTCAGCGTCAGCTCCCGGTCCGCGCCGAGGGACGCAAAATCCTCCTGCAGCTTCTGGCTGAGCTGACGGCAGCTTTCCAGATACTTCACATAGATCTCACCGGCCTCCGTCACCTTGATCGGCACGGTGCTGCGGTCCAGCAGCTTGACGCCGAGCTCCTCCTCCAGCCGCGTCACGTGCTGGCTGAGATAGGGCTGGGAAACATAGAGCTTCTTCGCCGCCCGCAAAAAGCTCCCCTCGGAGGCGATAGTCAGAAAGTACTCCGGATACTTGTTGACCTGCACGGTTTTCCCTCCTTTTCCGGAACGATACTCCATTATAGCCGCGTCCGATTTAAAAAGTCAAGAAATTATAATCGTTCTGTTATAATATCAAAATCATTTTGGACTTTGACAACCGTTCGGGAATCCGTTATGATAAAGAGGAAGGGAACCACATATTGGATTTAGAACAACTTGAATTGGGAGGATTAGTTCTATGGGCCATTTTTCCGCCGAATACCTGAGTGATTATTGCCAAAAAGTTATGGTCGCCAAGGGTGTGGACGCAGCGTGCGCAAAGGTCGTCGCCGAGGTGCTGCTCGACGCCGATCTGAGTGGCATGAGCACCCACGGCGTCAGCCGCCTGTCGATTTACATGGAGCGCGTGGAGAAGGGTCTCGTCGCGCGCGGCAACGAGATCAAGGTCCTGCAGGACGGCCCGTCCGCGATCGCCATCGACGCGTGCAATACGCTCGGCGCCGTGGTCACTGATTACGCGATGGAGCGCTGCATCGAAAAGGCGAAGGAGACCGGCAGCTGCTTCGCGTCGGTCAAGAACTCCAATCACTTCGGCGCCGCCGCGTATTACGCCAAAAAGGCCACCGAAAACGGCATGATCGCCTTCATCTGCGCGAACCTGACGCCGAAGATCGCGCCGTTCGGCAGTTCCGAGCCCTACATGGGCACCGACCCGGTCTGCATCGCCGTTCCCTCCGCGGGCGATCCCGTGATCCTGGACATGGCGCTGTCCACCGTGGCGCTGGGCAAGCTGATCCTCGCGCAGAAGCTCGGCAAGGAGATCCCGCTCGGCTGGGCGCTCGACAAGGACGGCAAGCCCACCACCGACCCCGCGGAGGGCCGCAAGGGCTCCCTGCTTCCCATCGGCGGCGCAAAGGGCAGCGGCATGGCACTGATGGTCGAGGTGCTCTCCGGTATCCTCTCCGGCTCCGGCACGGCGCCGCATCTGCACGACCTCTACGCGTTTGACGCGCCGCAGGGCGTGGGCCACTTCCTCGGCGTGATCGACGTGGCGCACTTCATCGACCCGGACGAGTTCCGCCGCGGCGTATCCGCCATGGCGGCAGAGATCAAGTCCCTCAAGAAAGCCGAGGGCTTCAGCGAGATCCTCATGCCCGGCGAGCGCGAACTGCGCTTCGCCGCGGAGCGCGCGCAGGCCGGTCTCGACCTGCCCGACGAGGTCTGCGCCGAGCTCAACGCGCTGGGCGCGCCGCACGGTCTTTCCCTGAAGGAGGCGTAAGCATGGCTAAAGTAGTCGTAGCGGAGCAGATTGATCCCGTCGGCATCGGGCTGCTCAAGGCCGCCGGACACACGGTGGTCGAGCTGGGTCTCGGCGGCGGCGTCGAGATCACGCCGGAGCAGGTCGGCGACGCCGACGCGCTGCTCGTGCGCATCACCGAGGTGACGCGCCGTCTTCTTGCAAACTGCCCGAACCTGAAGCTGGTCTCCAAGCACGGCGTCGGCGTCGACAACATCGACATGGACGCCGCGAAGGAACTCGGCGTCGCCGTGACCATCGCGCCGGGCGCGAACAGCATGTCGGTCGCGGAGCACTCCTTCGCACTGCTCATCGCGCTGGCGAAGAACCTGCCCACGGTCTGCGGCAAGTACCGCGAGATCGGCTTTGCGGCAAAGAACTGCGCGCCCGGCATCGAGATCACCGGCAAGACGCTGGGCATCATCGGCTGCGGACGCATCGGCAGCCGCATCGCGAAGATGGCGCACGGCGGCTTTGATATGAAGGTCCTCGCCTACGATCCCTACATCACCGAGGCGCCGGAGGGCGTGGAGCTGGTCGCCGACCGTGACCGCGTGTTCGCCGAGTCCGACTTTGTGACGCTCCATCCCGTGCTGAACAAGGAGACCGCGGGCAGCGTCGGCGCGCGCGAGTTCGCGCTGATGAAGCCGGGCGCGATCTTCATCAACTGCGGCCGCGGCCCGCTGATCGACGAGGACGCGCTCATTGCCGCGCTGCAGAGCGGACACCTCGGCGGCGCCGGCCTCGACGTAACGGCGCAGGAGCCCTGCCCGCCGGAGAATCCGCTGTTCCACATGTCCAACGTGCTGCTCACCCCGCACTATGCGCCCACGACCACGGAGGCGGCGATCGCTACCTCGCGTCTCGCGGCGCAGAACGTGCTCGATTTCTTTGAGAACAGGCCCATCGAAGGGCGACTTGTGTAAGGAGGCTACACCATGAGACTTGCAACCATCAAGCACGGCGGCGCCGAGATCGCCGGCATCGTCACCGAGAAGGGCATCCTGCCCGTCAAGGCGGTCAACGCCGCCAAGGGCACCGCGTGGAAAGAAACCATGTTCGATCTGATCGAAGCAGGTCAGGTCAAGGGCCTCACCGACTGGTACAACGCCGGCGGCAAGGCGGAGTGCGAACGCATCTCCGGCGTCGTGCCCTATGAGAAGGTCGTGTACGCGCCGCTCTACCGCAACCCCAAGCGCATCTTCGGCATCGGCCTCAACTACGTCGACCACGCGGGCGACATCGGCGACGCCGCGCCGCAGGGCTTCCCCGGCAGCTTCTTCAAGATGGCGGACACGCTGATCGGCCCCGGCGACGACATCCACCTGCCCGCGCTGAAGGAGGCGGTCAAGACCACCGCCGAGGCGGAGCTGGGCGTCATCCTCGGCAAGGAGTGCCGCGACGTGAGCGAGGAGAACTGGCTCGACGTGGTGGCGGGCTACACCACCATCCTCGACATGACCGAGGAGTCCATCCTCAAGGGCAACGAGTTCCTCAAGGGCAACCCCCGCTACCTCACCATCGTCAAGAACTTCCCGACCTTCTTCTCCTTCGGCCCGCAGCTCGTCACGCCGGACGAGGTGCCCGACGTGCTGAAGCTGGAGGTCCAGAGCGTCCACAACGGCGAGGTCTACGCGAAGAACGTGGTCGCCAACATGACGCACCGCCCCGCGCGTCTCGTGTCGCTGCACAGCAGCATCCAGGGCTGGTACCCCGGTGACGTGCTATCCACCGGCACGCCCCGCGCCTTCGGCCTTGCCGACGGCGATGTGGCGGAGTGTCGCATCTTCGGGCCAGACGGCTTTGTGATGGAGCCGCTCAAAAACCCCGTCGTCGATCTCAAGAAGCACCCCGAGCAGGCGTGACCGCCCGCTGACACATCAAAAACTATTTTCAGGAGGATTATAATATGGATCTCGGTTTGAAGGACAAGGTCGTCGTCGTTCTCTCTTCCGCTTCCGGCTTTGCCAAGGGCATCGCCACGGAGTTCGCCCGCGAGGGCGCGAAGGTCGTCGTTTCCACCAGCGAAGCCTTCCGCAAGGAGCTGGATCAAGCGGTCGTCGACATCGAAAAGGAAACCGGAAACAGGCCCTATGCCTACACCTACGACGTGCTCGACAATGAAAGCATCACCGCCATGATCGAGAAGGTCGGCAAGGACCTCGGCGGCATCTACGGCCTCGTGAACCACTGCCCCGGCCCCAAGGCGGGCGCCTTTGAGACGCTGACCGAAGAGGATTGGGCGGACGGCTATCAGAAGTGCCTGCACAGCTACACCTACGCCATCCGTGCGGCGCTGCCGTTCATGAAGGCGGGCGGCGCCGGGCGCATCGTCAACAGCACGTCGTCCTCCATCAAGCAGGCGCTGGACAACCTGATCCTCTCCAACACCTTCCGCATGGGCGTCGTCGGCATGAGCAAGACGCTGGCGCGCGAGCTCGGCCAGTACAACATCCTGGTCAACGCTATGGGCCCCGGCCGCATCTACACCGACCGCATCAAGTACCTCAACACGATCCGCGCCGAAAAGGCCGGCATGACGCTCGAGGAGTACAACACCAAGGACGCCGCCAGCTTCCCGCAGAAGCGCTACCAGAGCGTCGAGGAGTATGCCCGCGCCGTCGTGTTCATGGGCTCCCCCGCGAACAGCGCCATTTCCGGTCAGGTCATCTGCGTCGACGGCGCAATGACAACCGCTTATTGATCTTCTGCCGTCTGACTGATTAAGCATGGAAAAGCGGGTCCCGCGCCGAGCGCGGGACCCGCTTTTCCATGGCCGCGTGTAAAAACCGCCGCATTTCCCGCGGCGGCGCAAACGCCGGAAAGCGCCTGTTTCTGCGCCTTTGCGGCACTTCGCCAAAAATGAATCCCGCGATTTCCCAGCGCCGGATGTAATTTCCTCGGGAACCTTTGCGCACGCCGTTTCTCTGCTTGAATTCAATTGAAAAATGCGCTATGCTGAAGGCATCTGAAAAACGTTCAGGGGGTGGTCTCCATGCAGATCCTGCAGCGGCTCAACAGTCCCTTCCTCTATGCCGTCTGCGGCGGCATCATCGCGTTCATCGCTCTGGTGTGCGTGTTCTTTCTGATCCGCGCCTACCGCGCCGGCAAGGCGATCGGGATGGACACGGCAAAGATGAAGCGCGCCATCACCGCCAGCGCGACGTTCACGCTCCTGCCGAGCGTCGGCATCCTGCTCGGCGTGATCGCGCTGTCCGGCAGCCTCGGCACGCCGTGGCCGTGGCTGCGGCTGTCCGTGATCGGCGCGCTGCACTACGAAACGCAGGTCGCGACCGCGGCGGCGGAGGCGGCCGGGCTCAGCGGGCTCTCCGCGTCGGCGATGACGCCGCGGGCGTTCTCCACGATCTGCCTGCTGATGAGCCTGTGCATCATGTGGGGCATGGTGTTCTCCACGCTGTTCAGCAAAAAGTATCTGGGGCGTCTCGGCTCCGGCAGGAAGGGCGGTAAGCCGTCCCGCTTCGCCGGTTTCGGCGACAGCGCCATGACCGCGATGTTCATCGGCCTAATCTGCGCGTACCTCGGCAGCTACCTCGGCGGCTTCGTGTCCGGGAACGGGCTGTTCACCTTCTCCGGCAGCTGGGTGCCCCTTGCGGTGGCACTGGTCGCCGCTCTCGCGATGGCGGGCTTCCTCTGGCTCTATGAAAAGAAAAACGCCGCCTGGGTCGAGAGCTTTTCGATCGCGGGAAGCATGCTGATTGCCATGGCGTCCGCCGTGCTCTTCGGCGCGCTCGCATGAAGGGAGGGATCGGTATGACACAGGAAGAGAAAACCGCTCTGTTCGAGTCCTACAACGGCCGCACGCACGTCTGGGGGCGCGCCGCCAGCGTCGTGACGCTGGTCCTGCTGCTCGGCGTGCCGTTCGTGATCGGCGGCTACCTCGGCGCCATGCCGGATCTGGCCGCGGCGGCGAAGGGTTTCCTCGCCATCGGCCTCGTCTGGTTCGTAAGCTGCATCGCGGAGTATCTGGTCTATACGCCGATGCTCGGCGCGGGCGGCGGATACCTCGCGTTCATCACGGGCAACCTCATCAACATGAAGATCCCCTGCGCGGTCAATGCCCGCGACATCGTGGGAGCGAAGGCCGGCACGCCGGAGAACGAGATCATCTCCACGCTCTCGATCGCCACCTCGTCGCTTGTGACGATCGTGGTGCTGGCGCTGGGCGTCATGCTGCTGATCCCGCTGCAGCCCGTGCTCCAGTCCCCGGCGCTCCGCCCCGCGTTCGACAACGTGGTACCCGCGCTCTTCGGCGCGATGGCGTACAAGTACTTCCGCCGCGCGCTCGGCGTCGCGGTGTGGCCGCTGGCGGTGATGAGCCTGCTGTTCATCCTCGTCCCGGCGCTCACCTCGTCGACGAGCTTCATGATCCTGCCGAGCGGCGCGCTCGCCATCGGCGTGGCCTATTTCAAGTTCAGAAAAATCGACAAAGGAGTGTGAACAGCATGAAACTGACCCCCGAGCAGCAGTCTCTTCTGGACGGCGCGCAGGGCGAGGTCATGGCGAAGATCGTCAAGACCCTCGTCATGTACGGCGACACCTTCGGCGCGGAGCGCATGGTGCCGGTAACGAGCAAGTACGGGCATACGGTCATCAGCTTCGGCCTCGGCGTGATGAAGCCGGTGTACGATCTCTACGACGAGATCCTGTCCGCCGGCATCCCCGAGGGGCAGAAGTTCACCGCGGATCCCAAGCCGCTGGACAAGAACGTGCCCTCCTCCCTGCTGGAGGACATCGTGTTCAAGAAGCTCATGTACACCCAGCAGGAGCGCTATGAGGAGCAGCTGCGCAAGCTCGGCATCACCGGCGACGACGACTACACCTGCACCTGCTACATGGGCGAGGTCGGCAACCTGCCCCAAAAGGGCGACGTGCTCTCGTGGGCGGAGTCGTCCGCGGTGGTCTACGCCAACTCCGTGCTCGGCGCGCGCTGCAACCGCAACTCCGGCATTCTGGAGCTGATGGGCTCCATCGCCGGCTTCGTGCCGGAGTTCGGCCTTCTGACCGACGAGGGGCGCAAGGCGACCTGGATCGTCGAGGTCCGGTGCGAGAAGAAGCCCGAGGCGCAGCTGCTCGGCTCCGCCATCGGCATGAAGGTCATGGAGGAGGTCCCCTACGTCAGCGGGCTCGACCGCTGGCTCGGCACGGAGCTGGACGACGCGGCGAAGACCTATCTGAAGGATTTCGGCGCGGCGACGGCCTCCAACGGCGCGGTGGGGCTCTACCACATCGCGAACCTGACGCCCGAGGCGAAGGAGCAGGGCGAAGCGCTGATCCGCGAGGGCGCGAAGGTCTACGTCATCGACGACGCCGAGCTGGAGCGCGTGCGCGCGAGCTATCCCGTGATCTGGAAGAACCCGGACGCGGCGCCCGAGCTGTGCTTCGTCGGCTGCCCGCACATGTCGCTCGAGCAGCTGACCGACTGGGCGAACCGGATCGACGAGGGGCTGAAGAAGAACAACCGGCAGACCGTCGCGGTGCCGACCGTGTTCACCGCCGCGATCCCCGTGCTCCGCGAGTTCTATAAGACGCACTACGCCTACCGGCTCAAGCAGCAGGGCGTCGTGCTCAGCTACATCTGCCCGCTGATGTACATGAACAACCCGCTGTGCAAAAAGAAGGCGGTCATCACCTCGTCCAACAAGCTGCGCACCTACACGAGCGCGAAGTATGAGACGGAGGCGGACATCCTCGACATCATTACCGGAGGGAGGGCGCTGAAATGAAGCAGTTTAAGGGACGCGTGGTCGTGCCGGGCACCTGCACGGCGGAGGCGCTGGTCAGCCGCGGCGGCTTCAACACCCTGGCAAGCTATCAGATGGCGCTGATGTTCGGCGACAAGCAGGTCAAGTGCGGCGACCAGAACAACCCCGACATCTACAAAAAGCCCATGCTCGGCAAGGCGCTCTGCCTGCCGATGACCATCGGCTCCACCACCGGCGGCATGGTGCTCTACACCGCCTGCGCGCTCGGCAAGCAGCCGGCCTGCATGCTCTTCTCCAAGCCCATCGACTCGCTGGCCGCCTCCGGCGCGATCCTCGGCGACGTGTGGACGGACGCAAAGATGCCCGTCGTCGACAGCCTCGGCGAGGAGTTTCTGGACTCCGTTCGCAGCGGCATGCGCGTGACGGTCGGCGAGAACGGCGTCGTCACCGTGGAGTGAGAAACGGCTCAAATCGAAAAAGAAGCGCCGCCCCGCAAGGGGCGGCGTTCTTATCGCCGTCACGCTGTTCCTGTTCTTGGCTTCAGCACGACCTCGCCGGCGGTACCGCCGACATAGCGTCCGTCCTGCAGCACGCCCTGTCCGTTGATATACACGTGGACGACGCCCTCCGGGCGGAAATCGGGCTTGGACTCGTCCACCTTCATGTGATCGACGTCGAGCACGGTGATATCCGCCTTGTACCCCGTCCTGAGGTAGCCGCGCTCCGGGATCCCATAACGGTCCGCGGTCTGTCCGCTCATCTTGCGGACGATCCTCTGCATCGGGATACCGTACTTCTTCGCCAGCAGGAAGAACTGCGGGAAGGTCTGGAAGGCCGCGATGTTCTGCAGGCCCTTTTCCTCCACCCAGGCGTCGGTCATGAACACGGAGAGCTCGTCCTCCATCAGGCGGCGCACGATCTCGTCGTTGTAATACTTGCCGAGGTAGATGCTCCCCGCGCGGTCGGAGAGGTCGACGAGCTTGAGGTACATATCCAGCTCGGACACGCCCTCTTCCTCCGCGCACTGCTTAACGGTCTTGCCCTCGTACTCCGGGTGCTCGTCCGAGATGTAGGCCACGACCATGTCCTCCCAGTCGATGCCCAGCACCTTGCGGTACATGAGGATCGTGAGCTACAGCTTGAAGCGGTTGATGGGCTTCGCCGCCTCGCTCTTGCTGAGCTGGGCGTACCACTCCGGGAACACGACCGTGATGACGGAGGCGCCGTAGTGGAAGGCATAGTTGTCGAAGGCGATGGGATTCCCCGCCTTCCGCTCGCGGTGAAAGACGGCGAGCATCTTGTCCAGCAGCTTCCAGCTTCGCTGGCCGGTGAAGATCAGGTGGCTGTACTCCAGCCGGCAGCCGGACTTGTGCATGATGTCGACCGCCTCGTCCAGCCCCAGCTCCAGATGCGATTTTTTGGTCAGCAGCGGATAGTCCGCGCTCACGATCGAGCAGGCGCGCGGATGGATGGTCACGATGCCGCCGTATTTGGCGATCTCCTTGGCAAAGGCGAGGATCTCGTCCTCCTTGGCGTAGCGGTCCGGCTCGTACATGAAGCCGAAGGAGCCGCCGAACGCGCCGCCCTCCATGGCCTCGCGGACGTAGCCGAGCTCGCGCTCGATCTGCTCCGGCGTGAACGGAGCGGGGTCGTACCCAGCNNGGGATGCAGGGCCTCAAACAGGCCGCCGCCGATCTTGTCCCGGTACGGCGTGTCCTCCTCCGCGCCGAAGGGTGAGAAGCTGCAGTTGCCGGTGATCTGCGTGGTGATGCCCTGCTCGATGAAGGGCTTGTAGTACTTCTCCGCGTCCTCCCGGTCATAGAAAAAATCGTTGTGGGAGTGCGCGTCGATCAGGCCCGGGCAGATCTGGTATCCGGTGAGGTCAAGCACCCGGTCCGCCTCCGCCGTGATCTTCTCCGCGACCTCGACGATGCGGTCGTCCTCGATCAGCAGGTCACCGACGAAGGGCTCCCCGCCCGTGCCGTCGTAGATCGTTCCGCCCCGAAACAGTGTTTTCATCGTATTATTCCCCCTGATCTGTTATTCAAGTGATCCACTGCACTTCGCCGCTCCGGATGTCGTAGACCGCCCCTTCGATCTCGGCCTTGCCCACCTCCGGGTGATGCTGAAACTCCCGCTTCAGCCGAGCCACCGCATGCCGCACATTGATGCGGCACGCCTCGTCCGGATCCCGCTCGTCCTTGATCGCTTTTATGATGTCGTCGGTGACATACTGGATAAAGCCCTCTCCGCCGCCGCGCAGAGCGGCCGCAACGGCGCCGCAGCCCGTGTGGCCGAGCACGATGATGTGCCCGCAGTGCAGGTGCATCGAGGCATACTCAATGCTCCCCAGCTGATGCTTGTCCAGCACGTTTCCCGCAACGCGGATGACGAAGAGATCGCCCAGCGTTGCGGAAAAGATCTCCTCCGGGATCACACGGGCATCCGAGCAACAGATGACGATCGCGTAGGGATGCTGCCCGTTTTTCGCGGTGTCGATCCGCCGGATCGCGTCCGAGGTCTGAATATAGCGTCGGTTGCCGGCAATCAGTCTGGCGCGGATCGATTCGTTGATGTCGCTCATAAAGCATCCTCCGTTCCGAAAAGCCTTTCTTCCGCTTCTGCGCTTTACCGTATCATCATAACATCCCATTGTCATCGTGTCAACGCGTGTTTGGCAGGCGCTCCCTCTGTGTAAACGCAGAAAAACAAGAACCC
>LXOW01191138.1_pt1 | contig 12272 bp, 4 predicted proteins | sample 1368591 | NCBI WGS metagenome assembly LXOW01 (sample SAMN04884650, study PRJNA319009) | bovine gut metagenome | isolation source: Cow rumen | host: Bos taurus | place: Italy: Legnaro (PD) | collected 2014-07-09
CTTCACGACGCTGCGCACTTACCAACGGAAGCAGTCTTTCCACCTCATTGTCAGTGCATTGCGACATGTCGTCGAATAGCATCAGCCTTAACATTGTTTTAGTTTCCATCCCGGACATCACTTTTTTCGGTTAAAAATTCGGCGCAAAAGTATAAAATCTTCTGTAAAATGCTATTTTTGCACTTTCATTATAAATGGTAAGCGTATGAACTTCAAAAAGATTATCCTTTGTCAAATATTTCTCTCATTATTTGTAATTTTCTCTTTTTCAAGTATATATGCCCAAAGCGAGCAGCAATTTGAGACGGATCCGGTGATTCTAAACCGCATTGACCAGTGGCAGGATCTGAAGTTTGGGTTGATGATGCACTGGGGCATTTACTCGCAGTGGGGCGTGGTGGAGTCGTGGTCGATTTGCAACGAACCGTGGATTAACCGTGACGGCGAGCCTTATACCGATTATAAAACTCGTTATCAAGCACTTAACAAGACTTTCAATCCTACAAAGTTTGATCCGGACGCTTGGGCGAAATTGGCGAAGGATTGTGGTATGAAGTACTTCGTGTTCACCACCAAGCACCACGATGGCTTCTGCATGTACCGGACGAATGAGACAGACTATGCCATCACTAGCAAGGACTGTCCATTCTCCAAGAACCCCAACGCCGATGTGACGGGCGCGTTGGTGAAAGCTTTTCGAAATCAGGGACTTTGGACCGGTCTTTACTTCTCGAAACCCGACTGGCACTGTCCTGACTACTGGGCGCCCGAGTGGGCCACCCCCGACCGCAACGTGAACTACGATCCGGAGAAAAATCCGGAGCGTTGGGAGAAATACTGCGACTTCACGCGCAAGCAACTGCATGAGTTGGCCAACAATTACGGCGACATTGACATTCTCTGGCTCGACGGCGGCTGGGTGCGCCCTGCGTGGAGTGTGGACGAGGAGACTCGCGAGTGGCTCGGTTGCCAGGGCTGGATCCAAGACATCGACATGCCGCGCGTGGCCAAGGATGTGCGTGCCAACAATCCCGATCTCATCATCGTCGATCGCAGCGTACATGGCAAATACGAGAACTACCGCACACCTGAGCAGCAAGTTCCTGACACGCTGCTGCCCTATCCGTGGGAAACCTGCATGTCGATGGGTGACTCTTGGTCGTACGTCGCCACCGACAACTACAAATCCACCAACCGTCTGATTCATTTGTTGATAGACATCGTCGCCAAGGGCGGTAACTTCCTATTGAATGTGGGTCCGTCGCCGGAGGGTACGTTGCCGGAAACTGCCGTGGAACGTCTTCAAGATATGGGCAAATGGCTGAGTGTCAACGGAAAGGCAATTTACAATACCCGTCCTTGCCTGCCCTACTGTTACGGTCAGGTGCGCTTCACGCAAAGCAAGGAAGGCCAACGTTACGCACTGTTGCTCTTCCCCGAAAATGAGCCCGCGCCTACCACCTTCACTTTCAAGAATTTGGAGAAACCGGTGAAGACTGGTAAAGCGACTATCCTCGGAAGCAACGAAAAGGCCACCATCTCCAAGAAAGGCGATGAATACACCATCACTCTGCCGAAGAGCGTGTGCCAAAAGGCCAAAGATGCGGTGGTGGTAGTGTTGTAACCATCTGTGCTGTAGCCATCCGCGGGACGCGGATGATTTCCCAACAGATAACGTCGCGACTCTCGCGGCGTTTTTTTTTTGCAATAAAATTTATGAAATGTTTTGTGTTATAAAATTTTTTGTATATTTGCATTGTGAAAATTTTGTATAACCTAAAACAATTTATTGTATGTAAAATATTGTAAATCAAAATATTGAAACCAACAAGACAAATAACAAAGAACGATGAAAATTGAAAACTATCCAGTCTTAAAAATCCTTTTGCCGTATGTTGTCGGCATAATTATCGCTTACTACGGTGATTTTCAGGATGTTGTTTGCCGGGGAATCGGAGTGGCAACGTTATCCTGTTTCCTGCTGGTCTGTGTGTTGACGTTTATGAAGGCTTACCGTTGGCGAGTGGTGCAGACCGTGACGATGACATTGGCGTTCGTACTGGCAGGTGTCTTCCTGACAGACACGCGATTCCACCCGCCATTGCAGGAGGAGAGCTTTGAGAAGTGTAAGGATTGGGTGGTGCGGGTCGCTTCGGAGCCGACAGTTCGGGAGAAGAGTGTCAAAGTGGAGGCTGAGGTTATAAAGAATATTGATTGTAAGTCTGTTACGGGGAAAATATTGCTCTATCTCCAGCCCTCGGAAGCGACGGAAGGTTTGCAATACGGAGACTTGTTGTTCGTACATACGGATTTGTCGCGGATTTTGCCTCCGTGCAATCCCGATGCCTTTGACAACCAGCGATATATGCGCCGACGCGGCATCTACTATACGGGGTTCGTCCGAGAGGAGGCTTGGGAGTGTTTAGGGAATGTTCCTGCCAACAGACTGAAAGCTCTGGCGCAGAAGGCTCGTTGCCGGTTGGCGGCTCTTTACGTATCCGCCGGCATGAGTGGGAACGAGCTTGATATTCTGAAAGCCATCCTTTTGGGCGATGGCGATACCTTGGATCCGGAGCTGCGAGCCTCCTACGCCTCTGCCGGAGTGAGTCACATTTTGTGCGTCTCTGGAATGCATGTCGGGGTTATCTTTATGATCATCAGTTTTTTACTAAAACCGTTGGACCTGTTCCGTACTTCGCGGATTGTCAAAACTGTTTTGGTGATGCTGATAATCTGGCTATACGCGCACATCACTGGGCTGGCGCCGTCCGTGACTCGATCGGCCACTATGTTCACATTTGTGGCGCTCGGACAATTGCTGCACAGGCACACCAACGTTTTTCACAGTCTGTTTGCGTCCGCTTTTATCCTATTGGTGATCAATCCGTTGTTACTTTTTGAGGTGGGCTTTCAACTTAGTTATCTCGCAGTGTCAGGCATCGTTCTGTTCCAGCCGAAGTTGTCCGCCCTCTATCAATGTCGAACGAAAATCGGCAACTACTTTTGGGAATTGTTGACAGTTTCCATAGCGGCGCAGCTCGGTACATCGCCCATCTCCATCTACTATTTCGCTCAGTTCCCCAACTACTTCATGCTCTCCAACTTGAGCGTGATCGCCCTCTCCTTTGTCGTGATCATCACGGGTGTCACATTGCTCCCTATCTCGTTGATCCCCCTCATAGCTAATTGGTTGTCGTGGCTGCTGACCTGGGAAATCCGCATCATGAACCGCATCATCGTCTTCATTGAGCAGCTACCACATTCAGTGACGGAAAACATAGACTATCACTTCATACAAGTCGTTTTGTTATACGGAGTTATCGGATGTTTTTGCAGTTTGCTGTACAAGTGGAGCCGGAAGGTGTTTTGGACTACGGGCGTGCTGATCTCCCTGTTCTGTGTCTCCTTTGTGGCGAAAAAAGTGTTGTGGGGGCGCGAAACAGAGTTCATGGCCTACCATATCCGCAAATGCAGCGCTTTGTCGTTCCATTGCAGAGGGCAGACGGTGTTTTTTTCGGATTCCATACGGAGCGAAGCGGACAAGTCCTACCAGTACAATATCCGGAATCATGCGCGGAAGCACCATTTGTGCGGTCCGATTGTGCCCATCGACACAGATTCGTTTGACACGCCCTATTTGTGCAAGCGGGGGAATTTTATCCGTTTCTGTGATAAAACCTACTATATTCTCACTAAAAAACAATCTATTATGTGTAAAAAATCGGACAAAATGATGACCGTTGACTGCTTGTTGCTTCGTCAGAACCCGAGGCAGCCTCCCGATGAAGTGATGGAGGTTCTTCCCTTCAAAGAGGTAGTAGCCGATGGTTCCAACACGCCGTTTTACATCGATCGATGGCGTCTTTTCTGCGAGGCGAACCACATCCCGTTCACCTATACCGGAAATCGTAAATCGAGGGGCGGAGGATAGCCCTAAATTTTGTATCTTTGCCGCTTATTTTTTAAGGCTATGATAAACCACATCAAAGGCATAATAGAGGAAGTGAATCCAGCGTATGTGATCGTTGAAACTGCCAGTGGGGTAGGCTATTACATCAACATCTCCTTGGCTACTTTTTCCGAAATCAAGGACCGGAAAGAGGTGAAGCTGTTGACGCACTTTATCGTGAAAGAGGATGCGCAGGTGCTGTATGGCTTCTCAACAGAGGAGGAGCGCGAACTGTTCAAGCTGCTGCTCACCGTCAACGGTATCGGTCCGAACACTGCCCGCCTGATTCTCTCCTCCATGAGCGTGGGCGAGGTACTGAATGCCATTGCCACCGAGGATGTCAAAGCTATCCAGTCAGTGAAGGGTATCGGAACCAAGACCGCTCAGCGTGTGATTATCGAGTTGAAGGACAAGGCGAAGAAGGCTTCTTGGGCCGAAGCAACAAAAATTAACGTCGCATACAATAATAACAAATATGAAGCGTTATCTGCTCTTGTCGCTTTAGGCTTTCCAAAGTCCGGGGCAGAGGCAGTGTTGGATAAGATAATTAAAGCTGAAGGGATACAACTGTCTGTAGAAGAGCTTATTAAGAAGGCGTTGAAATTATTGTAAGAACAAAAAAAGAGAAAAAAATTTGAAAGTAAGACATTATATATACGCTGTTTTCATAGCGCTTCTCATTGCAGCTTTCGGGCTTTTGAGTCTGGAGGCCGCCAATGGNNGATTCCCGATCGGTGAAAGAGCTAGATAGTGAACCCGTAAGCGAAACAAAGGATGAACCTGTAGCAGCTTATGTGGCGAAGTCTGCACCCAAACCGGTTTGTCCGCCCGACACAAATCCTCCTACATTACCGCAACCGGACATCAATCCGCTAAATCCCAACCCTGATAATCCTTTCTATTTGAACAATCCTCCGGGAGTTGGGCAGACCATTATTTACGATCCGATAACGAACACCTACAATTTTCAGTACATGACCGGAAATACGCCGTTCGGCCCCGGTGCGTACATGAATATCAACGAATATATCGACTACGACCTGCAACAAAGTATCCACGATTACTGGCAGAACCAGAGTCGTAGCATTGGTGCAAAGGGCAATTCCCGCACGGGCAGCGGCCTGATTCCGCAACTGCACCTGGGCGGCGAAATTTTCGAGGGCATCTTTGGTAGTAACACCATCGATATCAGGCCCTCCGGGACAGTGGGGTTGAAACTTGGTGTAAAATACACGCAAACAGACAATTACCTTCTCCCAGTAAAACAGCGGAAACGGCTTCAACTTGACTTCGATGAAGATATCCAGCTGAACCTCCTGGCGAAAATCGGTGATAAAATCGAGTTTAACTTGAACTATTCCACCGATGAACTGGCCGTGACGACCAAAACGGACCAGATCAAACTCAAGTATAACGGCAAGGAGGATGACATTCTGCAATTGATTGAGTTTGGTGATATTACGTTCCCCTTGAACAGTACGTTGATCACCGGTAGCCAGAGTTTGTTCGGCGTGAAGACGCAACTCAAGTTCGGCAATCTCTTTATCACTGCGGTGGCTTCCCGGAAAAAAGGTTCCACCCAGACGATTACGGTCTCCGGCGGTGCTGAGGAGACGGATTACTATTTCCGGGCTGACGAGTACGAGGAAAACAAGCACTTCTTCCTCGCTCATTTCTTCGAAGAGCATTATAATGAGTATCTTAGCACATTGCCGTTGGTCAGCTCCCCCATTGTGATTACGAAAATTGAGGTATGGCGCACCACTGTGGGCGCAGCCACCACAAACAACCGTAATGTCGTGGCTTTCACAGATTTGGGTGAACATGACCCTTCAAATCCCAACATCGTATACAATCCGGCATTCGTTGGTGGTCAGCTTCCAGACAATTTCACTAACAATCTGACCGTTTACGCTGACAGTTCTTTGATCCGGGACATTGCCAACGTATCAAGCAACATGCAGTCTATTGGAATGAGATCCGGTGTTGACTACGAGAAAGTAGAGAGTGCGCGGCTGCTGTCACCCAGCGAATATACGGTGAACACCAAGTTGGGTTTCATCTCGTTGAATTCTGCGCTCGCCGCTGACCAGGTGCTGGCTGTTGCGTTTCAATATACGGTGATTGGCGATGACCACGTCTATCAGGTGGGTGAGTTCTCCAATGAGGTGGCCACACCTAACTGTATTCGGGCTAAATTGTTGAAGAGTTCCAGCCTGAACACGAAATCCCCGTTGTGGAAGCTGATGATGAAGAACGTCTATAGTCTTTCCGCGTATCAGGTCTCTCGCGACAAATTCCGCTTGAACGTCCTCTACACGGGTGATGCGGAAGGCACCCCGAACGGATTCTTCACGCAAGGTGCGCAGAAGGGTATCCCGTTGATCCGATTGATGGGTCTCGACCGTTTGAACCAACAGCTGGATCCCACTCCGGATGGTATCTTCGACTTCATCGATGGTGCCCAATCCACGGGCGGTACCATCAATTCCACAAACGGCCGTATCTATTTCCCGAAAACTGAACCTTTCGGTAAGGATTTGCGTGCAGTTATTGATGAGCCGGAGCTGGCCGACAAGTACGCCTTCGACTCGCTATATACGATGACGAAGACCATGGCGCAACAGATCACCAGCAAGAACAAATTCTATATCGAGGGTAGTTACCGGTCGTCGTATGGTTCGGAGTTCCATTTCCAAGGAGGCGGTGCTACCAAGTCGGTGAAAGTGACTGCTGGCGGTGTGCAACTTACTGAGAATGTGGATTATACTGTCAACTACGACATGGGTGTGGTGACCATCATCAACCAGAGCATTTTGGCTTCGGGAACGCCAATCACTATTTCGCCTGAGGTGGATGACGCGTATCAGACCGACAAACGGATGTTCGGCGTGAATTTGGACTATGTGTTCTCGCCCGACTTTACGGTGGGTGCTACCTTGCTGAACCTTCGCGAACGTCCGATCACCAACAAGGTGAACTACGGCGATGAGCCCATCAACAACTTGATTTGGGGTATGAATTTCGCCTATAAGACGGAATTGCCTTTCATCACGAAAGCCATCGACTTGTTGAGTTTCCATAACACCACCACGAAATCGTTTTTGAATTTGGATGGCGAGTTCGCCCATTTCATTCCGGGTCACAACCGTCAGATTGGCAAGAGCGGTACAACGTATATCGATAACTTTGAATCGGCGAAATCGACCATCGACCTGATGAATATCAGCAACTGGGTGATGGCATCCACTCCGCAGGGTCAGCCCGATCTCTTCCCAGAAGCTTTGCCGGTGTCTGTCACCGCCTCTGTGCGCCGCCAGCTGGCATACGGTTATAACCGTGCTCGCATGGCGTGGTATATTATCGATCCGTTGTTTTACAACAGCGGTTCGGCGGTCCCGTCCAACTTGACCAAGGATGACCTATCGGCACCTTACGCCCGCGCCGTCTATGAGCCTGAGCTATTTCCGTACAAGGAGCAGCCCACCACGGCTCTTTCCACGCTGATGACGGTCTTCAATATAGCCTACTATCCGTCGGAGAGAGGCGCTAATAACTATGATGTGGACGGTTCGGAGGGCTTCTCCCGCGGGTTGAACGAGGATGGCACCCTGCGTGACCCCGAGACCCGTTGGGGCGGTATCATGAGAAAATTCGACAATACTGACTTCGAATCTTCCAACTATGAGTATATCGAGTTCTGGATGATGGATCCCTTCATCGAAAATCCTAACCACAAGGGTGGTAAGATCTATTTCAACTTGGGCGATATCTCCGAGGATATTCTCCGCGATGGTCGTAAGTTCTTCGAGAACGGTCTTCCCGCTGACGGTTCCGATGATGATGTAGATTTCACGGCTTGGGGCCGCGTACCTACGCAACAGTTGATTGTCAATGCATTCGACAACGATCCGAATGCTCGTCAATTCCAGGATGTTGGTTATGATGGTCTGCCCAATACTAGAGAGGTTGAATATTTCCAAGATACCTACATTGACCGTATTGCCGCCGCGTTCGGTACGGGTTCCATCGCCTATCAGAACGCCTTGAGCGACCCCTCCGCCGACTTGTACCATTATTTCCGCGGTAGCGACTATGACGAGGCGGATGTCAAAGTGGTGGAGCGTTACAAATATTACAATAATGGTGAAGGCAACTCGCCGGTTGACAGTCAGAGTCCTGAAAGCTATCCCACCGCTGCTACCAATATCCCGAACATGGAGGATATGAATAACGACAACACCTTGAATGAGGATGAACGTTATTATCAGTATGTCATTGACTTGACTCCTGACAAGATGGTGGTGGGTCAAAACTATATCAACGATATTTACGAAGGTCACGCGGACCCGCTCCCCAACGGCACTCGTCCGGTGACGAAGTGGTACCAGTTCCGTATCCCCATCCATAACCCCGACAAAGTGGTGAACAACTTTTCGGGATTCAATTCTATTCGCTTCATGCGTATTTTTATGCGCGAATTCGAGGAACCGATCATCTGTCGTCTGGCCACGTTTGAGCTGGTTCGCTGCGATTGGCGTACGTATAACCTCTCTCTTCGCGAGGACGGCGACTACCTTCCTACGCAGGATGACGGGGAGAGCTCTTTCTATGTGGGTACGGTCAGTTATGAGGAAAATGCCAACAGAATACCGATTCCGTACGTGCTGCCTCCGGGCATTGTGCGTGAGACCGCTTACGGCATGACCGCCCAGCTCTATCAAGAAAATGAGCAGTCGGTGACAATGAAGGTGGTGGATCTGCCTGACGGCGATTCCCGGGCCATCTATAAGAGTACATCCTACGATTTGCGTCAGTTCAACAATCTGCAGATGTATATCCACGGTGAAGATGTATTCTCATCTGGTGACTTGCGCCCCAACGATGTTACGGTCTTCGTCCGCTTAGGTTCCGACTTTACGGAAAACTACTACGAATACGAGATTCCGATTGAGATTACCCCGTGGTCGGTGGCTCGTACCGACTCCAATGCTATTTGGCCGAAGAAAAACTGTCTTTACGTCACCCTCGACTCCTTAGTTTCGATGAAGCGGGATCGTAATAGGATGATACGTAATGGTTCATGGCCCAGTTTCTTTATGCCTTATGTCAAGTATGACGGCGACAATAAGATGACCGTGGTGGGTAATCCGAATTTGGGTGACGTGACCACTATCATGATCGGTGTCCGCAATCCCAAGAAGCGATCGCAGTACGACGATGACGATATGAAACCCAAATCTGTGGAAGTTTGGGTGAACGAGCTGAGGTTGTGCGGGTTTGATGACAGGCAGGGTGTGGCGGCTTTGTTGAGGGCGCGAACAACTCTTGCCGATGTGGGTGACCTGACCTTGTCGGGCACCTACTCCTCCCCAGGTTTCGGCTCTATTGAGCAGTCCATTACGGAACGTTCGCACGAGACAAATGTCAATTTCGACCTTGCCACCAATATCGATGGAGGCAAGCTGCTCTTCCCTGAAAGGTGGAATATCAAGATTCCAGTACACTACGATTACTCGCTTTCGGTTGTGCAGCCGGAATACAACCCGCTGAACCCTGACGTGAAGATGAAGGACGAACTGTCCGACTTGACTCCTTCTGAGCGCGACTCCTTGCGTTACCTCACTAACAAGGTCACTCGTCGCCAGAATGTCAACTTGATGAATGTGCGTAAAGAGCGCGACTTCTCTGGCGGCAATACCAAGATGCACCTTTGGGATATTGAGAATTTCGACATGTCCTATTCCTACTCCGAACTTGTGCAACGCGACGAGGACTTGGAGATGAACAACGAATATATCCATAATGGTGAAATCGGATACACATTCAGCACCAATCCCAAGAACTACCGTCCGTTCTCCAAGGCCAAGTGGACGAGGAACAAGTGGCTGCAACTGATCCGGGACTTCAACATCACCCCAATGCCGAAGAACATTATGGTGCGTACCTCCTTGCATCGCGATATGCAGGAGTTCAAATATCGTCCGAAGAGCAAGGGCAACATCATCATTGACACCAATTACGTGAAATCCTTTGACTGGACCCGTAATTACGCCATCAACTGGGATCTTTTCCAGAGCTTGAAGCTGGAATTCAAGGCGGACGCATCTGCCCGTATTGACGAACCTGACGGCCGTATTGATACTCGTGTTGAGAAGGATTCCGTTTGGCGTTGTTTGGGCAAAGGTGGACGTACCACCGACTACCGTCAGAATTTCAGCGCCACCTATCAGGTGCCTATCAACAAGATTCCGCTGTTCAAGTTCGTGACGGCCAATGTTCGATACACCTCCATGTACACGTTCACAGCTTCGGCTTTGTCGGTCTCCTATTTGGGCAATACAATCCAGAACTCTCAAAACGTGCAAGGTAATGCTTCTTTGAACTTTGTGACCTTGTATAACTCCGTGCCTTATTTGAAGAAAGTCAACCAAGGTAACACCCAAAACAATAGGAACGCCGACAAAGGAGGAAAGTCGAAGAAGGACGATGACAATGTGGAAGAGGAGGTAAAGAAAGGCAAAAAGGGTCGTGACAAGAATGACTCGCTGCAAGAGAAACCGCAGATAGGCAAAATGATTCTGGACGGTACGTTGCGTCTGCTCATGTCGGTGCGCAATGTATCCGCTACCTATTCCCAGGGCAGGGGAACAATCCTGCCGGGCTACATGTATTCGGCATCGCTGATGGGTCACACCAAGGAGAGTTCAGGACCGGGATTCTTATTCATGTTCGGCGGACAACCTGATATCCTATCTATAGGTGCTCGTAACGGCTGGATGACCACCGACTCGCTGTTAAATACGCCTTATCAGCGCACCAACAACCAGGTGATAAACTTCCGCGCCACGGTGGAGCCTTTCCGTGATTTCCGTATTGATGTCTCTGCGAGCCGCAATTTCACGGAGAATTTCTCGGAATACTTCCACGTGGATGAATCCGGCAATGTCTATCATTACACACCTCAACGCGGGGGATCCTTCAGTATGAGTTACTGTGGACTGGGAACGTTCTTCAAGAATCACGATGACCTGTTCCAGGAGTTTCGTGCAGTGCGGGCGCAACTCGCCGAGCGTTATGCCGAAAACAATCCAAACTATACCGGCGAGGTGGATCCCGAAACGGGCTATCCGGTCGGTTACAGTGCCATTTCCCAAGATGTCCTGATGGGTGCATTCTTCACGACCTATCTCAGTAAGGATCCTGAAAAGTCAGACATTTTCTCCCCGTTCTTGAAGATTCCGTTGCCGAACTGGCGCCTTACTTACAACGGCTTGACGAAAATCAAAGGCATAAACAGAGTGTTCCAAAGCTTCTCCCTGACCCACAACTACACCTGTAGTTATAATGTGGGCAACTATTCCACCAACCTTGCCTACTCTCAAGATGCGAACGGCTACCCGAACGCCTACAACATCCTTGGAGATTTCATTGCTGCTAATGAGTTGAGCCAGATGGCGTTGTCTGAACAGTTCTCTCCCTTGATCGGCTTTGATATGACATTGAAAAACAGTATGTTGTTAAAAGTTGAGTATAAGCAGACCCGCAATATTTCCCTCAGTTTCGCCAACACACAGATTACGGAGACTACCGCCAAGGAGGTGGCCTTCTCCGCCGGATATCGTTTCAAGGATATTAAGCTCGGATTGGTGTTTTCCGGAGTGAAACGTCAGTTTGTCAGCGATTTGAATGTGACGGCGGGTTTCGGTTTGAAGGATAATCAGACGATGCTGCGCAGAATCACGGAGGATAACGAGCAGGTGACTTCCGGTACTTTGAATGTGACCATCAATGTGGCTGCTGACTACCAGTTCAGCCGCATGGTGGGCCTCAAATTCTACTACGATCAGGCTATCAACAAGCCAAAAGTCCAAAACCAATACGACAACATGAACTTCGAGACGGGCATCCAGTTGCAATTGATGCTGTCACAATAGTTATCATGGATCCCCGAAAGACGGCTGTCTTCCATTCTAGAAAATCAGCAATTTTGTAATAGCTTTAAAATGAAAGAGGTTCCTTTTGGGAACCTCTTTCGCACATAACACAACACATGAATGCAGGTCTCGCATTGGGGAAATACTCAAACGACCTGCTTTATCGTTGATAAACCTCACATCTGCGGGTTTATACATATTTCCACTTTTGGCTTTTTTGGCGAGCAAGCAAAAAGTGTGCAAAAGTAGGCAATTTTACAGAGTTGACTATAACAAAAAGGGAGATAAATTTGACAAAAAGTCGTTTTCGAAAAATAGCAGTGTATAAAAAAACACCTGCATTTCCGCAGGTGTTTTTTGTGGAGCGTATGAGAATCGAACTCACG
>LXOW01278358.1_pt1 | contig 12272 bp, 13 predicted proteins | sample 1368591 | NCBI WGS metagenome assembly LXOW01 (sample SAMN04884650, study PRJNA319009) | bovine gut metagenome | isolation source: Cow rumen | host: Bos taurus | place: Italy: Legnaro (PD) | collected 2014-07-09
GCATGATGTCCAACCGTCCTTTATTCGCTTGGTAATATTTGAAAATATCTGAATCACAGGACTTTGCCATAGAGACAACAGGCTGTGCAGACCCAAAAAGTTTCAGGCAAAGTCCAGTGATTTTCTAAACTAAAACCAACTGTCAATAGTGGAAATCAACACACGAGCCATCAAGCAGCGTTTCGGTATCATCGGTTTTGATCCCGAATTGGACCGTGCCATCAGCATTGCGGTGCAGGTGGCCCCCACCGACCTGTCGGTGCTGATTACCGGCGAAAGCGGTGTGGGCAAGGAGAATTTCCCGAAAATCATCCACGAACATAGTCCCCGCAAACACGGTCCATACATTGCCGTCAACTGCGGAGCTATCCCAGAAGGCACCATCGACTCGGAGCTTTTCGGCCATGTAAAAGGCGCTTTCACCGGGGCTACCGAGGATCACAAGGGGTATTTCGAGATGGCCGACGGAGGCACCATTTTCCTAGACGAGGTCGGTGACCTGCCCCTGGCCACACAAGTCCGCCTGCTCAGGGTTCTGGAAACCGGTGAGTTCCTGCGGGTGGGCTCTGCCAAAGTGCAGAAAACCAATGTCCGCGTGGTGTCTGCCACCAACATCAACCTGGCTAACCACATCGCCAAGGCCAAGTTCAGAGAGGACCTTTACTACCGACTGAACACCGTGCCTATTACCGTGCCGGCCTTGCGCGAGCGCAAAGGCGATATCTTCCTGCTGTTCACCAAGTTCGCCTCCGATTTCGCCGAGAAATACCATTTCCCGCAAATCACCCTGACCGAAGGAGCCAAGGAAGCCCTGACCAACTACGGCTGGCCCGGCAATGTGCGCCAGCTGAAGAACGTGACCGAGCAGATGTCGCTGATAGAGCAGAAACGCCTGATCGACGAGGTGACTATCGCCAAGTACCTGACCAGCCCTACCCCATCGCAGCTGCCCGCTTTGCTGCCTTCCGAAAACAGTCATCACGAGCAGTTCGAACGAGAGCTGATTTTCAAGTTCCTGTCGGACATGAAACGCGAAGTGGGCGAACTGCGCGAACTGGTACACCATGTTATCGCCGGCGACCTGAAACCATCTGAATTACAGCAAGACTATCAGCACATCCACCCTGTCAAGACACCACCGGTCATGTACGACCTGCCAGCAGACGATACCACCATCTCCATCAGTAAGGAAAACATCGACAAATCAGAGCCTTTCCAAGAGTCTGAAATCATCGAAGACACCCATTATTCTCTGGTGGACAACGAGAAAGAAATGATTATCAAGGCTTTGCAAAAACACAACAACAAACGTTCCGCCGCTGCCCAGGAACTGGGCATCTCGGAAAGAACGCTGTACCGAAAAATCAAGGAGATGGGAATTTGAAAAAACTGAAAACTGAAAGTTGAAAACTGAAAATTGAAAACTGAAAGTTAACAATTAAGGGGGAAATGGTGTGAAGATTATTGGATTATTAGATGATGGATTTAGGATTAAACATTAAACTCTAAACATTAAACAAATACCTCATGAGTTGCTGTGGAAGGATTCGAAAGTTGACAATCATCATTTTGATGATATCAAGTATAGTGCTGTCCGGCTGCCGTATGACCGTATCCTTGACGGGCGGCAACATCAATCCAAACGCTAAAACAGTATTGGTACAGACCTTCACCAACAACTCGTCGTTGGTCAATCCCACACTCAGTCAAGAGTTCACCACCGCTTTGAAAGACCGTATTCAAAATCAGACCCCGCTTACCATCATCAACAACGGCAATGGCGACTACGCCTTAGAGGGAGAAATCACCAACTATACCATCACCCCTATCGCCATTCAAGGCAACGATGCCGCCGCCATGAACCGGCTTACCATTACGGTGCGTGTGCGATTCACCAACAGTTACGACGAGAACCAGAGTTTTGACCAGACTTTCTCACGTTATGCCGACTATAACAGCTCGCTCAATTTCACTTCTGTGGAAAGTACATTGGTCACCGAAATCAATGATGCCCTGACCGAGGACATCTTCAACAAAGCATTTGTCAACTGGTAATTATGGAAAATATCTTTATCGGCAACTATATCGGCACAGAACTTTCGGCCAACGATCCGGGCAAACTGCTGAGCTATTACCATCAGCAGTACCCCTGTTCGAATGTTCTCTCCATGCTCTATCTCAAGATGTTAGAAGATGAGCGCCCCAAAGATTACGAGAAAAACAAGTCCGAACTCCTGCTGTCTGTCTATAACCGCAACAAGTTCCACCAGTACCGTTTAAGTCTGCTGCAAAACCCCATCCGTCCCCTCACGGAAGAGAAAAAACTTGACCCCATCAATCAAGCTTCGGCCCAGCCAGTCCAAGAAACCGCGCCCTCTGTCACTGCCGACACTTCTGTCATTGCCGAAGTACGGAAAATCATTGAGAGCAAGCCCGAAGAAAGCGCAGATAACGACGCAAGCGGCAAAATGAATTACGACGTGGTGGTGGCCAAAAACTTCGACGCCCCCACCATCAATCTGGAAGATGACCAATCCACCGTTATCGACTCGCTGATTGCAAAATTCGGAGGCAATCCTTCCACAATCAAAAAAGCCACCCTCATCCACGAACCGCTCGCCAACTACTCAGAAGGCAGTCTGGATGAAGATGAAGAGATTGTAAGTTTAACATTAGCAATGATTTACGCAGACCAAGGCTATCCGGGAAAGGCCACTAAGATGCTCCAAAAATTAAGCTTGATTTTTCCAGAAAAAAATAGTATTTTTGCAAGTCATATTGAATCGATCAAAAACGGAAAATATAATCAAATAAATTAGAAAGAAATGTTGACATTAGTAGTTGTATTAGTTGTTATCGCCTGTATTATCCTGGCCTTTATCGTATTGATTCAGAACTCCAAAGGTGGCGGTCTGGCTTCCAACTTCGCAGGTTCCAACCAGATCATGGGTGTTAGAAAAACCACTGACTTTCTGGAGAAGGCCACATGGGGACTGGCAGCATTCATCATGGTGCTGTGCTTTGTTTGCGCTTTCCTGGTGAAGAACGAGTTCAAAGCCAACGATCCCTACGCAGGCACTCAGACCGAGCAGGTGGAAGATACCACTGAAGAATAACAACTCAATTAAGGGTTTAACTTAAAAAGAGGATTTCAACATCCTCTTTTTTTTTGAAAAATGAAAGGCAAAAACTGGTTTTATTATCTCTTGCTGGTGAGCTCCGCCGCACTGTGGGGCAGCTCTTTCATTTTCACCAAACGCTTGCTGGAGGTTGCCGATCCAGTGGTCATCATTTGCTCACGCGTAATGATTGCCGGGCCGGTTTTCCTGCTATTTTGCCTACTATTTTTCCGCAAGGACATGCGCATCGCCCGTAAGGACATCCCCGTCTTGTTTGCATTCAGCTGTTTCGAACCTTTTCTGTATTTCATCTTCGAAACATACAGCCTCACTCGCTGCGATGCGTCCGTTGTGTCCATCATTGTGGCCACCATCCCCATCGCCACGGCGTTTCTCTCCATTTTCTATTTCAAAGAAAACTTTACCAAACTGAATCTCTTCGGTGTTTTTGTGTCGTTCTCGGGTATCTTCCTGATGCTGTTTCCGGCTTTTATGAACGCCTCTGTCAGCGCATCTGGCGTATTGTTGGCCTTTGGTGCCGTTTTATCCTCCGTCGGCTACATGTTTTTCCTGCGCAAACTTCCTGAGCACTACAACCCGGTCATCATCATCACCTATCAAAACCTGATCGGCCTCGCCTTATTCACCCCGCTGATGCTGCTGATCACCGACCATTCAACGCTGGGCAGCCAGCTGGGCGCCCTTTTCAGTCCCCCGCAATTGTACTACCTTGCCAGCCTCGCCATCCTCTGTTCCGCCTTGGCTTTCATGTTCTATCTGCAGGGCATGCGCCATTTCGGCGTGGGCAAAGCTAATACCTTCACCAATCTCATACCCATCGTCACCGCCATCTTGTCGTTTTTCCTACTTCAGGAACAATTTCCCCTATACAAAATTCTGGGCATCATCATCGTTATCACAGGTATCTTCCTGGTTCAGAAGAAAACTTCGAAGCAGTAATATTCAACCATTGATGTAGATGGTTACTCTGCGGGTGCTGCGCTTTGCCATAAACTTGTTTTGTGGCAAAGATGGCCTTTAGTTGTCCCTTTTTCCTCTTACCTTTACATCCAAAGGATGTTCTTGAATGAATCTTTTGTATTCTTCTTTTCTCTGAATATCATCAGTGAAACATAAGCCATAAATATCGTCCGTCAAAAAAATATCACAATCATATTCAGCTTCGTTAAGTATAACGTTGTTGTCTCCTAACCACCCATAATTCCAATCACAGGGCATAATATTATAAGGATCCATGGAATTTAAACTGCATAATGATAAATTGAAGCTATTCCCAACAGCAACATTACAGCAATCGTTTTCCACTTTTCTTGTAACTATTTTGAACTTCCTCTCTTTATTATAAGCACATATTATTATGTAGTCGTTTGTGGNNTTTGTGCAAAACAACTGCTAGAAATCGAAAAAAGAAGTATTATACATAATATTTTTTTCATAATATCACTTTTTGGGGGAAGCTTACAGATATAAATCATTTGATGTCTTAATCTTTCGAAAAACCACTGATTCATACCAGACTGTTTAACAATGCAAAGATAATATAAATTTTCATTCCTCATTTCATTGATAATATAAATTTGAAAAACAGACTGAAAAATATATTTTTGAATATTTTGTAATTTATATTCAAATTAATTTGTATATTTGCATCATGATTTCAGGTTTTGTTAATTAAATCTGGATTTAAAATCGACTTTGTTAAAATTAAAGCACTATGGGACAGACTAGAAGGACTGAGTATTATCTTGATTTGCGCACAGACTACGGATTCAAGCGTGTATTTGGAGAAAACCCTGAGATATTGAAGAACCTGCTCAATGAATTGGTACGAACCATACAACTAAAGGACAATAAAAATAAAATTTTTTCAGAAAAAGTTGCTATAGTTTTGGTGAATTTATGTAATTTTGCAAGCAGAAAGAAGACGATTGAGCTTCCAAGTCTACGTCACAAATGGGTGTATTTGCTGAAAAACATGCAGAAAATGACCCAGAAAGACGAGTCCAAAGAAACAGATCCAATCTTCAAGAGACTATACGAGGAGAGCAGATTGTCAAACTTAAACGAAGAGGAAATGGAAGAATACAAAAAAAGCGTATTGGAGTACGAGGATGTGCAAAATGCCATCGAATGTGCCTGCAAACGGAGTGAGGCAAGGGGCGTGGCAAGAGGTGAAGCGATAGGAGAAGCAAGAGGTGAGGCACGGGGTGAAGCGAGAGGAATAAAGGCTGGCATTGCAGAAGGTATAGTTAAAGGTGAAGCAAACGCCAAACGTGCAATAATTGCGCAAATGCTTGAAAATGGCCTTTCTGTTCCTATAATTATCAAGCTCACCGGACTTTCTGAGGACGAGGTTCAGTCATTGAGTTAACAACAGAGTATTTCATATAGCTCTGGCACTACGCGCTAATCAATATGGCAGCTTAATGTCAGAATTATAAAATAAGGCTGCCATAATATGACAGCCCTACAATATTAAGATGTAATTTGAATTCTGAATTTTGAATTCTAAATATCTTTTAGTTCTTCAGCGCAGCGATTTCCTTCACAGCAGTGATGGCGGCGTCAATGTCAGCCTCGGTGTTGAATGCGCCAATACTCAAACGAACGGTACCGTGGATGTCGATGGTGCCGATACCCACATGGACCTTGGGAGCACACTGCAAACCGGTACGGCATGCGATATCATAGTCCACATCCAGCATCGTGCCCACATCGCCAGCCTCAAAGCCATTGATGTTGATGGACATCACAGGATTGTGATTTTCCACCGACTCAGCGCAATACAAAGTCACACCGGGCACATCCTTGATACCCAGACGCAACTTCTCCCACAATTTCATTTCCTGGTTGTGCAGATTCTCCACGCCTTTTTCCATCACCCACTTCACACCAGCATGCAGACCGGCAACACCCAAGAGGTTCATAGTACCAGCCTCCAAACGATAGGGATATTCCTCCAAGTGACCAGGATATGCGGAACGTACGCCTGTGCCACCAAAACGGGTGTGCTTGATGTCAATGCCTTCGCGCACGTAAGAACCACCGATACCAGTGGGTCCCATCAGGCACTTGTGGCCAGTGAAAGCGTAGCAGTCCACACCGAAATTCACCATATCCATGGTATTGGCACCAGCGCCCTGGCTACCGTCCACCACGAAAATCAAACCATGTTTCTTGCATATCTTGCCGATTTCAGCAATAGGCTGCACTGTGCCAATTACATTGGAGCACTGGGTGCAAACCACAAATTTGGTATTCGGTTTGATCGCCTTCTCAATATCATCAGGATCCACATAGCCATGCTTGTCAAAAGGCACATAGGTTACGTCGATAATACCACGCTCCTGCATCACATACAGCGGACGAAGCACTGAATTGTGCTCCAGCATGGTTGTGATAACATGGGCTCCTTTTTCCACCAGACCCTGAATCAGGATATTCAATGAATCGGTAGCGTTATAGCTGAATGTCAAACGGTTGGGATCACCACCACCGTTGAACAATTTTGTAAGCATTTTACGAGTGTTCTCAACCAACTCACCGGTTTCGATAGCCGCATCAAAGCCCGAACGGCCAGGACTGACTCCATGAGTACGGTAATAAGTGTTCATGAAATCATAAACCTCCACGGGTTTCGGATAAGTGGTTGCGGAATTGTCTAAATATATCATATCTTTACACTTTTAAAATCGTCGGCAAAGATACAAATTTTCTGTTAATAAAAGTTAATTCCATGAAATTTTTTCCATAGAAAAACCTTACCACATATTATCCAGCAATAAAAATAAAAAGATTAATCCAGCTTCAGCACAGCGAGGAATGCGGACTGCGGCACCTGAACGTTACCGATCTGGCGCATACGCTTCTTGCCCTGTTTCTGCTTCTCCAACAGTTTACGCTTACGGGTAATATCACCGCCATAACACTTGGCTGTCACATCCTTACGCACCGCCTTCACCGTTTCACGAGCGATAATCTTGGTACCGATAGCCGCCTGAATAGCGATATCAAACTGCTGTCTAGGAATCAGTTCCTTTAATTTCTCGCAGATACGGCGACCGAAAGCATAGGCGTTATCGGCATGAATCAGCGATGATAGGGCATCCACGGAATCGCCATTCAAGAGAATATCCAGTTTCACCAGCTGCGCAGGTTTGTAGTCTGAAATATGATAATCGAAGGAGGCATAACCTTTGGAGATGCTCTTCAGTTTGTCATAAAAATCGAAAATAATCTCACCCAGAGGCAGATAAAAAGACAATTCGATACGGTCAGTAGAGATGTAGGTCTGGTTGATCAGCGTACCACGTTTGTCGAGACATAACTTCATCACGGGACCAATAAACTCGGCCTTGGTGATAATCTGCGCCAGAATGAAAGGCTCCTCCACATGGTCGATGGCATTGGGAGCGGGCATACCCGAAGGATTGTGTACCTCCAGCACCTCGCGCTTAGTGGTGATGACCTTGTAAGACACGTTGGGCACCGTGGCAATCACATCCATATCAAACTCTCTGTCCAAACGTTCCTGTACGATTTCCATGTGCAGCAGGCCTAAGAAGCCGCAACGGAAACCGAAGCCCAATGCGGCGGAGGATTCCGGAACAAATGTCAAAGAGGCATCGTTCAACTGCAATTTCTCCAGCGAAGAGCGCAACTCCTCGTAATCATCGGCATTGGTAGGATAGATACCGGCAAAAAGCATCGGCTTCACCTCTTGGAAACCCGCAACCGCCTCAGAACAAGGATTATTCACATGGGTAATGGTATCACCTACCCTCACCTCCTTGGAAGTCTTGATACCTGAAATGATATAGCCCACATCGCCAGCGGACAGTTCCGCTTTCGGTTCCTGGTTAAGGCGCAACACGCCGATTTCGTCGGCATAATACTCTTTGCCAGTGGCCATGAATTTCACAAAATCGTTAGTCTTAATCGTACCGTTCTTGATACGAAAATAAGCAATAATACCTCTATAGGAGTTGAAAACGGAGTCAAAAATCAAAGCTTGCAGCGGAGCGGCGGGGTCACCGACAGGAGCGGGAATCTTCTCGATGATAGCGGCGAGAATCTCCTCCACGCCAGCACCGGTCTTGCCGCTAGCCTCGATAATGTCGGAGGCGTCGCAACCAATCAAATCCACAATCTGGTCCTTCACCTCGTCGGGCATGGCGGCCGGCATATCCATCTTGTTCAGCACCGGAATGATTTCCAAATCATTCTCAATAGCCAAATACAGATTAGAAATCGTCTGTGCCTGAACACCTTGCGTGGCATCAATCAGCAACAAAGCACCCTCGCAGGCGGCAATAGAACGGGACACCTCGTAAGAGAAATCCACATGCCCCGGAGTGTCAATCAGGTTCAGCACATATTCCTCACCCTTATATTTGTAATTCATCTGGATAGCATGGCTCTTGATGGTAATGCCACGCTCACGTTCCAAATCCATATCATCCAGCACCTGATCCTGAAAATCACGCTCGTTCACCGTGCCTGTATATTGCAGCAAACGGTCAGCTAAAGTACTCTTACCATGGTCGATATGGGCAATAATGCAAAAATTCCTAATATTCTTCATCATAACGGCAAAAATACGAAAATTTTACTCTTCCTCCACACAATCCTTGTACTGTTTTTTCAAGGCCTCGCGCTCACGCTGAATTTTGTACAACTGGTTATGCAAATCGGTCGAATCAATTTGCCCTTGCTCATAACTTTGAGTCCATGCATCCACCGACTGATCATAATAATTCATGATATCATTGTAATACGAGCATTTCTCCTTCTTGCACGAAATCAGGCCCAGAACCATGAACACCACCATACTCAGCGCCACCATCTTGCCATTAATACGTTTCAATATTTTCATATTCAATGCTTTAATCTTCAAAAATTGAACAACAAAATTTTTGCAAAAATACTGATTTTTGTTGATTCTATATACATTCCTATAACGAATTGTTTATGACAAAAATTTTTCCTAAATTTGCATTTTAAAGAGTTTTTTTCTCTGAAAAATACAACACATTGAAAAACAGAAATTTATGAAGAAACATATACTCCTGACCCTTTGTCTGTTCTCCCTTGTCACTTTTGTTTTTGCACAAAATGTGGTTACCATTGAGCNNTTACCATTGAGCAATGCCAGGAATGGGCGGTGGCACAATCGTCCGCCAATGTGCAGAAAGAGCTGAACGACAAATTGCTGAAAGTCAAGCTGAACAATGCGGCATCCCATATTTTCCCAAAACTGGAAATCAATGGCGAGGCCGCCTACCGTTCGGATGTGCCCCAGCTGTATCCTTACGTTAACGGAGCCGACACCTTCAACAACCATCAGTATTTTATCGGGATTGATTTCGAGCAGGTGATTTTTGAAGGCGGAAAGCTATACTACGGAAGACGTTATGAGAAACTGGCCAATCAGGCGGAAATCTACAAAGTGGAGATTGCCATCAACGAGATGAAAGAACAGGTCATCAAGCTGTATCTGAGTCTGCTGATTTTGGACAAGCATCTTCACATTCTCAACAATGCCGAAGAAGTGCTGCAAAAACAGCTTGCGCAGCTCAACTCGCTGCAAACCAACGGCATCATTCCCGCCAGCGCTGTATCACAGCTGGAGGTCGAGATATTGAAAGTGGGACAGAACAAGGGTGAGCTGCAAGCCAAAAAAGAGTCGCTGATTGCCTCCTTGTCGATTCTCACGGGCAAAGATCTCTCCGAAGTGGAGTTTGCCGTACCCGATGTGCCCTCGGTGGACATCAATTCCGAATCGGCACGACTGGAATACAAAATCTTCGAGAACGGCAAGGAGACCATGGAATTCCAGCGCAAGCTGCACCTCGCCAACAGTCTTCCGCGCATGTCTTTGTTCGCCACCGGAGGCTACGGCCGTCCCAACAACAACTTTTTCAACCCGAATTTCCATTGGTACTATGAAGTGGGAGTACGCGTTAACATTCCGCTTATCGACTGGGCCAAAAGCACCGGCGTATCGAATGTCATCAACTTGCAGAAAGCCATCCTGACCAGCCAGGAAAGCGATTTCGCCAAGGGCAACAACATAGCCATTCAGGAAAAACGCTTTGAAATACAGCGTATTGAGAACCTGCTGATTATCGACAAGCAAATTACGGACAAGCAGAAAGAAATCACCACTGCGTTCTCCATCCAGCTGCTCAACGGCACCATCACGGCCTACGACTATATCAAGCAGCAAAACGACGAAACCCAGTCGCTGCTCAACCAGGAAGTTCATTCCATACAATTACTGAAAGCCAAATACGAATTGCTGGCGCTTACCGGCCGCCTGTAATTCCAAGGCGTTATTGGCCGTGATAAACCAATCTTTCGGTTTTTGAAGCGTAGCCACACCACACTCCCGTCACATTATCACCCTTGATATTTGAAATGGTAGGCACAGGATTCGTGAACGGATTCTGTCCCAGCGAAGCACTGTTACCACCTGTGTTCCAGAACTGGTAGCTGTCATAGTCAATCAAGCCATATTTCACGTAAACGGTGTCACCCGGACGATACGACACACGGAAATACTCTTTTTGCTCCTCTTCTGTCATCAGCGGCATGAAGAAAGCGGAAGGATTGGCTCTGAGCACCTCATAATTAAACGTAAGTCCATTGAAAGTGGCGTCATCAAAAGCCACTGGCAGGCAGGTCACCCACACCCTGTCACGGATGGTTTTGCAATGAATCTTCACAAAAAACTGATAGAAATTAGCCTCCAGCGGATCATCAGACAAAAGCACACGGATGGTTTTCCTGGTGTTGCCCATCAAGTTCGACTCATTATAAAAACCTATGGAATCCAAGTCGAAAGTATGTAAAACACGGGTAGAGGCAGTGTATTTCTTACCCTGCCACTCTATCTCCAAGTCGTAGCGCATGTTTTCCCTGCCAGGAAAGCGTCCGACATAAGCCATCCGGTATGGCGAATCTTCACATTCGACAAGGTTCAAGCGCTGTCCTTCTCCGTCCTCGGCATACACAATAACCGATGCGTCCGTAATCAACACATTCTCCTGGAGATAATTATAATCCATATACTGGAAATACGGCACGCTGCGAGTCAACATCACCCGAGGCGGCTTGCCATTCTCGACATAGCCTTCCACCACCAATTTCGGCNNTGAAACAGCAGCGAGAAAAGCAGGCAAATTCCTAATATGAAATACTTTATATTCATTATTTGATTTTGAAATTCCAGGTAATTGACGGCATAATCGGCACGAGACTCATCTGGTAAGCCTTGGTCTCCATTTCATAGACACGATTCGACAAGTCCACATTGGTATTGGTTTCGTAGAAGATGAAGAAAGGATTCTTCCGATTATATACATTATAAATAGAGAAATTCAGGCTGGTCTCGAAGTGACGACGTTTGGCAATGAACCAATCCAGCGAGAAATCCAGACGGTGATACGGTCCCATGCGATACTCGTTGCGCTTGCTATATTCCTGCACCATGCTACCGTTGAACTCATAGAAGCCCAGCGGAACAGTCATGGCATTGCCCGTGGCATACACCCACACCAGCGACACGGTCAATTTGTTTCGCAAGATTTCGTATGACAGGTTGATACTCACATCATGGCGACGGTCATATTTGGCATAGAAAGGCTCTCCACCATTCAGCTCATCAAAATGGCGTTTGGTATAGGACAGGGTATAACCCACAAAACCAGTGAAACGACCCTTGCTTTTCTTGAAGAAGAACTCCACGCCGGTGGAATAGCCGTCCCCGAAAGTGTACATCTGGTCGGGATTGATCATCAGCGAATTAAAGGCCAGACCATCCTTATACTCCGCCAGATTGTACATCTTCTTATAATAGCCATCAACATAAGCCTCGAACATATTCTTGTAGAAATTCTGGTACACTCCCAATGACACCTGCACACAGGCCTGAGGTTTCAGCAAGTCCGTAGAGGGCATCCACACATCCACAGGCAGCGAGATGGTAGACATAGGAATCTGATGAAGATACTGGTAGTTGAGGGTAGCGGAAGTCTTGATGGACGTATATTCTGCCACGCGGAAGCACATGTTCAAACGAGGCTCCAACCTATTGTACTGGGACACCCGCTGACCCGGACAGTAAACGAC
>LXOW01414663.1_pt1 | contig 12272 bp, 10 predicted proteins | sample 1368591 | NCBI WGS metagenome assembly LXOW01 (sample SAMN04884650, study PRJNA319009) | bovine gut metagenome | isolation source: Cow rumen | host: Bos taurus | place: Italy: Legnaro (PD) | collected 2014-07-09
TTATTGAGATTCAGCCTCTCCGAGGCTATTGAAAAATCAGTCCTATAGTAAACTTGAGCCAATCCAAAAAATCGGTCATCAACTCGATAGGTGTTTTTCTCCACTGTGATCAAGTCCCTGTCCATCAGCTGACGAATGGCAGACTGTATATCTTTATCATGCTAAAAAAATGATAAAATTTTCATCATAAAAATAAAATGATGACATTAAGAGGCAGAAAAAATCTCCCAAAAATCATTTGAGAGATTTTGAAAATAGATTTTTGTATGATTTGGCTACGCCGAATACTACGTATTTCTGCCCGAAGGGCATCCCATTATTTCTTAGGCTTCAACTCGTCGAAAATCATGTTGCGGAGATTGTCGATCGGGACGCGCACCTGCTGCATCGTGTCGCGGTCACGCACGGTGACGCAGTTGTCGACCAAGGTGTCGTTGTCGACGGTGACGCACATCGGCGTGCCGATGGCATCCTGACGACGATAGCGCTTGCCGATGGAGTCCTTCTCCTCGTACTGGCACATGAAGTCGGCCTTCAGCGAGTCGATGATCTCGCGGGCTTTCTCCGGCAGACCGTCTTTCTTGACCAGCGGCAGCACGGCGACCTTGTAAGGTGCCAGGATGGCCGGCAGCTTCAGCACCACGCGCTCCGAGCCGTCTTCCAGCTTCTCCTCGGTGAAGGCGTTGCTGAACATGGCGAGGAACATGCGGTCGAGGCCGATGGAGGTCTCGATGACGTAAGGCGTGTAGCTCTCGTTGGTGTCGGGGTCGAAGTACTGGAGCTTCTTGCCCGAGTATTTGGCATGGGCCGAGAGGTCGAAGTCGGTGCGGCTGTGGATGCCTTCCAGTTCCTTGAAGCCGAAGGGGAAGTCGAACTCGATGTCGGTGGCGGCGTTGGCGTAGTGGGCCAGCTTCTCGTGGTCGTGGAAACGGTATTTCTCGGCGGGCAGACCCAGCGAGAGGTGCCAGTTGAGGCGTTCCTGCTTCCAGTGTTGGAACCATTCGAGCTCCGTGCCAGGACGGACGAAGAACTGCATCTCCATCTGCTCGAACTCGCGCATACGGAAGATGAACTGACGGGCCACAATCTCATTACGGAAGGCCTTGCCGGTCTGGGCGATGCCAAACGGGATCTTCATGCGGCCGGTCTTCTGCACGTTGAGGTAGTTGACGAAGATGCCTTGTGCCGTCTCGGGACGCAGGTAGATGGTGTCGGAGCCGTCGGCCACGCTNNAACATCAGGTTGAACTGACGCACGTCGGTCCAGTTGCGGGTGCCGCTGATGGGGCAGACGATTTCGAGGTCGAGGATGAGCTGCTTGATGGCATCGAGGTCGTTACGCTCCATGGCACCATACAGGCGGTGGCTGATTTCCTCAATCTTGGCCTTGTGTTCCAACACACGCGGGTTGGTGGTCACAAACTGTTCCTCGTTGAAGGCGTCGCCAAAGCGCTTGCGGGCTTTCTCCACCTCTTTATTAATCTTCTCCTCAATCTTGGCCATATAGTCCTCGACGAGCACATCGGCGCGGTAGCGTTTCTTCGAGTCGCGGTTGTCGATGAGCGGGTCGTTGAAGGCGTCGACGTGGCCCGAGGCCTTCCAGGTGGTGGGGTGCATGAAGATGGCGGCATCGATGCCGACGATGTTCTCGTGCATCTGCACCATGGCCTTCCACCAGTATTCGCGGATGTTCTTCTTCAGCTCCACGCCGTTTTGGCCGTAGTCGTAAACGGCTGACAGTCCGTCATAAATTTCGCTCGACTGGAAGATGAAACCATATTCCTTCGCATGAGCGGTTATCTTCTTAAAGAAATCTTCTTGGTTCATAGTGTTTGTTTTAATTTGAGCGCAAAAATACGTTTTTTTGATGTTGAAAAGGGCAAAAGCCGTCAAATAATGGGGAAAATGTCTACTTTTGCAAGAAATAATGGCCCAAATGAAGGTTAAAATGAGCTTACTCAGTATTTTGGCGATGAGCTTCGCCATATCCTCATGCGGTTCGGGCAATGCGACCGAAACGAAAGAACAAACCAATGACACAATAGTGATGCAACAGGATACGGCGGTGGCTGGTATTGTCGCCGACACTGCGACATTTTATTCCGACGTGGTGAACCCGAAGAATTGTTTCATCCTTATTTCGAAACCTGAATATCGCTTATATGTTTGCGAGGTGGTGGACGGTGACACGGTGAAACGGGTGCATTATCCTGTCTGCGTGGGTAAGGCCAAAGGCCAGAAGCAGAAGAAGGGCGACATGAAAACGCCGGAATGCACGGCTGAAAATCCTTTTACCATCACGGAGATTGTGGATGCCTCCAACTGGCATCATGACTTTGGCGATGGTCGTGGCAGCATCTTGTCGTACGGCAATTGGTTCATGCGTCTCAAGACGCCAGGTCATTCGGGCATCGGCATCCATGGCAGCACCAACAATGAAAGCTCGGTGCCAGGGCGTGGCAGCGAAGGTTGCATCCGTCTGCGTGACAACGACCTTGACGACCTTAAAGCCAAATATGCCTTTGTTGGGATGCGTGTGGTGATTATTGCCGATGAGTAAGAGACAGACTTAACTCATTGTACGATAAGCTTCAACGAGGCTTGTGAGGCATTGCTCCTTACGGTGACAATGTACATCCCAGGCTGTATTCCATTAAGCTGAAGCGTGGCGGTAGTTTGGCCAGCCATGCTCTCGATCTGTCGGACGATGCGTCCGTCGACTTTTGCAATGCTTATCCTCTCGATGGGACTAGCGCTGAAAATGCTAATTTGGCTGGTGGCTGGATTGGGATAGAGTCCAAACAGCTGTTCGTTTGCACCTTGTTCCTCGATGCCTAAGGTGTCGATGCAGTTTCCGAGCCATGATAGACGTTTCTCAAGCCATTCCGACACATAGTCGATTTGAGTTGAGTCATAGGAAAATTCGGGCCAAGCCAAATGCTCTTTTTCATATAATCCGTTGTCTTTCATGAAATTGACATGACTTTGGTATAGCTCCATGATGTGTTGATGCGAAAGGGTGGTGCCTCGAAGTTCATTCCATCTTTGCATGACCTTTGTGCAGAATCCGTCAGGTTCTTTGTCTCGAATCAGTCGGTCAAACAAACCATTGGAAAGAATCCCGGTAAACTCAGGCCAAGGCGTGCCATCGAAATAGTTGCCGAGGGAGGCATCCAAGTCCCACGGAACGAAAAAGTAGGGCTCGTTGTCCTTGTAACGGGCCAAATAGATGTTTTTGCCAGTGTTGTCGATTGCGTTTATGGTGTTGAAAAAGATGAAATAATCGATCATGTTGTCGATTTGAACACGATGGGCAATTTCGGCATGGAAGTCGTCGTCGTTGCTGTTGACAACGAAATCAAGGAATTCGTAAAGATGGGACCAGTCGATGATTTCGTTAGGGTATTGGTACTCGAAGCCATCCATTATGGTTTGGCTGTTGTCGTAATTTTCAGGCACCGATTCGAATGTGGTAGCGCCAAGATCCTTACCTTTGTATAGTTCGCCATGGATGTTGCCGTCGAAAGGTTTAAGCTTGAGTAGTTTCCTGTCAACTTTTTCCGCGACCAAGTAAATCCCGTAATATGAATCGTTCAAGAATAGCTCTGCATAGTCCATGTGTACACAACTTTGGGCGTTGGGTTCCATAGTGTGATAATAGGGCTTGTGAATTTCACGCCACAAATCGTAGCATGTCAAAGAGCGTACTCGAAGGGGCTCATTGTAGGCGGCTAATAAGAACCAGTCGTCATCCGAGCGCATGCCGAGTAATGCATGGTCCTCAGTCATATTTCCTGACTCGTCAGCCCAAAACTCAATTCGAAAGGAACGTTTTGGAAAACTCAGCGATGAACCGCCGTGAAATTTGATGCCTATGGGTGAGGAAAACGATTCACCGTTAGGGTAGGTGATGTTGAAATAGGCCAAACAAAGCGAATCGGACCAAGAAATGCCATTGGGCGTGGAAATGTTAATGATAGGTGGTGAACTGATGGAATCCTGCTGTGCTGATGCCTCGGCCTTGACACCTAAAGAGGTCAAGACGAATGCGATTACATAGTTGGCAACTTGACGATATAAATGGATGTGATTCTTCAAAACAGTTCGTTTATTTTAGTTCCCAGATTTCATCCAAGTCGATGTCCCAGCCGGCCTTCAGGTCGAGTGCGTCTTTGTATTCGACGATGGTTTCTGAAAGGGTGCGGCGGTGGTATTTACCTGTGCTCCACTTGCCATTGCCATCGGCATCGAGGATGGCGCTGAGCTTGTATTTGGCGGGGGCGAGGTATTCGAACATCACCTCTTGTTCCCGTTTGATGATTTCCTTTTTCAGCACCTTGCCATTGTCGTCGGTGAGTTGCACGACAACCTGCTTTATGCCTTCGGGCGGTGCCACGGTGATGTAGATATTGCCGTATTCGTCGTCAGACAATACATGGAAGTCGGCTTTGATGGCGTCGTGGGTACGTCCACGGATGCCGAAGAAAACCGAATCGGGGATTTCGATGTGGTAGTTGGTGTCGGCCTTGACGGGATAGAGGAGGCGGTATTTCATGCCGTGTTCGTCGGCAGGCTCGAAGGTGAGGCCGCCGTAGGTGACCAAGGTGTCGCGCTTGAAGAGGGTGGAGTCGTTAGGCTGATAACGGACAACAGGTTCTGAGAAACTCAAAATGAAATCTTCACCGGGCTTCAAACCGCCTTGGATGATGGTGTTGTTCGTGACTTTCAGCTTCTCCTTCTTTTTGGCGCGTGCGTTTTTATCCTTGAATTTCAGGTTATAACGTGACGAGTCATTGATGACTGTGTCATATTTCACCTGTACCCAAAGGCTGTCCTTGACATTGGGCGTGAAATACCACCATACGGTGTCGTATTCTTGCGAATGCATCGTGACGAGGTTGAAGGTGTCGGGCAGAATCTCGGGAGTCATGATTACGGCATCCTTTGCGGGATGGCGGAACACGAAGCGCAGCAGCCCTTCTTCGACAAGTTTCTTTTCCAACAGCACCTGAGTGGAATCCACCTCAGAGAACATGAACAAGGTAAGGTCTTTCAGGGTGGAGTCTGTCGGCGAAATCAGTTTATCCAAAAACGCCACTTCCTCGTTGGGCAGGTCGAAATAAAGGTTAGCATTGGCGTCTTTCAAGGCGAAGATGAGATATTGTTTGTCCGCCAGTCCGTCAAGATGGAAGTGACCCTCCTTATCGGTTTTGGTGATGTAGTTAGGGATGGTGCTCATTGGCAGCGAGTCAAGATTGTCTCGGTCAGCGGAATAGAGCGAGACGTAGGCATCTTCGACGGGTTTCTTGTTGCTGGCATACAATACCTTACCTGCAATGTATAAGGTGTCGATGTGGTCTCCGGTGGAAAAGCTATAGACATAATCCTTGAAGAGATTGCCTTCGTGCAGGTCCTTGATGGATTCGCCAAAGTTGATGGTGTAAGTGGTGTTTTCCGCCAGCGGCTCCTTGAACTTCACGACGACAGTTCTGTTTTTCAGTTTGATGTCGGGTTTTTCCTTCATCGGCGGCGAAATCATCACGTTTTGTTTGGCGTTATCAAGGGTGATGTATTCGTCGAAGGTGATTTCAATTTTCTTGCTGACGAAATTGGTGCTATGGTTTTCGGGCATGGTGCCAACGACCACCGGTGGCGTGGTGTCCTTGGGACCGCCCGTAGGAGCCACGGCATTGGCGCAACGCTGGCTAAGGAATGCCATCAGCAGTAGCGCGAAGCCAAAAAGCAGGTATTTCAGTTTCCGAATCACGGGGCAAAGGTAGTAATTTTTGCTGTCTTTCTTTTCTATTCTTCTTTTTTCCTATTTTTGCAGTTTAATTCAATTTTGAAATTATGACAAACCCGGAAGAAGTAAAAGAAGAAAAGAAGTCGCTCAATTTCATTGAAGCGAAAGTGGAAGAAGACCTCGCCAACGGCAANNTACCAGTGGGGTAACGAATACTATGCCTCCGATTACTTCCAGCAACTCTGGGATTTTGCCATAGAATTAATTAAAAGAGGTAAGGCTTACATCGATGAGCAAAGCTCCGAAGAGATTGCCGCTCAGAAGGGCACGCCCACGCAACCCGGTATCGAAAGCCCCTACCGCAACCGTCCTGTTGAGGAGTCGCTTGATTTGTTCAACAAAATGAACAACGGCGAAATTGGTGAGGGCAAGATGGTGTTGCGCGCCAAGATTGATATGGCCAACCCGAACATGCACTTCCGCGACCCGATTATCTATCGTGTCGTTGATACCCCGCACCACCGCACGGGTACTAAGTGGCACGCTTACCCGATGTATGACTTTGCCCACGGACAAAGCGACTACTTCGAGGGTGTCACCCATTCGCTCTGCACCTTGGAGTTTGTGGTGCATCGTCCTTTGTATGATTTGTTTGTTGACTGGCTCAAGGAAATACGTGGCGAAGGTGACAACATGGACGACAACCGTCCGCGTCAGACCGAGTTCAACAAGCTGAATATCAATTATATCCTTTTGAGTAAGCGCAACCTGCTCGTCCTCGTCAACGAGGGCTTGGTGAGCGGTTGGGACGACCCGCGCATGCCCACGATCTGTGGCTTCCGTCGCCGTGGCTATACGCCAAGTGGCATCCACAAGTTCATCGACAAGATTGGCTATACCACATATGATGCTTTGAACGACTTCGCCCTGATGGAGAGCGCCATCCGTGAGGACCTCAACGCCACCGCCACCCGTGTGGCCGCCGTGGTCAACCCGGTGAAGCTTGTCATCACCAATTATCCTGAAGGACAGATTGAGGAGATGGAAGCCATCAACAATCCCGAAGACGAGACTGCGGGCAGCCACAAGATCGCTTTCAGCCGTGAGTTGTGGATTGAGAAGGAGGACTTCATGGAAGAGGCTCCGAAGAAATATTTCCGCATGACCCCTGGCAACGAGGTGCGTTTAAAGAACGCCTACATCGTGAAATGCACGGGCTGCAAGAAGGACGAAAACGGCGAGGTCGTGGAGGTCTATGCCGAATACGACCCCGACACCAAGAGCGGCATGCCTGGCGCCAACCGCAAGGTGAAAGGCACCATCCACTGGGTGAGTTGCGAACGTTGCCTGCAAGCTGAAGTGCGTATGTACGACCGCCTTTGGAAGGTGGAAAACCCACGCGACGAACTGGCTCGCCTGCAAAACGAAGGCCTCAGCTCTTTAGAGGCCATGAAGCAGATGATGAATCCTGACTCGTTGGAAGTGCGTCCTGTGTGCTACGTGGAAGAATACCTGGTCGATGTCAAGCCGCTCGACCACTTCCAGTTCCAGCGCATCGGCTATTTCACTGTCGACAAGGACAGCACGAAGGATCATCTGGTCTTCAACCGCACTGTGGCGTTGAAAGACACTTGGGCTAAGACAATGTAATTTGTAATCATCTTGAATTCATTGTTTTGTGGAGGCGGTGTGCACACCGCCTCCACATCTTTTTTGTCCAATTCGGACAATAATCGTACATTTGCACGTTATTTCATCACGATGAAAGCCAAACTGTTGCTCATAGTATCGTTGTTTTTGCTGTTGTCGCAAATGCTTGTGGCACAGGAGCAGGACACTGTAAAGCGCAAAAAGACGCGCATCATTATTGAGCATTATGACGTGGCCACCTTCTCCAAAAGCATGGGTGACATGCAGCGGCTGATTGGCAACGTGAAGATGCGACACGACTCGGCTTATTTCTTCTGCGACTCGGCCCATTTCTTCCAGAAAACCAATAGCTTCAAGGCTTTTCAGAATGTCCACATCATCGTCAACGACAGTGTGGAGGTTTTCAGCGACTTGCTGGATTATGACGGCAACACCCGTTTCGCCGAATTTTTTGACAACGTGAAGCTCATGGACGATTCCACAACGCTGCTCACGGAATATATGACTTACGACCGCAACATGCACTTGGCCTGTTATCCTGACAGCGCGACGACTTACCGTGGTGATAAGACCCTTATCAGCTGCATTGGTTATTACCGTGACGACATCAAAGAGTTTTCTTTCTTTGAGAATGTGGAAGTCCTCAGCCCGAAATATCAGATGTATACCGATACCTTGTTTTATAATACGGCTATAGAAAAGATGTGGTTTGAGGGTCCTACGACCATCATCAACAAAGAAAACATTCTTGAAGGAGAGCATGGCTATTATCTTGTGGATGAGGATATTGCGTTTTTGGATAAAAGGCCCTTGATGCACAACGAAACACAGCGGATGAGGTCGGATTCGATATATTACAACCGCAATGTCGGTTTAGCGAAAGCCTTCGACCATGTGGACATGATTGATACCTCATATAAGGTTGTCATGCGGGGTAATTACGTTGAGATGTGGGAAGATAGCGGCTTTAGCTTTGCCACCGATAGCGCATACGCCATCAGCTACGAAGGCGGAGACTCGCTTTATATCCACGGCGACACGTTGTTCGTACACATCGACAAGGAAAAGGAAGAGATCGAGAAACTTATCGCTCGACGCAATGTGCGTTTTTTTAAGAGCGACATGCAAGGCAAATGTGACACTTTGACCTATATCATGGCCGACTCCACGATTAGGATGCGTGTGGCTCCAATCCTGTGGGCCGAGGACAGCCAGATGACAGGCATAGACATCGATATCAAGCTCAAGGATCAGAAGGTGGAGTGGGTGCTGCAAAAAGGCAACGCTTTCATCATCTCGCAGGACACGATAGAGGGTTTCAACCAAATTAAAGGCACCGACATCATGTCATGGTTCCAAAATGGCGACATCCATCATGTTAACATTGACGGCACCAAGGCCGAGACGATATATTGGATCCGTGACAGCGACGGCTCGCTTATCGGTATCGACGTGTCGGATTCGGAGACCATGACCATCGAAATGGAGAACCAAAACGTTTCTGTCATTAAGTCGTTCAAAGATATCCATGAAACGATGTATCCCGAGGAGGACTTGAATGAAAGCAGTCGTTACCTGTCGGGCTTCAAGTGGCATGACGAGGCCCGGCCTACCGACAAGGATGACATCTTCCGCCGTGTCGAGGCCGAAATGCCTCCAGCTGTCGCGGTAGAAGAGCCTTCTCAACAAACAGAGGTGCAAACCGAACAACCTGCTGTCGAAGAGAAGGTGCAGCCGAAAAAGCACAGACCTAGAAAAGAAATCAACAACAATTAATACTTAAGCAATATGAAAAAACTGATTCTTATCCGTCACGGTGAAAGTGAATGGAACAAATTGAACCTCTTTACGGGGTGGACCAACGTGGACCTTTCGGAAAAAGGTGTCCAAGAAGCTATTGAAGCTGGTAAGGTGCTGAAAGAAAACGGCTACAAGCCCGAAATCTGCTTCACCTCTTATCTGAAGCGTGCCATCAAGACCTTGAACCTCGCCCTTGAGGCCATGGACATGGACTGGTTGCCGGTCTACAAGTCATGGAGACTTAACGAGAAGTCGTATGGCCAGCTGCAAGGTCTCGACAAGAAGATGACTGCCGAGAAATACGGTGACGAGCAAGTGCGCCTGTGGCGTCGCGCTTTCGACGTGCGTCCGCCCGCGTTGGACATGAATGACCCCAAGAGCCCCCGCATGGATCCGCGTTATGCCGAGCTTACCGACGAGCAAATTCCGCTCACTGAAGCCCTTTGCGACACAATCGAGCGTGTGATGCCCTATTATGAGAACAACATCATGAAGGCCTTCGAGACCCACGACCAAGTTCTGGTGGTGGCCCATGGCAACAGCCTGCGTGGTGTGGTCAAGGTGCTGAAAGGTATGAGCAACGAGGAAATTATCGCCTTCAATATTCCGACGGGCATCCCGTATGTTTTTGAGTTTGACGATAACATGAAGCTACAGAAGGACTTCTTCCTCGGTGACCCCGAGAAGGTGGCTGCACTAATGGCTGCCGTCGCCAATCAAGGCAAAGCGAAATAAATTAGGAGTTTGCAGTTATTAGTTAGGAGTGAATAGTTGGAGGAGGACAATAACTGCTAACTCCAAACTACTCACTCCTAACCATTTAGAAGATGTAATTGAATCCGACGAAGACTTTCACCGCTTTTTTGTCACGGTCGCGTGCATCAAGAGCGCGGCCCACATCAACGCTGAGAATCATGTTGCGGTTCATGATGATTTTCAGACCGCCACCTGCAGCCATGTGGACACCTTCCTTGTTACCACTATAATAAAATTGCTCTGCCTTTTGACCTTCGGGCAAACTTGCTTCGTAATCCATTTGAGCCTGAATTATCTCCTGTTTGCGGAAAGGTTGGATAATCATACCCGCATCGAAGAAGGGTGAAAAAGCCAACTGCCAGTTCTGGTTGATTAACTTGAAGCTGACGAAATGCCAGCGCAATTCGACATTACCCAATAAGAAACCATCGCCGAGCACGCCATTGCGGTTCACGCCACGCATGGTCACCACGCCACCCAAGCCTTCCGTATACATCTTTTGGAAGAAAGGCATGTTGATATTATTAATCATATACCAAGGCGTGTTACCCACGATCTTATGCTGCACTCCAAGACGATAAGCGAGGGTCAGTTTGTCTTTGTAAATCGGAATATAATGTCTCCAGATGAAGGTCTGCATCAGGGAGTGGTATCCGTCGCGTTTATGGAAGTCGGTGGAGCCGGTGAGGGTGTATTCCGCATAGATGCCTTTCGACGGGTCGCTGTTGTGGTCGCGGCTGTCATAAATCAATCCGAGGCGCAGTTGGCCGATATTGCCTCCGTTTTTCTCGTTCTCTTTGATGATGCCAGCATTCACGTAGTTGGTGTATAAGGTCGGTTGACCTTTATAATTGTCAAGGCTGATGCTGTCGGTCTTGACATTGTAATAAGCCAAGCCTGCCACCCAATTCAAATTGGGTACATGGAAAAAACTGCGTTGCATGGATCCCACAAAACGGAGAGTGTTGCGTTTGATGAAGTGATAGCCACTAGTCGAGTCCAATTCAGGATCAAGTATCTGCATTTGTTGAATCATATCTTCGACAGGGTCAAAGGCACCAGCCTCATAGCCGTTGAAGCCGAAAAACTCAAACTTCTTTGAATAGTTGTAGGTGAGGTCAAAGAAAAGCTTTGTATCCTTGATCAGATAAGGCATGTCAGCATAGAAACGGAACACGCCAGAACCTTTAGTATAGCGCGAGGCCTCTACGTTGAATTTGTAGTTGTAGCGGGGATAGCGTGAGCCATCGCCATAGTTGAAAATGTCGCAGCACACGCCGTACTGGAAGCCCAAGTCGGCATCGTAGCCCACCACGGGCAGTGGACCGAAGTTCCAGCCTGTCTTGATGATTTCGCCTTTTTCGTTGTAGACTTTTTCTTTCTTGGCTTTCTTTGGCTTCTTGGGCGTTTGTTCGTCTTGTGCGAAGCAGCTCACTGCCATTAGCAGGGCGAGCATGAGGAGTAGTGTTTTTTTCATATTGGTTATTTTTGTTGTCGGTTTGTAGGGCTGTCGTACAACGGCATCCGCTCATTGATTATTTGTGGCTGCCACTATCTGACAACCCTTCAAACCGCAAAAATATGGTTTTTATCAATCAACAGGGAAAAATTGTGTTATTTTTGCCCCACAATTCTATCGTTATGACTTTCCTCGAACTTTTCCTAATCGCCATCGGCCTTTCCATGGATGCCTTCTCGGTCTCCATCTGCAAGGGCTTGACCACCAAGAAATTCTCTTGGCCTATGGCCTTGATTTGTGGCCTTTGGTTTGGTGGTTTTCAGGTCTTGATGCCTATTATTGGCTATTATCTTGGCGCGCAATTTCAGGAGATGATAGAGGCTTACGATCATTGGATTGCCTTTGGTTTGCTCTTTCTCATCGGTGCCAACATGATTCGTGAGGCGGTTTGGGGCAAGGAGGAAAAACAAGATGGTTCCTTAGGCTTTAAGACCATGTTTTTGCTTGCCATCGCCACTAGTATCGATGCTTTGGCGGTAGGTGTTTCGTTTGCTTGCATTCGGGTAAAACTATGGTCGTCGGTGCTCATCATCGGCACCATCACCTTTCTTTTCTCTGTTTTGGGCGTCAAGATTGGCAATGTCTTTGGCTCGAAATATGAGAAGTCGGCAGAAATTACTGGTGGTATTATCTTGATTCTCATAGGATTGAAGATTTTATTGGATCACTTGGGCATTATCAGTTTTTGAGCGGAGAGAAAAAACTCAACACCAATTTGCACACCATATCAAAAAAATGTGTAATTTTGCAGCGCAAAACGGTTCGGGATGTAGCGCAGCCCGGTAGCGCGCTTCGTTCGGGACGA
>LXOW01237172.1_pt1 | contig 12269 bp, 9 predicted proteins | sample 1368591 | NCBI WGS metagenome assembly LXOW01 (sample SAMN04884650, study PRJNA319009) | bovine gut metagenome | isolation source: Cow rumen | host: Bos taurus | place: Italy: Legnaro (PD) | collected 2014-07-09
CTATTGTTTTAGTCTCCTATATTAAGTTTATATTCAGTTAACTTTTATCTCTTGTTCTGTTCCTCCTCAACTTGCTTTCTAATCATCTCAGCGAAGTCAGCGGTCGGCATCGTACCCAAGTCAACTTGACCATGCTTACGCACAGACACTTGATTTTCAGCCTCTTCCTTCTCGCCCACGATGAGCATGTAAGGATATTTCTTCATTTCAGCGTCACGGATCTTACGACCGATCTTCTCGTTACGCTCGTCAATGAGGGCGCGAATATCGGACTTTTTCAGATACGATTGCAANNTATTTTTCGCTCACGGGGAGGATAATCACCTGGTCAGGAGCCAGCCACAGCGGGAACTCGCCAGCGCAGTGCTCAAGCAACACGGCCACGAAACGCTCCATGGAGCCGAAGGGGGCGCGGTGCACCATAACGGGACGGTGTTTCTCATTGTCGGCACCGATGTAAGTCAGGTCGAAACGCTCAGGCAGGTTGTAGTCCACCTGAATGGTACCCAACTGCCACTTGCGGCCAAGGGCATCCTTCACCATGAAGTCGAGCTTCGGACCATAGAAAGCGGCCTCGCCATATTCCACATGAGCGGGCAGACCCTTCTCGGCGCAAGCCTCCTGAATGGCGGCCTCGGCCTTGGCCCAGTTTTCGTCCGTACCCACATACTTCTCATGGTCGTTGGGGTCGCGGAGCGATATCTGTGCTTCAAAGTTCTTGAAATCAAGAGCCTTGAAGATGATTTCGATGATTTCCATCACGCGGATGAACTCTTCCTTCACCTGGTCGGGACGGCAGAAGATGTGGGCATCGTCTTGGGTGAACGAACGCACACGGGTCAAGCCGTGCAACTCGCCGCTCTGCTCATAACGATACACCGTGCCGAACTCAGCGCAGCGGAAAGGCAGGTCCTTATAGGAACGCGGCTTCCACTTGAAGATCATGCAGTGGTGAGGGCAGTTCATGGGCTTCAGCAGGTACTCCTCGCCTTCTTCCGGCGTGGTGATCGGGCGGAAGCTGTCTTCGCCGTAGTGATCCCAGTGACCCGAAGTCACATACAGCTGCTTGCCACCGATATGGGGCGTGATGACTTGTTCATAACCATATTCCTTCTGGATCTTGGTCAGGTACTCTTGCAAGCGGAGACGCAATTCGGTGCCTTTGGGCAACCAAATCGGCAAACCCTTACCCACGGTGTCGCTGAACATGAAGAGTTCCAGCTCACGGCCCAGTTTACGGTGGTCACGTTTCTTGGCTTCTTCGAGGAGCACAAGGTACTCTTCCAGTTCCTTCTGCTTCGGGAAGGTGATTCCATAAACGCGGGTGAGTTGCTTACGCTTCTCGTCGCCACGCCAATAAGCACCAGCCAGCGAGGTCAGCTTCACAGCTTTGATGACGCTCGTGTTCGGGATATGGGGACCGCGGCAGAGGTCGGTGAAGTTACCACATTTATAATAGGTGATGGTACCGTCTTCCAGCTCGCTGATAAGCTCCTGCTTGTATTCGTCACCTTTGTCGGTGAAATACTTCAAAGCCTCATCCTTGCTCACGTCGACACGCTCAAAGGACTGCTTCTCGCGGGCCAGTTCAAGCATCTTCTTCTCGATGGCAACGAGATCGGCTTCGGTCAAAGTGATGTCGCCTGTGTCAATGTCGTAGTAGAAACCAGCATCCACAGCAGGGCCAATGCCGAACTTCACACCTTTATATAATGCCTCAATGGCTTCGGCCATAAGGTGGGCTGACGAGTGCCAGAATGTGGCCTTGCCTTCGGGGTCGTCCCAAGTGAAGAGTTGGATGGTAGCATCCTCGTTGACGGGGCGCATGGCATCCCACATCTTACCATTCACTTTGGCGGACAGCACGTTACGCGCCAGACCCTCGCTCAGGCTCTTGGCGATATCCAACGGCGTGACACCGGCTTCAAACTGTCTGACACTGTTGTCAGGGAAGGTTATGTTTATCATAAAAATAGGTCTTTTTAAAAGCGGCTGCAAAAGTACAAATTTTTCTCTTACAATTCACACAATATTAGCCTTTAATCACATTTTTTTCTCCTTATTTATAAATTATGCTATTTTTGCGGCAAAATTTAACCGCGTTGCACTAACAAATTCATCTTATGAAAAAGCTATCATTCGTATTTCTGCTACTTTTCGCCACTATTTCACAGGCTTTCTCGCAAACCGCCGTCACGGTCAGCGAAGAAACTGCCTACAAAACCGCAAAAGCCTTTGCCGCCACACGTCAAATCCTCAAAGGACAGGATTTGAACTTGGTTTCAGCCAACGGCATTTACATATATAACATTGGCACACAAGGTTTTGTCATCATCTCTGGCAATACCGTCCTGCCGCCTGTGCTAGCATGGTCCAACCAAGGCAACTTCCCCGACATGGAGGATGCTCCCGAGAATTTCCGCTATTGGATGGGACGTTACAACGAAATGATTGACTTCGCCATTGTCAACGGCATCGCGCCCGAGGCAAAAATCCAGCAACAATGGGATGAAGCTGCACAGGGTGTTTTCGGCACCAGAAATACAAGAACGGTGGATCCTTTGGTCGAAACGCTGTGGAACCAAGACTGCTTCTATAACGCCATGTGCCCCGCGACAGGTGGTGGCTGGTGGGGCGGCGGTCCCTGCGGACATGCCTACGCGGGTTGCGTAGCTACCGCCATGGGACAAGTGATGAAATACTGGAATCATCCTGAACATGGCTATGGCTCACACAGTTACGTTCACAGCGAATACGGCACACAAAGTGCTGACTTCGGCAACACGACCTACCAATGGAGCCAGATGCCCAATGAACTCTGGTTCGATAACGATCCCATAGCAACATTGCTGTATCATTGTGGCGTGAGCGTCAACATGAACTACTCTCCGAACGGTAGCGGTGCCTATTCCCCCGACGTTGAGACTGCACTGCGCACTTATTTCGGCTACTGCGGTGCCAAATACATCAGCAAGGGCAGCTACCAGGAAGAAGCATGGATTAACATGCTGAAGTCCGAGCTCGACCGCTCCCACCCCATCTATTATTCCGGTAGCCACGACAACAGCGGACATGCCTTCGTGTGCGACGGCTATGACAGCGGCGACCTCATGCACTTCAACTTCGGCTGGAGTGGCAGTGGCGATGCCTTCTACAGCACCTACGACGTGAATGGCTTCAGCGAAAACCAAGCCATTGTCACACATATTTATCCCATTGAGATTCAAGCCGATACCAACGGCATCATCTATGTCACCACCGACGGACAAGGTGACGGCTCGTCATGGGAAAATGCCACCAACAAACTTGAGTTGGCCACGGCTTTCTCTAAAGGAAATGGCATCAGAGTTTGGGTAAAGAAAGGCACCTACTATGGCGATGTCTCTAACTCCGAAGGTGCCTTCTATATCTCGGAGGGCAACCGCGTCTATGGTGGCTTTTATGGCGACGAGGCTCCCGACTTTGACCTTTCGCTACGCGACTTCACCAAAAACACCACCATTCTCGACGGTCAAAATCAACGCCGCGTGCTATTGCTCGACAAGACACTCACCTCGGCCACTGCCGCCCTCTGGGACGGTTTTACCCTCGCAAACGGCAACGCCGGAAGCGGTGCCGGAGCCTACCTGAACAACTACGTCACTCTGGCAAACTGCACCATAGAACAAAACACGGCTTCCATGTATGGCGGCGGCGTTTATATCAACTCGACGGGTGGTGCTGCACACATTAACCTGAACTACTGCAACATCAAGGACAACAACGCCTCAATGGGTGGCGGCATCTGCGACCGCGTCGGTGCCACCTACACCAACTGCCGCTTCAGCAACAACATCGCCTCGACCAAAGGCGGCGGCATATACCTTTATAATAACACGGAGCCTGTCTTCAAAAACTGCATCCTCAACAATAACACCGCTAAAAACGCCGGAGGCATGTATGCCAGAGGTCAATTCACCGCCTACAACTGCGACATCGTGATGAACCTCGCCACCGAAAGCATTGGCGGTATCTTCAACGAGGATCACCACAACAAATACTACAACTGCATCCTTTGGGGCAACAAGGCCAACGGTCAGCCCAGCCAAGCAGATGGCATCAGTGACTATCAGTATTGCGCCGTGCAAGGTGGTGTCGACGGCACCGAAATCATCAATTTGCCTGCCGACAACAACGGGCAAGAGCCAGGCGTGTTCGTTCGTTTCAAAGCTCCCGCCCAAGGCGCAGGAGCCAACTATTACAATGAAGACTGGAGTTTACAATCTAGAAGCATCTGCCTCAATGCAGGCAAACCTAACACGGTGGGTGTGGGCAACATCGATATTGCTGGCAACCTTCGCACACAGAAAGGCCGCATCGACATCGGTGCCTACGAAAGCTGCGCCTCACTCACTCAGATTGAGGATGAACTTTATGAAAACAACCTCCCCTATTGGTTCTTCAGCCGACCTTTAACCGAACCTGGATACTACACCCAAGCCATCGAAGGCCAAGACTGCGATAGCGTAATAGGCCTTACTCTGACGGTCTTGGACGGCGTCACGGAAGCCTCAGAAACTGCTATTCAAGTATGGCCTAACCCAACGACGGGGGTCTTAAATATTGCTGCACAAGACATAGAAAAAGTTGAAGTTTCCAATATGTTGGGGCAAATCGTCCTTCAAGCCGAAAAAGTCGAGACCATCAACCTTGAAGGCCTCGAAAACGGCATCTATCTCATGAGTGTCAGAGACAAACATGGAAAGAAAACTATCATCAAAGTAATAAAGGAATAAGCCATGGCAAAAGCCTATTTTTCAGCAGGTTGCTTCTGGGGCGTGGAGTATTACTTCAAGCGCCTCAAGGGCGTGACAAAGACCGTCGTGGGTTTTATGGGCGGCGAAATCGACTATCCCAGCTACAAACAAGTCAAAACAGGTTTGACAGGGCATTTGGAGACCATCGAAGTGGAATACGACCCAGAAATGGTTTCCTACGAAGCCTTGGTACGCTATTTCTTCGAAATCCATGACTTTGAGCAAGCCGATGGTCAAGGCATCGACATCGGCACGCAGTACCTCTCCGCCATTTGGTTCAACGACACCACGGAACGCGATACGGCTATCAAGATTTTTGGCGAGCTGATGCAAATGGGCTATCATCCCGTCACTCAGATTCGGACGGTGATGCCCTTCTACCCTGCCGAGGACTACCATCAAGACTATCTGGACCAGCGCGGCGAATCTCCAGAATGCCACGTCTACAGGCGGATTTTCTAAAATCATGTAGGGCTGCCATAATATGGCAGCCGCGTTTGGGTTATTGACGCGACTGCCACGGTGTGACAGCCCTACAAGTTTAATATTCGGGTTTATTTCACCACGGAAACACGCCTGATGATGTTTCCGTTTTCCGTATCGACGCGAATCAAATACAGCCCAGCACCATATTGGGAAAGGTCTATCACGGCCTCATCCGAACTGGCATTTACATTATACAAGGTCTGGCCAAAAGCATTCGTCACAGTGATGCGGTTCAAGCCAACAGCCTCAATTGTAATTTGGCCTCGGGTCGGATTGGGATAGACATTGACATCGCCTTCGGTTTCGTCAATGCCATCCGTATGCGCCGTGACAAAGTTATGGATGAGATCCTCCGACATGGCAGGAGCCGACTCACATTCACCACCGACCACCGTGTTAATCGCCGTCACTTGATAATAATAGGTCTCCGCATTGGAATCGTTATCATCGAAATGCATGTCTGAGCCCGTCACAACGCCAATCAAGTCATAATTCAAGCCATCCGTTGAACGATAGACATTATAGCCGTATGTCTCGCTCGATGTACCCGCCCAAACCACATTGGTAACGGTGATGTTGTCGATGCACAAGGAATAATTCGACACCTGGGTGAAATGGCGGAAACCCAGATAAATCTCATATCCTGCATACATAGACAAATCAACGGTGTACGCCTGATACGGATTTCTGGCATCCCATTCGGCAAGGGTAGCCACATTCTGTCCATCGGCAGAAGCCACAGCCACACCAAAATGCTCGGAAGCATAATTCGGGTCGAAGCCTGCGGCATAGAAGGTCATGCTGGCATTTTCCAACACCTTGATTTTGGGCATGAAGGCATAATTGTCAGGGGTAAGCCCGTAATCATTAATGTATGAGAACGAACTCAAAGAGGCATTGGTACCCGTCGTATTGACGCTGCCGTCAGCATTCATGCCACCTGCAGCATAGATGCCAAAATTGAAGCCGTCACCATCGACATCGAGGAAGGTCCAACCTTGCGGGTCATCCTCAAAGTTGGTGAAGATTTCGCGTTCCCATGAAATCCTCACCTTGTCGCCCAAATTCTCTGCCCTAAGGTTTTTCGGAGCCACACATTCCAACTCAGCCTCAGCACATTGCGGGGCTGCCAGAGCGTAATAGTCGCCCGTTTCCCTACTACCCTCTTGGATGATACGAATGCAATATTCTGATGTGTAACGATTTACCTCATGGGTAAAAGAAGTCTCACCATGATTAAGGGTGGCTATCAGTTCGTCGTTGGCATAAACCAATGCCCCAATGGCTGGACGTGTTACTTCGGCAGCAACGCCAGTCACCGTGATGTCGTCGACACAAAGGAAATAGCATTCACCTGTGGTGTTGAAATGACGGATGGCAACATAAATCTGTTGTCCCGCGTATGCTGAAAGGTCGGCAGTATATTCAGTATAGGTGCCCGTGCTATTCCACTCGGCAACCATCACAAAATCACTGGCATTGGTATTTCCCGTTGTGGAGACAGCCACACCAAAATGCTCTGGGTCAGGAGCAATGCCAGGCATGTCGGCATCACAAGCCATAAAAGAGATTTGGGCACTTTCTGTGGCCGTCAGGCGCGGCGTGACGATGAAATTGTCAGGGTTCAAGTTATTTGCACCCGCCATCCACGACCATGAGCGTAGCCCAATACCTCCGCCATAGCCACCGTAAGGATAAACGCGGAAGTTTTGCCCGTCGTTGTTGGCATCAATGAGGGTAAGATCCATGAGCGTGCTGTCCGCAAAATCATAATAAAGCTCATCTACGGAGAGAGGAATGCTCATCTCGGGCAATGTCCACGAGAGTTGCACCTGGCTGCCGTCACTTTGGGCTTGAAGGCCGTTGGGTGAACCTTGGAAATGGTCAGCGGTGCGATAGGTCCAATTCTGCTCGTTCTGCATCATGACACCCGACTGATAAACAGCTTGAATGGTAGTCACATGAGTGGAGCCATCGGCAAAACCATTGGTATTCAACAAATAGTACATCCCATGTTGGTTTTCGGCCACAGTTTGGCCGTCGAGGATAATATTGCATGAAGAAAAGGCATCCAAATTCTGTCCAGCAAGGACAACATCATCAACACAAAGGCAGAAATTGTCAGCGCTATTGAAATGGCGGATGGCCAAATAAATGTCTTGTCCAACATAATCGCCCAAATCAACCGTATAATGATGCCAAGCCCCGGCCCTATCAGTTGTGCCACGCACGCCTCGAACTTCATGACCAACGCTCTTGGAGGTCATGGTCCACTCCTGCAACAGGGTAAAAGCGGAAGGTTGTTCATTGTTAGTGGTGGAAACGGCAACGCCGAAATGGTCTGAAGGATAGTTTTCATCCATGGCGCAGGCATAGAAAGTCAAAAACCTATTGCCTTCGGTAATGCTTACCTTGGGTGAAACCAAAAAGTTGTTGGGGTTAAGTGCCGACTGAGTGGCATTGTTGTAAGAATACGAAACCACAACGCCATCAGAGCCATGATGTCCATAGCCCGTTTGGTCAAACAATTTCCAAACCTGGCCGTCACCATCCGCATCAATGGTGGTCCAGTTTTGTAAACGACCTAAAGCATAGTCGGCCTCAAAATCAAAAGCATAGCCATCGTTACCAGTGTAGTATGCCGGAGCATGATAAATCACATAGCCAGAGGCTGATACATAGTTGTCTACACCTGATTGGGCATGGACTCCAAAAGGAGCTGACACCATCAGTGCCATTGCAAACAAAAACAAAAACTTTTTTCTCATAGTGTAATAAAATAAAATGAATAAAATGGATTTAAATGGGCGGCAAAGATAGAGAATTTTTATCCTTGTACGCCACAATCACCAAGCAAAACCAAAATAAAACACACTTTCCGCTTTGACCTAATGAAATAATCGTTACCTTTGCACATCTATTCAACTAAACATTTCAATTATGGCAAAAAACATTGAAGAAATTAAAGCCGCGTTGGCCGCTTATGGCATTACCGGCGCAAAAGAGATTTACTATAACCCGAGCTACGAGCAGCTCTTCAAGGACGAGATGAACCCCGCCCTGACGGGCTACGACAAGGGTGTCCTTACCGAACTCGACGCTGTCAACGTGATGACGGGCATCTACACTGGCCGTTCGCCCAAGGACAAATACATCGTCATGGATGCCAAGTCGAAAGACACTGTTTGGTGGACCACCGATGGCTACAAGAACGACAACCACCCGATGAGCGAAGAAGTCTGGGCACAGGTGAAAGACCTTGCCAAGAAGCAACTCTCGGGCAAGAACCTTTATGTCGTCGATGCTTTCTGCGGTGCCAACAAAGACACCCGCATGGCTGTCCGCTTTATCATGGAAGTGGCTTGGCAGGCCCATTTTGTGCTGAACATGTTTATCAAGCCCACGGCTGAGGAACTGGCTGAGTTCAAGCCCAACTTCACCGTCTACACCGCCTCGAAGGCCAAGGTGGACAACTACAAGGAACTCGGCCTGAACAGCGACACTTGCGTGGCCTTCAACGTCACGAGCCGCGAGCAAGTGATTCTGAATACTTGGTACGGTGGCGAGATGAAGAAAGGCATGTTCTCGATGATGAACTACTACCTGCCGCTNNAACACCGCCATCTTCTTCGGCTTGAGCGGCACTGGCAAGACCACCCTCTCCACCGACCCGAAGCGTCTGCTCATCGGCGACGACGAGCACGGCTGGGACGATGAAGGCGTGTTCAACTTCGAAGGCGGCTGCTATGCCAAGGTCATCAACCTCGACAAGGAAAGCGAGCCCGACATCTACAACGCCATCAAGCGTGACGCTCTGTTGGAGAATGTCACCGTCGATGCCGCTGGCAAGATTGACTTCAAGGACAAGAGCGTGACCGAAAATACCCGCGTCTCCTACCCCATCGAGCACATCGAGAAGATTGTGAAGAACGTGCGTCCCATCTCGGCTGGTCCTGCCGCCAAGAACGTCATCTTCCTCAGCGCCGACGCTTTCGGCGTGCTGCCTCCCGTCAGCATCCTGACACCCGAACAGTGCAAGTACTACTTCCTGAGCGGCTTCACCGCCAAGTTGGCCGGCACCGAGCGCGGCATCACCGAGCCTACGCCTACCTTCAGCGCCTGCTTCGGCCAAGCCTTCCTTGAGCTGCACCCGACCAAATACGCCGAAGAACTGGTGAAACGCATGGAAAAGAGCAACGCCAAGGCCTATCTCGTCAACACGGGCTGGAACGGCACAGGCAAGCGTATCTCCATTAAGGATACGCGCGGCATCATCGACGCCATCCTCGATGGCAGCATCGAGAAGGCCCCGACCAAGATGATCCCGTACTTCAACTTCGAGGTGCCGACCGCCCTCCCGGGTGTCGACCCGAACATCCTCGACCCGCGCGACACCTACGCCGACAAGAACGCATGGGAAGAGAAAGCCAAAGACCTCTCCTCGCGCTTCATCAAGAACTTCGAGAAGTTCACGACGAACGCCGCTGGCAAGGCTTTGGTCGCCGCTGGACCGAAACTCTAACACGCCTCGCGTCATTGCGAGCGAAGCGAAGCAATCCAGGCCACAAGTACATGCTTAAAAGTGATGGTCTAGACTGCTTCGTTCCTCGCAGTGACAACAAGCGACAACAAAACGAGCCGCCCTGAAAGGAGCGGCTCATTGTTTTTAAGTGTAGGTTGAAATCTTATTTCACCACGACGCGCTGCACGCCGACACCATTCTCGGTGGCCACGTGCACCATGTACACGCCAGCGCCATATTGGCTCATGTCGAGGCTTTGTATGCTGCCGTCAACATCGGCATCGTACACCACCTGACCGATGGTGTTCAACACGGTGATGTGGTTCATGCCATTGGCCTGGACCGTCACAAAGTTTGAGGTGGGATTGGGATACACGTTCACTTCTTGGGTGTTTTCGCCAATCATGTCCCAGCCGTCAACGTAGGCCCAAACGAGCCAGCACTTTCCAGCGCCACCCACGTCAGCCTAGTCATACCAACCCATACCTTCAACGCCAATCCAGCGGTCATTGGGCTCTCCAACATCAGGAATGCAAATTGCAGGATATTGGACAGTACCATCCTGATAATACAACACCCAAATGTTCTCGGTGCCAGAAATGGTCACAGGGGTATCCAGCGGGATGGTCATAAAACCAGCGTTTTCCTCCAAACCCGTGACTTCAAAAGCCTGTTGACTCATCAAAGTGCCAGGCTCAGTTTCGCCACCGACATAGATACGAGCCTCATAGTTTCCTGCAAACTGAGGATCGCCACCGTCGATATAAATGACAGCTTGAATGGAAGCACCTGTATACTGGACAACCATAGATGTCGGGAACATGGCACCCCACAAGAAGGCCATACCACCAATGCCCATAGCCGAGATATCAAGATCAGCCAGGTCATCGGGAGCATAGCTCAACAGTGCAAAGTCCGTGACAGCCTTGTCATTGGACATCATAGTGGAAATGCCAGAAAACGATTGAACACGGATTCCGTCAACCGTGTTTTGTGCCTGAGCAACACCCATAAAGGCGAAGCTGCACACCATCATCAATGAAAGAAAACTTTTCTTCATGGTTTTTTGTTTTAAAAATTGAATAAATGTTAGTTCTATGATTTCAACAAATCAGCTTGCAAAGAATAGTCAAGATTTGAACACAAAGGAAAAATCGGGAGTTTTTTATTGCCATATCGCTATTTTTCGCGATATTTGCAGTCTAAACCGAACATGGCATGTTTTTTGCCATAACAGGGTTCGCACGGCCTAAAAGGTTCCCTCTATAATCGAAACTCACATTATTAATCAAACATTTACACCAAATGAAAAACACAAAGCAACTCCTTACTCCAATGTTTTTGGTCNNGACACGCAAAGCGTCATTGAATCACAGATCGAATCCCTGAAGCTGAGCATGTCACAGATGGGCATGAAGTTCGAGTACGACTCCGAACACCCTGAAAAGACCAGCCCTATGATTGCCGACCAAACAAAAGAGTTTGAAAAAAACATCAAGGTGCCTGCCGAGCTCACCTACGATGTTATGGGCAACATGGTTTCAGAAAAGGACGAAGCTTCCATGAACACTCTGGGCAACGTCATCATCAAGATGCCTGAAGAGCCTATCAGCGTGGGCAGCACCTGGACAACCAGCAACACCCAGAGCGTCAGCGACATGGAAATGACCGTTGAATTCACCTACACCGTCACCGCCATTACAAAGAAAAGCGTCGAGGTCAGCTTCAAGGGCAACATTCTGAAGAACAATGACAATATCACCGGCACCTACAACGGCACGGCCAGCATCAATCCGGCCACGGGCATCCTCATGAAGAGCAATACGAAGAGCAACGTCTCCATGACCATTTCCCAACAGGGCTTGACCATCCCGACTACCATTAGCGGCAATTCCAACATTGTTGTCACCGAGAAGTAAATCGCTTTTCACAACCAACAAAAAAAACAGCGGAGTTCCCGCTGGTTTTTTTGTGCCTATAAGGGGCTGTACTTATGCATTGAGCATCACCGGCATGAGGAGCATCAACAAATCCTCTGCCTCGTTCTCGTTGTCGACAGGAGTGAGGATGCCAGCGCGGTTGGGAGCCGACATCTCCAGCTTCACCTCGTTGGAGTCGAAGTTGCCCAGCATCTCTTGGAAGAAGCGTGAGTTGAAGCCGATTTCCATGTCGTCGCCCATGTAGCTGCAAGCCAGGCGTTCCTTGGCTTCGTTGTAGAAGTCAATATCCTCTGCAGTCAGCATGATTTCCTGACCCGTGATGCGGAAACGCACCTGGTGCGTGGCCTTGCTCGAGAACACTGCCACACGACGGATGGCCGAGAGGAAAGTCTGACGATCGATCGTCAGCTGGTTGGGGTTGTTCTTCGGGATGACCGCTTCATAATTCGGGTAACGGCCTTCAAGGAGACGGCAAATCAGCACATAGTCACCAAACACGAATGAAGCATTGGTCTTGTTGAACTC
>LXOW01258183.1_pt1 | contig 12268 bp, 4 predicted proteins | sample 1368591 | NCBI WGS metagenome assembly LXOW01 (sample SAMN04884650, study PRJNA319009) | bovine gut metagenome | isolation source: Cow rumen | host: Bos taurus | place: Italy: Legnaro (PD) | collected 2014-07-09
CACCCTCCCCTTCATCGGAGACTCTCCAATGACCTACTACGCCTACCAGCCGGGTGCTTTCCACTATAACAACAACAAGCTCTCCATGGATGTCGTTCTCGACCAGAAGCTGGACTTCATCACCAAGGGGCTGTCGGTGAAGTTGAAAGGCTCGTATAACAGTTCATACGCCGTCAACAAGACCCTGACGGCTGGCGTAGCCACCTATACGCCCGTAGTGCTGGCTCAGCGCGACGAGCAGAACAACATTCTTTATGACGAGAGCGGAGGCATTCTGACACAGCCTATGATGTACCGCAAGGCTGGCTCCGACACGGATCCCACGTACTCATACGCTTACGGAAAGGGGCGCGATTGGTATATTGAAGGTTCGCTCAACTACAGTCGTTCCTTTGGAGAGCATACCGTCAATGCCCTTGCTCTGTATAACCAAAGTAAGGAATACTATTACGGCCAGGAGGCTACCTATATTGACATTCCGCGTACATACGTGGGACTGGTTGCCCGTGTCACATACGACTGGAAAAACCGATACATGGCTGAGTTCAACTTCGGTTACAACGGTTCCGAGAACTTCGCCCCCGGCAAGCGCTTCGGTAGTTTTCCGGCAGGTTCTATCGGCTGGATAGCCAGTGACGAATCGTTCTTCAAGCCTTTGAAGAAGGTGGTCAGTTTCCTAAAGCTCCGCGCCTCATGGGGTCTTGTCGGTAATGACAAGGTGAGTGCTAAACGTTTCATGTATATTGCAGACCCGTACAACGTAAACCAGTCTGCCCTCTTGGAACGCACCGGCAAGGACACCGGTGCCTTCGGCTACAACTTCGGTATTGAGAACGGAACAACCTCCAAAGGTGCAGTAGAAGCCTCAAAGAACTACCCCGATGTGTCTTGGGAGAAAGCCTTCAAGCAGGACTATGGTATCGACATCAATTTCCTCGACGACCGCCTTCGTGCCAATTTCGACTACTACAAAGAGCATCGTAAGGACATTCTGGCACAAGACAGGACCGTTCCCGGCATGTTGGGATTTGACGTTCCCTATACCAACTTCGGTGTCGTTGACAGCTGGGGCTGGGAACTTTCCCTCAACTGGCAGGACAAGATAGGCAAGGACTTCCGCTACTGGGTCAAGACGAACCTCTCATACAATCAGAACGAGATTATTGAAGACCGCCAGGCTCCCCAGAAGAATGAATACATGTACACCAGGGGCCATCGCATCGGTTCCCGCTCGCTCTATCAGTTTTGGAAATTCTATTACGATGGTGCCGAGACCGACTACGAGAAGGAGTTTGGTTCACCCTTCCCCGTTCAGTTCGTATCAGACCTGAAACCCGGTGATGCCGTTTATGTAGACCTTGACAGGGACGGCAAGATTGATCCCAACGATATGATTGTAGCTACTGGCCACACGGATGATCCTGAATATATTGCCGGCCTGTCATTTGGTTGTGCTTGGAAAGGGCTCACCTTCAACGCTCAACTGACCGGAGCATGGAATGTCACCCGTCTCATTAGTGATGTTTTCCGTCGTCCGTTCACCGCTTCTGGCAATGCCAACTATGGCGGTCTGTTGCAGTACCACATTGACAACACGTGGACCGTAGAGAATCCCAATCCCAATGCTGAATATCCTCGTGCAACATGGGCTAACGCGGACCAGAACTACGCAAACTCCACTTTGTATGAAAAGGATTCAAAATATTTGCGCCTAAAAACTCTGCAGATTGCATACGATTTCAAGTTCCCATTTATGAAGAAACTAGGACTGAATCAACTACAGCTCGCACTCAGTGGCTACAATCTGCTGACATTCACTCCTTACATCTGGGGTGATCCTGAGGCACGTGCCAGCAACTCCCCTTCTTACCCTTTGCAGCGTACCTATACAGCAAGTCTTAAGTTAGGTTTTTAATTCTTGTGAATTTTCTTATCATAATAAGATATATTAATATGAAACTATATCATAAAATCAAAACAGGAGTGGTGACGTTGATGGTTGGCAGCATGGCGTTCACAGCATGTACCGACGAGGTCAAATTCGGAGACTCCTTCATAGAAAAGCAGCCTGGCGGAACACTGACTATTGATTCAGTATTCAGTAATCCAGAATACACCCGTCAATTTCTTACAGGTATCTATGCACTGCAGTATTATGGATTGCCTTATAGTAGCAATTCCGGCATCTGTACCAGCCAGAATCCCTATTTTGGAAAACTTGACGGACTGACCGACTGCTATCAGACTCACTATAACTCGACTGCCATTTACAACAGCTATTATTCTGGCACGATGACCGCCAATAACGATCCACTTATCAGTTTTACACACGATAATGTATGGGAGGCTGTCCGCCAGGCTTGGATATTGATTACAAATATTGAAAAAGTGAATGGTATTCCTGAAGCAGAGAAGGCCAACATGATTGCTCAGGCAAAATGCTTGATAGCTGCTCGCTATTTTGATCTTTTCAGTGTCTATGGCGGCTTACCTCTTATCGACCATCCTTTTACAGGTTCTGAAGGCAACTACGAGATGCCTCGTGCCTCCGTTGACTCTACCGTTACGTTCATGACAACCTTGTTGGACGAGGCCATCCCCAACCTGCGCTGGGCATACAATGGAACGACAACGGATACCGATGCCACCAATAACACCGGACGCTGGACGGCAGCAGGAGCCATGGCACTGAAAGCCAAGATTCTGCTCTTCTCCGCATCACCTCTTTATAATAGTGACAACGGCTATTTTGGCGGTACTACCGAGGCAGAGCAGAAGCATCTGGTTTGGCACGGTAACTATGATGCCTCTCGTTGGCAGAAAGCGTTGCAAGCCTGCCAGGACTTCTTCAACCGCCTGAATTCCGAAGGATATTATAAGCTTTGGGAAACCACTGATGTTAACTGTGCAAGGAACGCAAATGGCTATCGTCAAGCCTTCCGTATGGGTTATATCTATGAAGGCAGTCGTGAGGTGTTGCACTCTACCCGTGTAGCTACCGTCTACGGTTCACAGGGAACGTATTGCTGGTGGAATTGGAGCAATCCTTTAAGCGGTATTCACCGTACTACCTACCACCCCACATTGGAGTATATGAGCATGTTCCCTTGGAACGACGGTTCACCCTTCGACTACGAGAGCGACTCCATCAAGGGTAAAGTTGCCGGTTCCAATGGACAACTGTTCTATAAGTACACTGTTGGCCGTGGCGGTGCGGTAGCCGTGACTCCCTCACGTGACCCCCGTCTCTATGAGAACATCCTCGTCAACGGCATGACGTACCAGTTTGACTGGACTTCTGGAACTCCATCCGGAGACAAGTACGAATTGTGGGTTGGCGGTTACGACGGACAGGGTGATGCAATGAGTGCCACCTACAACAAAGATACCCAGCAGTATGACCTGGCCTTACAGGAAAAGTTGACCCGTCCGTTCTCCACCGGCTTCGGTCATATCAGATATACCTTAGGTGAGGAGTTCCACCGTAAGTTTATGCATTGGGTGTACTTGAGTCTCAACGAGATGTACTTGATGTATGCCGAGTGTCTGGCACAGACTGGCGACATGGTCAATGCCATTAAACAAGTTGACATAGTCCGCGCACGTGTCGGTCTGGGCGGTTTGGCCGTCAAGAATCCCAAACTAAACCTGACATCCAACAAAGAGAACCTTATCGAAGAGATTCTCCGCGAACGTGCTTGCGAGCTTGGTTTGAGCAACAACCGCTACTACGACATGATTCGCTACAAACGTTCTGACTGGATAACCAAGAGACTCCACGGTCTGGTCACCTTCCGACTGCTGCAAAACAGTAAGGGCGAATGGGTGCGCAGTTTCGAGCCCTGGAAGGGCACTCATAAGGACAATGGCATTGCCGAACCTTCACGCTTCGACTACCAGCGCTTTGAGTTGTTCAACCGTGCCCGTGTCCAGTGGGATATGGACCCGAACTCACAGGAAGTGAAAAAGTGGTTCCTGTTCCCATTGCCTATCACGGAAATCAATAAGGGCTACGGACTTGTCCAGAACCCAGGATGGTAAGCGCTATGCTTAAAGGGTAAAAAAGTAAAAAGGTAAAAAAGTAAAAGAGATTATGAAGAAAAAACATATATTCATGCTGTCACTGCTTGCAGGCCTGGGCCTGCCGGCAGCAGCACAGACAGACAGCACAGGACAAGCCTTCATCGACCAAGTCATTGAGATAGGTGCCAATAAGAACTTCACCCGTGCTCAGTCCACTGCTTCTGTCTCTGTTATCACCAACGAAACAGTAGACAAACGCTCTGCTAAAAACATTGGTAACTCTATCCTCGGTCAGGGTAATGGTCTGATTTCCTTAGACGGCTCAGGCATCTATTATGCTGTCAACCCCACTTTCTATGTACGCGGTTTACAGAGTCTGAGCACAAGCGCACCTTTGATTTTGGTTGATGGTATTGAGCGGGACATCACACTCGTCAGCCCCGAAGAAGTAGACCAAGTCGCCATTTTGAAGGATGCCGCCGCTGTGGCTCTCTATGGTTACAAGGGCATCAATGGAGCCATTCAGATTGTCACTAAACGAGGCAAGTACAATAGCAATAGTATCAAGGTAACTTATGACCACCTGTTTAACATGCAAGTCAATCGTCCTAAGTTTATCGATGCTTCAACTTATGCCAGTGCCATGAACGAGGCTCGTGCGAACGAAGGACAAGGCATTCGTTATACTGATCAGGAAATTGCAGCATATCGTAACGGAACCTACCTATATCAGTATCCTAATGTGAACTGGGTTGACGAGACTTTCCGTAAGAGTGGTGCTACTAATAAGATTGGCGTTGAGTTCAAAGGTGGTGGTGAGAGATTCCGCTACTTCACAATGGTAAATCTTCTCTCTGACAAGGGATTCATTAATAATTACGATAACAATGATGGATACTCTACTCAGGACAAGTATGTTCGAGGCAATTTGCGTACCAATTTGGATATCGATTTAACTCCAACAACAGATTTGAAAGTCAATCTGCTCGGTGTGTTGAGCGAAATGTCACGTCCTGGCAACCAGACAGACCTTTGGAATACTATCTACAGGCTACCCGCCAATGCTTTCCCCATCAAGAGTGAAAAGGGTGACTGGGGTGGTACCTCCACCTATGCCGGTACGCTGAACCCCATGGGACAATCAACAGATGCAGCCTATTATAAGATTCATGAACGTGCACTGTTTGCCGACATGACCATTCAACAGGACCTGAAATACTGGATTCAAGGTCTCAGTTTCACCGCCCGTCTGGGCTACGACATATTCTCCTCGCTCTACGAGAACCACAGCCGTGAGTACATCTATGGCAACTATCCTGTCACGGGATGGGAGAGCGGTGCCCCCGTCTTAGGCGACTATTGGAGTGGAGGTGCAGACGGAACCATGGGTAAGGATGCCAACACCAGTGCCTATCAGCGTCGCCTCACTTTCCAAGCAGGTTTGAACTTCGACCGCCAGCTGACAGACAATGACTATTTGTATGCACAAGTGAAGTATGACTACGAATATGTCAACACCACCGGTGTCAACAATGCCATCTACCGTCAGAACTGGTCTGCCTGGGCACACTATGCTCACAAGAACCGCTATCTGGTTGACCTCTCCCTGATGTATTCAGGGAGCAGCCGTCTGGCTCCGGACACCAAGTGGGCCTTTGCTCCCACCCTCTCTGCTGGCTGGGTACTGTCACAAGAAGAGTTTATGAAGAACGTCAAGTTCATTGATTTCCTGAAACTACGTGCAAGCCTGGGTATGACGAATGCAGACTTCCTGCCCGGCGACAACGTATGGACTTACTATACCCAGTCTTATTCACAGGCAGGCGGTGGTTACGTACTGACCAGTGACTACGGTGCCAACATGTACGGACCTACTACGTTGGGACAGATGGCCACCCCAGACCCCAGTCATGAGAAATCCACAAGATTCAACGTCGGTATTGATGCCAGACTGTTCAGTGGCCTGAATCTGGAGATTGATTATTTCACACAAGCTCGCCGCGACATCTGGGTATCGGGAGCTGGATACTATACCGCACTCATTGGCTTCGAGGCTCCATACCTGAACCAAGGTAAGGTGAACCAGCACGGCTTTGAGATTGCCGCCGACTACACCAAGACGTTGGGCAACGTTACCTTCAATATTGGCGCAAACCTGATGACCTACAAGAACGAAATAAAGGATCAGGCTGAGGAACCACGTGTTTACAACAACCTGATTCAGACTGGCAATCCCGTCAGCTCCACTTATGGACTTATCGCTGAGGGATTGTTCACCAGCCAGGCAGAGATTGACGCCAGCCCCACACAGACCTTCTCTACAGTACACCCTGGCGACATCAAGTACAAGGATGTCAATGGCGACAATGTCATCGATGCCAACGACGTGTGCAAAATCGGCTATAGCACGGCTTGTCCTGAGTTGTTCTATAGTTTCCACATCGGTGCCGAGTGGAAGGGACTGGGCTTCGACGCCATGTTCCAGGGCGTAGGACGCTATTCAGCCGTTCTCAACACACAAGGCTACTATTGGGGTCTCATCAACAACAGCAATCTCGCCCAGCACGTATATGACAACCGCTGGAGCCCAGAAAACAACAATGCCAACGCTGAGTTCCCACGTCTAAGCTCAAGCAGCAACGCCAACAACTATCAGACAAGTACCTTCTGGTTGCACGACCGCTCCTATCTGAAACTCCGCAACGTAGAAGTCTACTACAACCTTCCAAGTTGCCTGCTGGAGAAGACAAAGTATATCAAGGCCGCTAAGGTATATGTCCGCGGCGTAGACCTCTTCACCTTCGACCATATTGACGAAGTTGATGCCGCCTCATACGGAGCCACTAACCCGCTGACACGCAGCATAGCTTTAGGATTGGCAGTAACGTTGTAAGATGAAAGATTAAACATTAAAACAATTTGAAGATTATGAAATTCAAGAAATATTTCATCAGTGCTGTTGCACTCCTGGCACTCACCTCTTGCGGAGACAAGATGGACTATCATGAGTACAAGGTTGATGATGCAGACTATATTAAAGAGATGTTCAGCCGCGTAGGAGGATTCACCACCACCATCTACCAGCAGTTGGACTATGATTTCGGCAACTACAACGGAGCCATGCTGAGCTCTGCTACTGACGAGTCAGCCTATTCTCACTCTGGCAATCAGATTGAGGATTTCTACAATGGCGCCTGGGGCCCTTCTAACGCCAAAGGCTCCATCTGGAACTCCTGCTACACCGGCATCAGCTACTGCAATCTGCTGCTCGACGAGTTTCAGGGACTGACCTTCCCTGACTACCAGCTTGACGTCGATTACAAAAAAGAGATGTATCAGTATCTGAATTATCAGTGGGAAGCTCGCTGGGCTCGTGCCTACTTCTATTTCACGCTGGTACGCCAATATGGTGATGTCCCCCTGAAGACCAGACACATGAACCCAGCCGAAGCGAACACCTTACCTCGTGTTTCAGCTGACAGCATCTTCCAATACATTGACAGTGAGTGTGCCGCCATCAAAGACACCATCATCAAAGATTACAACAGCCTTGGCAATATGGCATTGTCTGTTGCAGAAAATGGTCGCGCCAACAACTTAGCGGTTTTAGCCCTTCGTGCCCGTGCTGCCCTCTATTACGCTAGTCCGTTGTTCAACCCCAATGGCGACAAGGAACGCTGGCACCAGGCAGCCCTGCGTTGCAAGGAGGCTATTGATGCTTGCAAGGCCCGTAGCATGACGCTCAATCCAGACTACATGTCGCTCTTCCAGTCAGACAACTACAAGGACACCAAGGAGATTATCTTCGTCCGTCGCCAGAACTCGATGTCAGACAACAACAATTTCGAGAAGTACAACTTCCCTATCGGCATGGAGAATGCAGGAGGCGGCAATTGTCCGACACAGAACCTGGTCGACGCCTTCGAGATGACCAACGGCAAGGCTATCGATGAGGCTGACAGTGGCTACGACCCCCAGCAACCATACGCTAATCGCGACAAGCGCCTGTCATGGATTGTGGCCTGCAATGGTGAGCAGTGGCCGAACGCCAACCCTAACCCACTGGAGACGTACTTGGGGGGTGCCAATGCTTCGCCCATCCCGTATGCCACCACAACAGGCTATTATCTGAAAAAGTACTGCAATCCTAGCACGGTGATCGGTGCTACGGGAGCCAATGCCTTTCATCACAACTATGTACTGTTCCGCTTAGCAGAGCTCTACCTCGACTATGCCGAGGCCATGCTGAACTACACTGGTGACGGCTACACCACAGCCACAGGTTTGAATATGTCGGCTGCCGAGGCCATCAACGTGGTTCGCACCCGTGCCGGTCAGCCCAACATCGCCACCGGGCTCAGCGCCGACGAGTTCAAGAAGAAGTATGAGAATGAACGTTTCGTCGAGCTGGCCTTCGAGGGTCACCGCTTCTTCGACGTCCGCCGCTGGAAGAAAGGTCCCGATTACTTCAAGAACATCCGCAAGATGACCATCACCAAGTCTGGCGAGATTACCGGTAGCCAGTCTGGCGACGACCTCACCTTCACCCCCGGCACACTGGAGACCCGTCAATGGGAAGACAAGATGTATCTCTTCCCCATCCCACAGAGCGAGATTCAGAAGTCTGGTGGTATTCTGACGCAGAATCCCGGCTGGTAATGCTATCCATGTAGGCAGGGCTTGAGTGTCCTGCCTACATTAAAAAAAGTAAAAAAACAAAGGAAAGTTTGAGCTTTAGCTTTTTTTCCTTAACTTTGCAACGAAATAGACTTTACTTTTATTTATATTACTAATTTAAACCAATTCNNCGGTATGTCTATCACGGGTGATGAATGGGGTAACTACTTCCAGTTCTCACTGGGTAGTAACAACGGTCGTAGCTGTTACAACACTTGGGGCTCGGAAATGTACACCGACCAACTAGCCGGAGGCAAATATCATGTTGAGTTCGAGTGGGCTTACGCCACACCTGCCAACAACCAGTTCGGCACTGAAATTGCCGTTTACAATGCTGCTATTGGAAACGGTGCATCAAGTAATGCTACTATCAATGCCAACGAGAACACGCTTTTCAGTGTTACCGAGAGTGCTGACAACCATGAGTTGTTCTTCATCAACGGCGATGCCACCAATACTTTTGCCGTAAGCGGTGGCGCTTGGTTCAAGGTTCTGATGGACGTTGACGTCAATGCCCGCAAGATTGATTGGAGCATCGTTGACCAGCTGACCGGTGAGACTCAGTTTGCTGCCGGCACACGCGAGTTCCCAGAAGGTACTGATATGCTGGCTGCAGGTTTGAAGATTTATGCCGCCCGCTATAACAGCGTTGTCCAGCTCGACAACCTGATGATACAGGTGATTACCGACTACGATATTGCCAACAAGCCAACTATCGCCCTGACTGGTGTCTTCAACGAGCAGCGCACCTATTCTATCGCATTCCAGGAGGAAGAAGTTCTGCATGTAAAGGGAACTGACGGCACTGAGACTGAAGTTTACTATGGCGACACCGAGGGTGGCGTCTACAAGTACACGACCACTACTTCTGGTACGCTTGAGGCATGGACTACTTCAGGTACAGCAACTTCTGAGAAGGAATCAGTTATTGTTGATTGCACTATTATCCAGCTTCCTGAGGCAACCGTAGCCATTACAAATGCTTCTGCTGGTTTTGCTAAGGAGTACACCATGACCGTCAGCAACGAGGAAGTTCCCACCAAGCCGACATTGTATCTATCATATGTGTACAAAGATGAGAGTGGCAATATCGTAGCCAGTGCCGAAGAGAAATTCTCAGGCGAGAAGGTCAGCGTCAACGGCAAGGGAACCCTGACAGTTACTGTAGTTGCCCAGGGATTCGGTTCTTCTGTTACCAGCGTCACCAACGATTCTGAATTTGAGGTCAAGCATCTCATTGACTTCCAGCACATGACAGTTGACGAACTGACTGCTAAGGGCTTTCAGGACAAGGGTACTCTCGATGCTGCAAGCGGTGGCGGTGAGAGCACATGGACCTCTGGTCAGCGTCTGCACTACCGTATAGCTACTGGCGAGCTTGACGATGATGGCAATCCTATCTGGACCACCTATCCCGTCTACGGTGCTTCTGAGGTTGGTCTGACTCCCATCCAGCGCTACAAGTTCCTGCAGTCCAAGCTGACCCAGGAGGTCGCTCACTCAATGTTTGCTCCTCTTTACACTTGGTATTATAACGATGGCGTTGTTGCCACATCTTGCAACGAGAATGGCGAGCCCCTGACTTCTGACTCTGAGCAGCCCAAGGGTTCTGGCAATATGGTACATGCTGTTGGTGGTTCTGTCAACGTACAGGTTTACATTGGCGTAGGTTTCGTATTCCCTGGTGTACAGGGTGACGAAGAGAACTATGACCCTGCAGGAGCAGGTTATGGCAATATCCGTGTTGCAAACGCCATACTGGGTGTTGATGGTCTGACTGACGATGAGTTCATCATCGTTTCTAAGATTCAGGGTTATGGTAATACCGCCAACCACGGTGACTATCCCGTAGGAACCGATGCCGAGGCTGCCAAGGCCGACTGGCTGCAGCAGGATATGGGCGGCACTAAGGAGGTTTACACTGGTCTGCAGACCTTCCAGCTCTATCGTATCGACACCGCTATTTCCCGCGTAACCGTCCTGACTCCGAAGAATGGTACAGGCATCGAGGAGACGAACTACAACAAGGTTGTCTCTGACCAGAACGCTCCCATCTACAACCTGAACGGTGTCCAGATGAACAGCAAGAACCTGACGAAGGGTATCTACGTCAAGCAGGGCAAGAAGTTCGTGGTTAAGTAAGCGAAATGAGAGCGTACTCTCATTTTCTAACGCGATAAACTGACCAATATTAATCCCTACAGCCGATGAGGCTGTGGGGATTTCTTTATTACACGAATTATTTTGAGCCATTTGCAAATATTTTGTGAATTATTAATCGACATTTCTTTCGCTAAGTCGAAATTTTACACTACCTTTGCAAGCGAAATCAAACTACGACAAATAATAAAATACGATTCTTATAGACATCGGTGTGCTTTTATGGCTGCTCGGAATAAACTAAAACAAATAAAGACAGATATGAAGAGATTATTTTTCTTGGCTATCCTGACGATAGCAACGCTGGGCATTTGTGCACAGCGCAAGACGGACGTGTTGGACCGTGGGCTGATAGCCATTCAGACGACGGGTGGTGTCTACTGTTCCTGGCGCATCATGGGCGAGGAATACTACGACGTGACGTACAACCTCTACCGCGACGGCGTGAAAGTGGCTTCAGACCTGAACGTATCAAACTATACCGATGCAGCAGGAACGGCAAGCAGCTCATACACAGTAAAAGCCGTGGTACGTGGCGTGGAACAAGCTGCCAGCAAAGCTGCTTCAGTTTGGATTCAAAACTACTTGGAGATAACTCCGACACATGCTGACCTACAATCTGTATATGTACCCAACGACGCCTGCTGCGCGGATGTTACTGGTGACGGACAGTTGGAAATCTTGATGAAATTTGACAACCAGAGTGAGATAGAACAGTCGTACCCCAAGAATGGTCCGAAGATCAATGGCGTGGACACCAAGGAATACAGTCTTTTTGAATGTCTTAAACTGGACGGTACCCGTCTCTGGTGGGTCAACTGCGGTCCGAACATGGGCGACTTCCAGAACAATGAGCAGAACATTGTTGCCTACGACTGGGACCAGGACGGCAAGGCAGAGGCCATCATGCGCGCTGCCGACGGAACTACCATCCATGCTGCCGATGGCAGCGTCTATGTCATTGGTGACGCCACGAAAAACTATCGTGCAGCAACAGGTGGTGGCACCAACTGGTTTATGCACGACGGTGCAGAGTATCTGGTATATATGAATGGTGAGACAGGTGTACCCTACCAGATTATGGAGTATCCACTGAAGAGACTGGAAGATGGCGAGACCAGCCTGGAGGCTGCCTGGGGCGACGGTTATGGCCACCGCTCTACGAAGCACTTCTTCGGTGCTCCTTACTTAGACGGTCGCAACCCCAGCATCTTTCTGGCACGTGGCATCTATACCCGCCACAAAATGATAGCCTACGACGTGAATCCCACAACCCATGAGCTGACCGTACGCTGGCGCTGGAACAACAATACGGCGGGCAGCCCCTGGTACGGACAGGGCTACCATAACTTTGCCATTGCCGACGTCGACTGGGACGGACGCGACGAGATATGCTTCGGCTCGATGG